>Ga0222642_1000172_pt1 | contig 16119 bp, 1 predicted proteins | sample AntAcemetagen229_FD_179813 | JGI IMG/M metagenome (GOLD analysis project Ga0222642, IMG submission 179813) | Saline water microbial communities from Ace Lake, Antarctica - #229 | ecosystem: Environmental > Aquatic > Non-marine Saline and Alkaline > Saline | place: Antarctica: Ace Lake | collected... | reverse complement strand
TCCCTCGACAGCGTCAGGCCGAAGACGATGGAATCGAAACTCGTGCCCGGCCTTTATTTCATTGGCGAGGTGCTCGATATCGACGGCGACACCGGGGGCTATAACCTCCAGGCCGCATTCTCGACCGGATTTGTGGCGGCCAAAAATATTGGTAACAGTGCCGGCACGGCGGAGAGAAGCGGAGCTGTGCGGCTGGAGAGGGGGTCACTTTCAGAGGCTTGGGGGTTTACTCAAGGGAATGACAACAGTTTTCCTGTTAGAGAGGTATCAAAAAGAGAAAAATATAGGAGAAAACTGTAAAGAGAGATCAGGGGTAGGAAGTAAAGCTACCTTTTCTTAGCTTTTCCGTCTCAGAATTACCGCCGCTCCAAGTCCAACAAGCAAACCTGCAACACCAAACGGTGAGGCTGTTTCTTCAGGCACCGGAACCGTTTCTTTAGAATCTGTAGACACTACGTCTGAATAATCAGACGGGAGGAGAACATCCTCTACTTCATCCCCTGTTCGCTCTCCAACATCCAAAATCTCACCGGCTATACATCCGAGAGCAATCCATCCAACGCCCGGACAGGTTGCTTCAGAAATCACTGTATATGTATCCTTACCTGTTATCTCAACAGAATACTCGTTCCAGACTCCCTCATCTGAATCATACTGCCAAAGTGCCGGTAGAGCATTTTGCTCTGTAAGCCAGTCTCCCGGGATCTCAAACGTGTAGGTAATTTTAGCAATGTCTATAGCGTCTGCTTTATACAGAGTTACCAGATCATACTGGTAAATATCAGCATCTAAAGGTTCCACGCCATCTTCCGGTCCTGATTTCCATTCGACAGTAATCATCAGTTCAGGTATGTTTACTGCCGGAAGAATGGTAACCTTAGTCACCGCCGTGTTTTTTATCATCAGGGTGGTCTCTTCACCCGCTTTTAGATCAGAAACTGCACCGACACCCGTTTGAAATCCACCTCCGGAACCTGAAGAACTGCTGCCGCCTCCTGAAGAAGCAGGCACTGATGCTACAGCATAAACTGATAACCCATCGGTTGTTACCTGAAACACAGAATTTTCACCTGAAATGCCAACAAACGTCGGAATGATTTCAACAGAATTTCCGTCATCTTTCCAGCGAAGAATACGGATATAATCATTGCCACCCCTCGCTTCCACCCAGGCGGTCTTCACCGAAAAGTTCAGCGTTACTTCCGTAATTGCAGAATCATTGGTAAAACCTGATTTCGAGAAGTAAACGGTATAGGCAACCTCCTGCATAGCAGGACAGGCAACACAGAAGGCCGATCGGGCGTCATCAGCGACACCTGCTGAAATATCTGTTTCGATGGCAGCGGTCTCCTCATAATCTGACATAGTAATCGCAATATCAACCTCTGCAGTGCCGACAGCATCGCTGATCTGTCCTGACACCGGAGGAGGAATAACTTTTACATGTGATATATTACCGGAAACATTCCCACCGCTCTCCTGTGTGGATTCGGTTACAATCTGAATTACGGTATTATCAGATTTTGTAACAGTGATGACGTCATTTGCAGTCACAACCGTTCCACCGGAAGACACCACTTCAGATATATTCACTGTGATCTCCTGTTTATTGTCTTCAGTTGTTGTAGTAGTTGCACCGTGAATCTCAGCAAATGCTGTTTCCTCAGCTTTCTTTTCCGGGATTGGATTAACGACCGTAACGGTTGCTGTGCTACTGTTCTCACCCACACCGAATATCGAAACATTCAGCGTTGCTGTGTAGCTGCCGTTGTAGGTGTAGGTATGAGTTGTATTATATTGCGTAATTCCAATAGCAGTAATTGTGTACGGAGAAGTATTATCGCCGAAATCGAGGGTCAATAACTCTGGCAGACCATTAATTGTGCCTGCAAAACGGCAGCTCTGATTAGCTGCTGGGTTTGAAGGAACAGTGAGTTCCGGCGCAGGAAGTACATTGTCTGGTTCATCGGGCGAGGTGACGGTAATATAACCAGTCTTTTGCATGCTGGTGTACCCGTCGGCATTGTATGCCTGCAATGCTACCGGGTATATCCCCACATCGGTATAGGTATGAGAGGGATTCTGTAATGATGAGCCGACCGGAGAAAGACGCCACACGTCGTTCTTATTGTTGCCATTGAAGTCATCACCCCCCATCAAAACGATGCTGCCGTCAGGCATTGCAACGCTCGTGTGATCTGTTCGTGCTGACCAGCCGGGAGTCGGAAGATTTGTCCATGTAACCCCGTTATCGGCAGACCTCCAAATTTCGTTCTTATAAATATGAAATTCATCATTACCGCCCATCAAAACGATGCTGCCGTCAGGCATCACAACGCTCGTGTGATCTTCTCGTCCCGACCAGCTGGCGTTCGCGGCCATTTGGGTCCATGTAGCGCCGTTATCGGTAGACCTCCACACGTCATTCTTATGGTCACCGTGGATATCATAACCGCCCATCAAAATGATACTGCCGTCAGGCATTGCATCACTCGTGTGGTAATATCGTGCTGACCATCCGGGAGTCGGAAGCTGTGTCCATGTAACCCCTTTATCTACAGACCGCCACACGTCGTTCGTTTGATAGCCGGCATTACCGCCCATCAAAACGATGGTGCCGTCAGGCATCACAACGCTCGTGTGCCCACACCGTTCAGACCAGCCGGCACTCCCATTCTGCAGCGTCCATGTAACCCCTTTATCTACAGACCGCCATACGTCGTTCATATAAATGCGACTGATGTCCTTACCGCCCATCAGAACAATGCTGCCGTCAGGCATCGCAACGCTCGTGTGCTGACACCTTTGAGACCAGCCAGCATTCGCATTCTGCAGCGTCCATGTAACCCCTTTATCTAAAGACCGCCACACGTCGTTTTTATATTCATCGTCATAACCGCCCATCAGAACAATGCTGCCGTCAGGCATTGCATCACTCGTGTGGTAATATCGTGCTGACCAGCTGGCACTCTTGGTCTCTTCCGTCCACCCTTCCGTATACGTCTCATCCCCGAAGAACCAGGCCCAGCCGATCGGGTTGTCGGTCGATTCATCAGTGAATGCGACGTCCAGGGGCGCTGTACCTGACGTCGGCGTGCCGCTGAATGCAACTCCAATGGAAACAGGAGAGATGTTGATATAACCGGGCTTCTGCAGGCTGTTGTAACAGTAGTCATTGTATACCTGCAATGCTACCGGGTAGAGTCCCACATCAATATAAGAATGAGAGGGGTTCTGTTCCGATGACCCGGCAGGAAAGAGACGCCATACGTCGTTCTTATAGCCGCCCGCGTCAAAACCGCCCATCAAAACGATGCTGCCGTCAGGCATCACCACGCTGGTGTGACGTTCTCGTGCCGACCAGCCGGGAGTCGAAAGCTGTGTCCATGAAACGCCATTGTCGACAGACCGCCACATGTCATTCAAATTGTTGCCATTGAAGTCATGACCCCCCATCAAAACGATGCTGCCGTCAGGCATCACAACGCTCGTGTGATCTGTTCGTGCCGGCCACGCGGCAACCGCAATCTTCGTCCATGTAACTCCGTTATCGAAAGATCTCCACACATCATTCTTAAAGCCGCCCGCGTCAAAACCGCCCATCAAAACGATGCTGCCATCAGGCATCACAACGCTCGTGTGGCCATGTCGCCCCGACCAGCCGGCACTCGCGTTCAACTCAGTCCACGTAACACCATTATCGGTGGATTTCCAAACGTCGTTCTTATAGTTGTAGGCAACTTCAGAACCGCCCATCAAAACGATGCTGCCGTCAGGCATTGAAACGCCTGTGTGACCAAATCGTCCTGACCAGCCGGCACTCGCGTTCTGCAACGTCCATGTAGCGCCGTTATCTGTAGATCTCCAAACGTCGTTCATAGTGGCGTAATAGTCACCTCCACCCATCAGCAAGATGCTGCCGTCAGGCATCACCACGCTGGTGTGACCATCTCGTATAGACCAAGGGCCAGACGCAGTCTGCTCTGTCCATGTAACGCCTTTATCTGTAGATCTCCAAACGTCGTTCTTATAGTCTTCAGCGTCATCTCCACCTATCAGCAAGATGCTGCCGTCAGGCATTGAAACGCTGGTGTGACCATCTCGTGAAGACCAAGGGCCAGACGCGATCTCTTCCGTCCACCCTTCTGTATACGTCTCATCACCGAAGAACCAGGCCCAGCCGGTCGGGTTGCTGCCGGTCGATTCATCAGTGAATGTGACGTTCCAGGGCGATGCACTTGACGTCGGAGTGCCGTTGAATGCCACTCCAATGGAGACAGGAGAGACGTTGATATAACTGGTCTTTTGCAGGCTGCCGTACCCGTAGGCATTGTATACCTGCAATGCTACCGGGTAGAGTCCCGCATTAATATAAGAATGAGTGGGGTTCTGTTCCGATGACCCGGCAGGAGAAAGACGCCACACGTCGTTCGTATAATTACCGTTATAACCGCCCATTAAAACGATGCTGCCGTCGGGCATAGAGACGGTCGTGTGGCTATATCGTGACGACCACCCGGGAGTCAGAAGCTGGGTCCATGTCGCACCGTTATTGACAGATCGCCACACGTCGTTCGTATAGTTCAAACCCCCTTCATAACCACCCATCAGGACGATGCTCCTGTCAGGCATGACAACGTTCGTGTGATATGCCCGGCCAGACCAGCCGGCACTCCCGGTCACTTCCGTCCATGTCGCGCCATTATCAACAGACATCCAAACGTCGTTTTTTTGGATGAAGCCGCCATCACTCCCGCCCATCAGAACGATGCTGCCGTTGGGCATCACAACACTCGTATGACCAAATCGTCCTGACCAGCCGGCGTTCGCGGTCATCAGGGTCCACGTCACGCCATTATTGTCAGAACGCCACACGTCGTTCTTATAATCATTGTCCCATTGATCATAACCGCCCATCAGAACGATGCTCCCGTCGGGCATCGAAACGCTCGTATGGCCATGCCGTACAGACCACCCGGCATTCGCGGTCATTTGGGTCCATGTCGCCCCGTTATCAATAGACCACCACACGTCGTTCCTGTTGCTGCCGTCATTACCGCCCATCAGAACAATGCCCCCACCGGGCATCGAAATACTCGTGTGGCCTGCCCGCGGCGACCAGCCGGCACTTGCGGTCATTTGGGTCCATGTCACACCATTATTGTCAGACCGCCACACGTCGTTCTTATGGGCTACGCCATCAAATCCGCCCATCAGAACAATGCTCCCATCAAGCATCGAAACGCTGGTGGCCTCCCATCGTTCCGACCAGCCAGCACTCCCGGTCGCTTCCGTCCACCCATCGGTATACGTCTCATCGCCGAAAAACCAGGCCCAGCCCGTCGGGTTGTCGGTCGATTCATCCACGAATGTGACGGTCAGGGGTACTTCACCTAACGTCGGAGTGCTGTTGAATGCCACTCCAATGAAAACCGGGGAGACGTTGATATAACTGGTCTTTTGCAGGCTGGAGTGCCCATAGGCATTGTATACCTGCAATGCTACCGGGTAGAGTCCCGCATTATTATAAGAATGAGAGGGGTTCTGTTCCGATGACCCGACAGGAGAAAGACGCCACACGTCGGTCCTGAATTCGCCGTCATCACCGCCGCCCATCAGAACGATGCTGCCGTCACTCGTTGCAACGCTCGTGTGAAATCCCCTTACAGACCATCCTGGGGTCGGAAGCTGGATCCAGGAAACCCCTTTATCGGCAGAACGCCATACGTCGTTTTTATAGCCGGAGCCGTCAAATCCCCCCATCAGAACAATGCTGCCGTCGGGCATCAAAACGCTCGTGTGACCTGTTCGTGCCGGCCACGCGGCAACCGCAATCTTCGTCCATGTAACTCCGTTATCGACAGAACGCCATACGTCATTTTTATAGCCGGCGCCGTCTTCGCCGCCCATCAAAACAATGCTGCCGTCGGGCATTGCAACACTCCTGTGGTGATGTCGTCCCGACCAGCTGGCGTTCGCGGTCATTTGGGTCCATGTCGCGCCGTTATCGACAGAACACCAAACATCGTTCTTATAGTCGCCATCATCCCCGCCCATCAGAACGATGCTGCCGTCGGGCATCGAAACACTCGTGTGGCCTGCCCGCGGCGACCAGCTGGCATTCGCGGTCATTTGGGTCCATGTCGCACCATTATTGTCAGAACGCCATACGTCATTCTTATAGTCGCCATCGTCCCCGCCCATCACAACGATGCTGCCGTCGGGCATCGAAACGCTCGAATAATTTACTCTTGCAGACCACCCGGCACTCGCGGTTTGCAGTATCCAGGAGACCCCGTTGTTGACAGAACGCCACACGTCATTCATGTACTTGATAGTAATGCCGTCGGAGACATTACCCCCCATCAGAACGATGCTGCCGTCGGGCATCGAAACGCTCGTGTGACTGCGTCGTCCTGGCCAGCCGGCTCTCCCTGTCTCTTCCATCCACCCATTCCTGTACGTCTCGTCACCGAAGAACCAGGCCCAGCCGGTCGGCTTGCCGGTCGATTCATCCATGAACTCGACAGTCAGGGGCACTGCACCTGATGTCGGCGTGACGTTGAATTCTACTCCAATGGAATTCGGGGTGGCGTTAATATAACCGGTCTTCTGCAGGCTTTTGCACCCGTAGGCATTGTATGCCTGCAATGAGACATGGTAGGTTCCCACAACAGTATAGGTATGCGAGGGGTTCTGTTCCGATGACCCGACAGGAGAGAAACGCCACACGTCATTCACATAGGCGCCATTGTAGTCAATACCGCCCATCAGAACAATGCTGCCGTCGGGCACTGTAACACTGGTGTGACCAAATCGTCTTGGCCAGGGCCAAACGTCAGTCGGAAGCTTTGTCCATGTAGCGCCATTATCGAAAGATCGCCACACGTCGTTTTTAAAGCCGGGTTCGGCGTCATTACCGCCCATCACAACGATGCTGCCATCAGGCATCGCCACGCTCGTGTGTTGACATCGTCTGGACCAACCGGCATTCCCATTCTGCAGCGTCCACGTAACACCGTTATCGGTAGACCTCCAGACATCGTTCCTATTGCTGCCGTCTTCACCGCCCATCAAAACAATGCTGCCGTCAGGCATCACCACGCTGGTGTGACGTTCTCGTGCCGACCAGCCGGCACTCCCATTCTGCAGCGTCCACGTAACACCGTTATCGACAGACCTCCAGACGTCATTTTTTAAGCCGCCGTCATAACCGCCCATCACCACGATGCTGCCATCAGGAATCACCACGCTGGTGTGACCTTCCCGTGCCGACCAGCCGGCACTCGCGTTCACTTCCGTCCATGTGAAGCCTTTGTCGCCAGACCTCCAGACGTCATTTTTTAAGCCACCGTCATCACCGCCCATCACAACGATGCTGCCGTCAGGCATTGCAACGCCTGTGTGACCAAATCGTCCTGACCAGCCGGCACCCGCGTTCACCTCAGTCCATGTTGAGCCGTTATCGGTAGAACGCCATACGTCATTCTTATAGCCGAGGCCGTCATAACCGCCCATCACCACGATGCTGCCGTCAGGAATCACCACGCTGGTGTGCTCCCATCGTGCCGACCAGCCGGCATTTTCAATCACATGTGTCCACGGCTGTGCCCACGTCTCATCCCCAAAGAACCAGGCCCAGCCGGTCGGGTTGTCGGTCGATTCATCAGTGAATGCGACGGTCAGAGGAACTTCACCGGACTCTGGTGTGCCGCTGAATGCTACTCCAATGGAAATAGGGGAGACGTCAATATAACCGGTTTTACGCAGGCTGGAGTGCCCTTTAGCATTGTATGCCTGCAATGATACCGGGTATATCCCTACATCGGTATAGGTATGAGAGGGATTCTGTAATGATGACCCGATAGGAGAGAAACGCCATACGTCATTCTTATTTTCACCATCAAAACCGCCCATCACAACGATGCTGCCGTCACGCATTGACATGCTGGTGGGATATGCTCGTCCTGACCAGCCGTGAGTCGGGAGCTGGGTCCACGTCACACCATTATCAACAGATCTCCACACGTCGTTCTTATAGCCATCCGCGTCATAACCGCCCATCAGAACAATGCTGCCGTCAGGCATCACAACGCTCGTGTGATATGCCCGGCCTGACCAGCCGGGAGTCGGAAGCTGGGTCCACGTTACCCCATTATCCGTAGAACGCCACACGTCGTTTTTATATTCACGGTCATAACCGCCCATAAGAACGAGGTTGCCGTCAGGCATTGCAACGCAGGTGGGACGTACCCGCCCCGACCACCCGGCACTCCCGGTCACTTCAGTCCATGTAAAGCCTTTATCGAAAGACCGCCACACGTCGTTCTTTAAGCCGCCTGCATCACCTCCGCCCATCAGCAGGATACTGCCGTCAGGCATGGCAACGCTCGTGTGGTCATATCGTGCCGACCAGCTGGCATTCGCATTTTGCAACGTCCATAAAACGCCATTGTCGGTAGAGAGCCACACGTCGTTCTTTAAGCCGCCTGCATCACCTCCGCCCATCACCAGGATGCTATTGCAGGGCATTGCAACGCTTGTGTGAGAACGTCGTGCCGACCACCCGGCACTCGTGTTCATTTCCGTCCATGAAGCGCCATTATCGGTGGATTTCCAAACGTCGTTCTTATATTCACCGTCATAACCGCCCATAAGAACAATGCTGCCATCAGCCGGTGATACGATCGTGTGAGATCTTCGTCCCGACCAGACGGCAGCCGCGGTCACCTCAGTCCACCCTTCCGTATATGTCTCATCACCGAAGAACCAGGCCCAGCCCGTCGGGTTATCGGTCGATTCATCCGCGAATGTGACGTTCAGGGGATGTGTGCCTGACTTAGGTGTGCCGCTGAATGCCACTTCAATGGAAAAGGGAGAGACATTAATGTAACCGGTCTTGCGCAGAATGTTGTACCCTTCGGTATAACCTCCGGCATTATTGTATACCTGCAATGCAACCTGATAGCTTCCCGCAGCGGTATAGGTATGCGAGGGGTTCTGTAATGATGACCCGACCGGAGAGAAACGCCACACGTCATTCTTATAGCCGGCACCGTCATAACCGCCCATCACAACGATGCTCCCGTCAGGCATTGCAACGCCTGTGTGACCAAATCGTCCTGACCAGCCGGGAGTCGGAAGATTGGTCCATGAAGTGCCATTATCGAAAGATCGCCACACGTCGTTCTTAAAGCCGGGATAGGCATCATTACCCCCCATCACAACGATGCTGCCATCAGGCATCGCCACGCTCGTGTGTTGACATCGTCTGGACCAACCGGCACTCCCGGTCGCTTCCGTCCATGTAGCTCCATTATCGAAAGATCGCCACACATCGTTCCTATTGCTGCCGTCTTCACCGCCCATCAAAACAATGCTGCCGTCAGGCATCACAACGCTCATGTGACCCCGTCGTGCCGACCAATTCGCACTCCCGGTCACTTCCGTCCATGTAGCACCGTTATCGAAAGATCTCCACACATCATTCTTATAGCCGCCCGCGTCAGATCCGCCCATCATAACGATGCTGCCATCAGGCATCACAACGCTCGTGTGGCCATGTCGCCCCGACCAGCCGGCACTCCCGGTCACTTCCGTCCACATAGCACCGTTATCGACAGACCTCCACACGTCGTTCTTATAGTCAACACCGTCAGATCCGCCCATCACAACGATGCTATTATCAGGCAGGCACACACTCGTGTGGCCATTTCGCCCCGACCAGCTGGCACTCCCCGTCACCTCGGTCCATATGGCGCCTTTATTGGTAGATCTCCAGACGTCGTTCTTATAGTCAACACCGTCAGATCCGCCCATCAAAACGATGCTACCGTCTGGCATTGCAACGCTAGTGTGACTTAATCGTGCAGACAACCCGGCAGCCGGGGTCTGTTCCGTCCACCCTTCCGTATACGTCTCATCACCGAAGAACCAGGCCCAGCAGTTCAGGTTACCGGTTGATTCATCAGTGAATATTACATTCAGGGGTAATTCACCTGAAGTTGGTGTGCCGCTGAATTCTACTACCGGTGCAAGGGTAATATAACCGGTTTTACGCAGGCTGGAGTGCCCTTTAGCATTGTATGCCTGCAATGATACCGGGTAGGTTCCTGAAGTGTTATAGATATGAGAGGGGTTCTGTAATGATGACCCAACAGGAGAGAAATGCCACACATCGTTTTTATAGTAAATGCGGCCCGCGTCAGATCCGCCCATAAGAACGATGCTGCCATCAGGCATCACAACGCTGGTGTGACCTTCCCGTGCCGACCAGCCGGCACTCCCGGTCACTTTCGTCCACATAGCACCGTTATCGACAGACCTCCACACGTCATTCTTATAGCCGGCACCGTCAGATCCGCCCATAAGAACGATGCTGCCGTCAGCCATTGAAACACTCGTGTGATATTCTCGTCCCGACCAGCCGGAAGTAGGGGTCTGCAGCGTCCATGTAACCCCTTTATCTACAGACCGCCATACGTCGTTCTTATAAACGCCACTGAAGTCATCACCGCCCATCACCACGATGCTGCCGTCAGGCATTACCACACTCATATGACGTACTCGCCCCGACCAACCGGCACTCGCGGTCTGCAGCGTCCATGTGAAGCCTTTATCGGTAGACCTCCAAACGTCGTTCTTTAATCTGTGGCCGGCATAACCGCCCATCAGAATGATGCTGCCATCAGGCAGGGACACACTCGTGTGACCAGCTCGTCCTGACCAACCGGCACTCCCGTTCTGCAGCATCCATGTAACCCCGTTATCGGCAGACCTCCAAACGTCGTTTTTATAGCCAGTGTCATCACTTCCACCCATCAGTACGATGCTGCCGTCACGCATCGCAACACTCGTGTGATCATCTCGTGCAGACCAGCTGGCACTCCCGTTCTGCAACGTCCATGTGGTGCCTTTATTGGTGGATCTCCAGACGTCGTTCTTATAGCCAGTGTCAGATCCGCCCATCACCACAATACTGCCGTCAAACATTGCCACACTGGTGTGATCATGTCGTCCCGACCAGCCGGCACTCGCGTTCACCTCAGTCCACGCCTGTGTCCACGTCTCATCACCGAAAAACCAGGCCCAGCCGGTTGGGGGTCCGGTCGATTCATCAGTGAATGCGACGTTCAGTGGTACTGCACCTGACGTTGGTGTGCCGCTGAATGCTGTTTCAATGGATTGGACGGCAATATATCCGGTCTTACGCATACTGTAGTACAAGTCGGCATTGTATGCCTGCAATGCCACCGGGTAGGTTCCCTTAGTGGTATAGGTATGAGAGGGGTTTTGTAATGATGACCCGACCGGAGAGAAACGCCACACGTCATTCTTTTTTTCGCTGTCAAAACCGCCCATCACAACGATGCTGCCGTCAGGCATGGCCACGCTCGTGTGATATGCTCGTCCTGACCAACCGGGAGTCGGAAGCTGTGTCCATGAAGCGCCGTTATCGGAAGATCGCCAAACATCGTTCTTTACGTCGTTGGAGTCAAAACCGCCCATCACAACGATGCTGCCGTCGGGCATGGCCACGCTCGTGTGATATGCTCGTCCTGACCAACCGGGAGTCGGAAGCTGTGTCCATGTAGCGCCATTATCGAAAGATCGCCACACGTCGTTTTTATATTCACGGTCATAACCGCCCATAAGAACGATGCTGCCGTCTGCCATTGCAACGCTCGTATGACGTACTCGCCCCGACCAACCGGCACTCGCGGTCTGCAGCGTCCATGTGAAGCCTTTATCGGTAGACCTCCAAACGTCGTTCTTTAAGCCGTCCGCGTCACCTCCGCCCATCAGCACGATGCTGCCGTCAGGCATTGCAACGCTGGTGTGGTCATATCGTGCCGACCAGCCAGCACTCGCGTTCAACTCAATCCATTCAGAGCTTCCATCGGTAATCCTCCACACATCGTTCTTATAGCCGAGGTCGTCTTCACCGCCCATCAACACGATGCTGCCGTCGGGCATTGCAACGCTGGTGTGAGATTTTCGTTTCGACCATTCGGCATCTCCAGTCAACTCCACCCATGTAACACCGTTATTGGTAGAACGCCACATGTCATTATTAGAGCCGTAAGTGTCTTTACCTCCCATCAACACGATGCTGCCGTCAGGCATGGCAACGCTTGTGTGAGATGTTCGTGCCAGCCAACCGGCATTTTCGGTCTGCCGCGTCCACGCCTGCGTCCACGTCTCATCGCCGAAGAACCAGGCCCAGCCGGTCGGGTTGTAGGTCGATTCATCAGTGAAAGTTACGGTCAATGGTGTAAACCCTGACCTGGGTGTGCCGCTGAATGCTATTGTCGGCATGACCGAAATATAACCTGCCTTTCGCAGGCTGCTGTACCCTTCGGCATTGTATGCCTGCAATAATACCGGGTAGGTGCCTATCTCAGTATAGGTATGCGAGGGGTTCTGTAAGGATGACCCGACAGGAGAGAAACTCCACACTTCGTTACTTCTGCTGCCGACATCACCGCCCATCACAACGATGCTGCCATCAGGCATTGCAACGCTGGTGTGGCCAGATCGTCCCGACCAACCGGCACTCCCGGTCACCTCAGTCCACGTAGCACCGTTATTGGTAGAACGCCACACGTCGTTCTTTAAGCCGCCCGCGTCACCTCCGCCCATCAGCACGATGCTGCTGTCAGGCATTGCAACGCTGCTGTGTTCTCCTCGTGCCGACCAACCGGCACTCGCGTTCACCTCAGTCCACGTGGCGCCATTATCGGTGGACCTCCATACGTCATTCTTATATTCACCGTCATAACCACCCATCATAACGATGCTGCCGTCAGGCATTGAAACGCTGGTAAGACCAATTCGTGCTGACCAACCGGCACTCGCGGTCTGCAGCGTCCACGTAGCGCCATTGTCGGCGGACCTCCATACATCATTATTAGAGCCTGCGGCGTCACTTCCACCCATCAGCAAGATGCTGCCGTCAGACATGACCACGCTGGTGTGAAATTCTCGTGCCGACCAGCCGGCATTCGAGTTTGCCTCAGTCCATGTAACGCCTTTATCGACAGATCTCCAAACGTCGTTCTTTTTGACGGGGCCTTCAGAACCACCCATCAAAACGATACTACCATCAGGCATCACTACGCTTGTATGGCCACATCGTCCCGACCAGCCGGCACTCGCGTTCACCTCAGTCCACGTAACGCCATTATCGGTGGATTTCCAAACGTCGTTCTTAAAGTTGAAGGCAGCTTCATAACCGCCCATCACAAAGATGCTGCCATCAGCAAGAGCTACGCTTGTATGGTCACATCGTCCCGACCAGCCGGCACTCGCGTTCACCTCAGTCCACGCCTGTGTCCACGTCTCATCACCGAAAAACCAGGCCCAGCCCGTCGGGGTGCCGGCCGATTCATCAGTGAATGTGACGGTCAGGGGGAATGCCCCTGATGTCGGCGTGCCGCTGAATGCCGATGTCGGCGCCGCACCGCCGCCAGAATCTGCCGGGTCTTCAAGAATGAGGCCACCGGGATCGGCGATGATTCCGTTTGCCACCGCATCATCGTCACCGGCTCCTCCGTCAGTGAGACTGAGTGTCACGGTGTTGCCGGAAAACTGTGCCGGAAAATTCTGCCAGGCGAGCGTATTTGGATTGAATTTGTGATATGAAAGTGAGAAATCGTCTTTTAATGAGGAGACGTCCGGGTAGGTGATGGTTGCATCAGTACTCCCGCTAGGGGTGATGTCTTCAATGGTGAACTTCACCAACTGATATGGGAAGACAAAATTTCCTGCGCCGGGCAGGTTTTCGGCATCAACAAGATAAAGTGAGGTAAAGATACCCTCAGAGGTTTCAAGACCGATATCATAGTGGTCCCCGGTTGCGGTCTCAGTAACAGAAAGGGTTCCCTCTCCTCCTGAGATTGTACTGGTTACCAGAAAACGGGGCGGTGCCAGAGAGAGCGGGTCGTAAATCTCGCCGTTTGTCAGACCGTCTTCATCCACGACGCCGTCCTGAAGTTGGAAGGTGAGATGGCGGTTGTCATCAGAAACGTCATAGGTTACCGGGATGATCTGACGGCCGGGTATCTCTTTCCAGTAATAGATATAGATTCCATTCGGCATTTCAAAGGGAATGTCAACCGTTACGTTGGCGCAGGCACCCTCTTCAAGACCTGTAATGAGGAGAGTTACATTCTCTCCGTCAAAGGCCAGTTTCGAAAAATTACCGGCACTGGTGGAAACGTTGAAGATCTCACCCATATATGATATCGAACCGGTGTCAGAATAGATGGTTTCTGAAGTTTCAGGAATTGATTCGTTATCTATCCTGCTATATGTTTTATTTTCTTCAGCAATGACCGTAAAGGAAGCACTATAGATAATTGAATTGCTGATATTAGTGGCATTGAGGATTACTGTATATTTTCCAGGAACGGTAAAGGTATGAGTGTAATTTATTTCAGTTCCAAGAACGGTATCATTTAGCATCCACTGCCACAGATCAGCGTTGGATCCAATCGAAGTTCCGGAAAATTTCAACCTGAATGGGACGACACACGATGTTTCCTTTTCTGAAATCGTTACAAATGTAGTCAGAGGTGGTGTCGCCGTTGGTTCTGCTGTTACATTTGCAGTGGGTGTTGCTATTGGTTCTGCTGTTACATTTGCAGTAGGTGTTGCTATTGGTTCTGCTGTTACATTTGCAGTAGGTGTTGCCGTTGGTTCTGCTGTTACATTTGCAGTAGGTGTTGCTATTGGTTCTGCCAGATCAAACTCATTTTCATTAATGAAAATTGTATCATTATTTTCGACATTTGAAATGTCTGTCGAACCTGTAGACACCGATACAAAAAGGACGCATAATATTACAAATAATGTCAAGATTAATTTAAATTTCACAAATATCATTCCCCACTTGTCCAGGTAGGTGGACCACCATCGTATCAAATGGTGATTGGAGATTTTTGCCCAGAACAATTAACACATTATATGCTACTAATATGGGCTCGGTGTATTAGAACAAATAAGTTTTTATTTGTTATTTATAACAGGAATTATTGTTTAAAGGTGCAGTTATTGATTTCTGTAAACCATCCAATAATACAAACAGCTCATTATCCATCATCGATTTTAAATTCCAACCGCAGACTACCAGTGCCGGCACGGCGGAGTGAAACGGAGCTGTGCGGCTGGAGAGGGGGGTCACTGTCATAGGATGGGAGGGCGGTTACTCATAGAGAGATATAAAAAATGAAATCATAGAGGAAAATGAGGATTGGGGATGAGACAGCTATAAATCGCAGCCGGAAGCGTGCCCGTGAGCGAAGCGAGCGGTGACGCTGGAGGCGTTACGTGGTGACAGCCGGGACCAGGAGCTTTTCCGGAACGGATGTGGAGGGAAAGTGAGGGGTTCGGGCGTAAGAGATTCCAGAAAACCACCGACCACATCAGCCGCCTATCACGAAACGAGCAGCCCGAGTTCCGCGAGGGTGCGAGTGAGTGGCAGGCGGCACTTCCACTATCCATAATCCTCCGACTTCCAGCAAGAAAATCATACATCGGTACCTGAAGCAGACTTCTTTTCATAGATAACAAGGGAACCCGAAGAACCATGTGCTTTACTTCATTGACTGAGACTGGAGCAATACGCGACATGGCCAGTGGGTTATATTGGATGATTACCAGACGGGAAATAAATGAAAAAATGGGATAAACTCAGTTCAGTTCATCAAGTTCCGTATCAATATCCCGAATAAGAACCTGAATTTGCTCTCGGGAGGATTCATCGATTGCTGACCCGTGGACAAGAAGAACCTGCAGTTTTTCCCGCGTTACCCGCAGACGGGATCGTGCCAGTTCATTCTTCTCGATAAGCGTAAACAGCTCTTCAAGATGGGGTTCTGGTGGCACCTCAACCGCTAAACGATTCTCTGTTGTATCAGGCACTGCAGAAACATCCTCAACCGGCACCGGCTCACTCATAACTTTTGGTTCCGGACTGATCGTAACCCGATCAGGTTGGTTCTCTCTCACGGGAAGGCTGCTTGTTCGTGTTGCAATAAGCCCTACTGCGACTATACAGGCTGCAAACGCAATAATTACCCAGCTATACGGAGTCTGCAGGAGATCTGACTGCAAAAA
>Ga0222642_1000167_pt1 | contig 16240 bp, 16 predicted proteins | sample AntAcemetagen229_FD_179813 | JGI IMG/M metagenome (GOLD analysis project Ga0222642, IMG submission 179813) | Saline water microbial communities from Ace Lake, Antarctica - #229 | ecosystem: Environmental > Aquatic > Non-marine Saline and Alkaline > Saline | place: Antarctica: Ace Lake... | reverse complement strand
ATTACTCCTGCCTTAAGGAATTTCTTTATGATTCTCAGTAAATTCTTATCTGCTATCTTTTCTGCAAGCATCCTCATCATCCAGTCATGGTCTACATTATCGAAAAAGCTGCGTATATCGGCATCTATTATGTGATTTACCGGTTTGGTCATTATGCTGTTATCCAATTGCTTTAATGCTTGATGGCAGCTTTTACCGGTTCTGAATCCGTAGGAACAGTCCAGGAAGTTCGGCTCAAATATGGCATTTAGTATTCTGGTTATTCCCATCTGTACTATCTTGTCTTCTAGTGCCGGTATCCCCAGGGGTCTTTTCTTACCTTCTCCTTTGGATATGTAGACCCTTCTTACCGGTTGCGGATAATATTTGCCTTTCTTCATCCTCTTTACTAATTTCTGTATGTTTGTAAAGAGGTAATCTTGGTATTCTTCATAGGTTACCTTATCCTGACCGGGTGCTTTGTTCTTCTTCAGCATATGAAAACATTCTTTTAGTGATATCTCGTTTAATAAATGCGCAAGACTGGTAAATTTAAAGTTTTTGTCTTTAATAGTATGTTCGGTTATAAGGTTCAGTTTTGTTTGCATATCAAATTGTACCTCAGTAGATACAGCCTTTCCCGTCTTAGCAGACAGCATATGTTTCTCCTCTCCTTTTACGTATTAGTGCTAACCCCTTCCCCATGTGAACGGCTTTCCCGTCCCCGGAGTACTATGAGTTAGTCCGACTACCAGACTATCTTCTCATACATCCTCCCGTCTTCCGGTTGTTTGTAGATTACCCCATAGGGAATAGTCTGGTTCTCCCAAGTTCCTGACAGTTCCCTTTGTTATCATGCCATGGACTTAGACCCCGGGGAGCATTGCTAAACTTGCCTCTTTCGTTTAAACAATATACTGCCTTCCAGTACGAGTACACTGTCGGCTCTCCCGACTGTATAAATTTTCGGGGCTCAATACCTTCACTTGCGTTACGGCCTAATAACTCCCATCTACCAGCTTCATACATTTGGTTACCCTCTTGCATGTGGTATAGGTGTTAGGCTGGCGGCTAACCTTTGCCTAATCCGGACTCTCACCGGTAAGAACTGCCAAGCTTTCTTGGCGCACACTCATCACTCATTACTTATTACTGGATTTTGTATTTGCACATAAAGATAGGGCTCTTTCCCTGGCCCAGTAGTCAGCATTTAAAATGTCGTTAATATTAGGATTATACTTTGCTTCATGCTCTTTCATTGTACCTTGAATAATTTGAGGGATTGATAAAAAGCCTATTTGATTATTTAAAAAAGCATTAACTGCAATTTCGTTTGCCCCATTTAATACTGCCGGCATTGTACCTCCAATCTCTAATGCTTGGTAGGCAAGTTTAATACAAGGAAATTTGCTGAAATTTGGTTTTCTAAAAGTTAATTGGCCTACTTTAGTTAATTCTAAGCGTGGAAAATTATTAGTATTCCTATTAGGATAAAATAAAGCGTACTGGATGGGAATCTTCATATCGTGTTCACCTATTTGAGCTAAAATGGTACCGTCTGTAAATTGAACCATTGAGTGCACATAACTTTGAGGATGGATTACGATTTCTATTTTATTAGCCGGTATATTGAAAAACCATTTTGCTTCAATTACTTCTAATCCTTTATTCATCAAAGTGGCCGAATCAATAGTAACCTTTTTCCCCATTTTCCAGGTGGGATGATTTAGTGCGTCTTCAGCTGTTACATTTTTTAGAGCATTTTCGGTAAAATTATAAAGAGCACCCCCGGATGCCGTCAATATAATTTTTTCAACACAATCTTTTTTCTCATTCTTTAAACATTGTAAAATTGCACTATGTTCACTATCTATAGGTATAATTTTTGCATTTTTAGATATTGCTTCTTTCACTAATAACTCGCCACCCACTACCATCGCTTCTTTGCTGGCCAAAGCAACTCTTTTTCCTCTTTTTATTGCTTCATAAGTAGGTATAAGAGATGCTATCCCGGTGATAGCAACTACAATAATATCGGTTTCTTCTAAGGTTGCTATATTTATTAATCCGTTTGTTCCCCATAATATTTTAATATTATTTTTTTTATTTAAATTCTTTTTCAAATTCCTGGCAATAACTTCATTTTTAACTACTGCTACTTTAGGGTTATAGATATTTATCTGCTCCTGAAGCATTTTTGTATCTTTCCAACCACTTAGAGCCACTACTTCAAATTCATTTAAATATTTTTTTATAACTTCCAGAGTTTGCTGTCCTATCGAACCTGTTGAACCTAATATAGCTATTCTTTTCTTCACAATTAAACCCCTTACTTTTAAAAATATTTATTAGTGCAAATTTAACAAAACTATATAATAATAGAATACGGGAGCTGTAAATATTAGACTATCAAGACAGTCTAATACTCCCCCCTGACCAGGAATTAAAGTCCCTGAATCCTTGACTCCTGAACCTCTTTTCAATACTGATTCAAATATATCGCCAATTTGTGCTATTATTGCTATAATCAAACCGAGTGAAATCAATTCATTAAAAGTTAAATTTAACCATTTTTTTAAGGCAAAAGTAGTAGCAATACTTAGTATAATCCCCCCGATTGATCCTTCAATGGTTTTTTTGGGACTTATTTTAGGAAATATTTTATTTTTTCCAAAATAACTACCGATGAGATAAGCTCCAATATCATTGACCCAGGTAATGATTAACAGGGAAATAAGATAATAATTTCCATTGGGTAGGTCTTTTATTTTTATCATAAAGGATAATAAATATCCTAAATAAATGCTTCCAAAAATTGTAATGGATATCTCAGCTAATACCTTAGAATGATCTTTTCTAAATAATTGTATAATAAAAGATAATAAAATAAAAAAAGTAATAATTATATTTTTAATATGGTGATTAAAGCTATAAATATCATATACTGATATAAAGATGAAGTATAAAATTAGTATGGTGCCTAATATATATGATGGCCTATATCCTTGCTTATCAGCTATATTATATAATTCCTTTAACCCCAATAAGGCTATTATTATAACAACAATAAAAAAGGGGAATCCTTCCCGAAATATTGCTAAAAAAGCTAAAAAAAACCCTATGATAGTTGTTGCAGTTCTTTTTATGAAATTACTATACTTTTCCTCCATATTTTCTCACTCTTCTTTGGTAATTTCTTATTGCTTCTACTAAATTATTCTCGTCGAAGTCAGGCCAAAAAACAGGAGTTACCCAAAGTTCCGTGTAAGCAATCTGCCAGAGCATAAAATTACTAACTCTCATCTCGCCCGCTGTTCTAATTAGTAAATCGGGATCAGGAAGATTGTAGGTATACAAATTATCCTTAATGGTATTTTCGTTAATTTCTTCAATGCTTAATGTTTTTTTGTCTATTTTTAGTAATATAGATTTTAGCGCATCAACAATTTCAGTTCTTCCACTATAGTTAATAGCAATGTTTAAAATAAGTTTATCATTGCTTTTGGTACATTCGTGTAATTCTTTCATTTTTTCAGTAAGCGAATTAGGCAGGTTATTTAACCTTCCTATAAAATTTATCTGTATATTATTTTTAACTAAATTTGCTTTTTCTCTACCCAAAACTCTTGTAAATAATTTTATTAGATAGTTTATTTCCCTCTTCGGACGTTTCCAATTTTCCGTAGAAAACGCAAAAATAGTTAATATAGGAATGTTAAAGTCTAAGCAGCTAGTTATAATTTTTCTAACTGTTTTGGCACCTTCCCTGTGACCTGCGCTTCGAGGTAATCCCCTTCTCTCTGCCCATCGCCCATTTCCATCCATTATTATTGCGAGGTGTTGAGGTATTTTATTCTTATCAAATAATTCTTTTTTATTAATCTTAAAATTTCTAATAATCATCACCTATAAAAAAACCCCCTTAAAATTATATTAATACAAAATAGTTTAATATAGATTAAAATTAGAAGGGAGTTTTATTATTTATTATTCCTTTACTATTGCTCCATTTGGACAAACATCCGCACAAGCTCCACAATCTGTGCACTTATCTTTATCAATTATATAAGTTTCATCTCCTTCAGAAATTGCTTCTACAGGACATTCATCAACACAGATACCGCATTTGATGCATTCATCAGTAATCTTATGAGGCATTTAAGATCTCCTTTGTTTTTATTATTTTATTACAAAACATTTTCTATACTTCCATGATTTCTTTTTCTTTGAGTTCCAATAACTTATCGATATTTTCTACATACTCATCAGTTAGCTCTTGAATTTTGCTTTGTTGCTTTTTACATTCGTCTTCTGAAGTATTACCATCTTTCTCATCTTTTTTTACTAAATCATTTGCCTCTCTTCTTATGTTTCTTATGCTTACTTTCCCATTTTCGGCTTCTTTTTTTACCAGTTTTACCAAATCTTTTCGTCTTTCCTCGTTTAGTGGCGGCACTGTAAGTCGAATGATATTACCATCAATTGACGGGGCTAATCCTAAATCAGATTTCCATATAGCTTTTTCAATTTCAGAAGTACATTTTTTATCCCAGGGTTGAATAACTATTAAATTTGCTTCTGGAACAGATACATTTGCTATTTGTTTAAGTGGAGTTAGTGTACCGTAATAGGATATTTTTATCCGGTCTACCAGGGTTGAAGAAGCCCTTCCTGTTCTTATGTGAGCAAATTCATCTCTTAATGATGTAATCGTTTTGTCCATTCTAATCTTTGTTTCATTTAACAAATCAGGCAGCATATTTATTCTCCCTTCACTATTGTTCCAATTTTTTCACCAAATACAACTCTTTTAATGTTTCCAATAGTATTAAGGCTAAAAACGATGATCGGAATATTATTTTCCATGCACAAAGTAACAGAGGTTGCGTCCATAACCTTTAAACCCTTATTCAAGATCTCGAGAAAACTTATATTTTTAAATTTTACTGCTTTTGAATTTTTTAACGGATCAGACTCATATACACCATCTACTTTTGTGGCTTTAAGGATTGCTTGTGCATTTAGTTCAATTGCTCTTAGTGAGGCAGCAGTATCTGTAGTAAAGTAGGGATTCCCCGTTCCGGAAGCTAAAATTACTATTCTATTTTTTTCTAAATGTCTAATAGCCCTTCTTCTGATATATGGTTCAGCAATTGCTTTCATCTCAATTGCAGTCTGCACTCTTGTTTCGATATTTAATTTCTCTAAAGAATCTTGAAGTGCTAAAGCATTTATTACAGTTGCCAACATGCCCATATAATCAGCCGAAACCCGATCTACACCTTTTTCGCTTCCCTCTTGGCCCCTAAAGATATTACCCCCTCCAATCACTATCGCTACTTGCACTCCCAATTCTTTTATCTCGGCAATTTCTTTAGCAATAAAATTAATCTTTTGGGTGTCGATGCCATAACCTTTTTTCCCACATAATGATTCACCACCAAGTTTCAAGAGAATTCTCTTATATACGGGTTTTTTCATATTTCTTATCCTTCGCCATATTAATTAGCGTATAGCGTACAGCGTTTAGCGTATAGAATTAGTTAGCTGGTTAGTTGCTGGGCAAATATCTTATCTTAACGATATACGATTCACGAGATACGAGATACTAATTAGATTTCTTCGCCAAGTTGAAATCTTGCAAATCTTTTAATTATAATATTTTCACCTAATTTAGCAATTAGCTCTAATAATAACTGATTAATATTTTTGCTATTATCCTTGATAAATACTTGTTCTTTTAAACAATTTTCTTTAAAATATTTTTCCAATTTACCTTCAACAATTTTTCCAATAATCGGGGCAGGTTTTCCTGATTTTTCAACTTGCGCATAAAATATTTCTTTTTCCTTTTCAATTACATCGTTGGGAACTTCTTCTCTGTTAATAAATTTAGGATTTGAGGCTGCAATTTGCATGGCAATATTTTTTACAAATTCTTTAAACTCCCCGGTATTAGCAACAAAATCTGTTTCACAATTTACCTCGACTAAAACTCCTATTTTACCATATAGGTGAATGTAGGAACCTACCGCTCCGTTTAACGCTTTTCTGTTAAGTTTAGATGAAGCTGCTGCTATACCCTTTTTACGTAAATATTTAATTGCTTTTTCTGTGTCTCCCCCGGTAGCTTCTAAAGCTTTCTTGCAATCCATCATTCCGGCACTTGTCTTTGCTCGTAATTCTTTAACCATCTGGGCACTAATGTTCATTCTTAACTCCTTGCTTCGTTTATATTGATATTTTTGTTTTAACTGACCATTTTAACTTCTTTTTCAATGGATGATTTTTTTCCTTCTATAACCGCGTCAGCCATAACTGAAGAAAGCAATTTTACTGCTCTTATTGCATCATCATTCCCTGGAATTACATAATCAATTTCTTCCGGGTTACAATTTGTATCCACAATCGCCACAATAGGAATAGAAAGTTTATTGGCTTCAGCAACTGCAATCTTCTCTTTTTTTGGATCAGCTATGAATATGACATCTGGAAGTTTTTGCATATCTTTTATTCCGTTTAATACTTTTTGAAGTTTCTCTTTTTCTCTTTTCAAACTTATTACTTCTTTTTTAGGAAGAACTTCAAACATTTTATTATCTTCCATTTCCTCTAATTCGCAAAGCCTTTTCACCCGTTTTCTAATAGTGCTGAAATTAGTTAATGTTCCGCCCAACCACCTATAATTTACATAAAACATACCACATCTTTCGGCCTCATTTTTAATTGATTCCTGGGCTTGCTTTTTAGTTCCTACAAAAAGTACATTACCACCATTACTAGATATTTCTCTTACAAAATTATAGGCCACCTGGACTAATTTTACAGTCTGTTGAAGGTCTATAATATATATATTATTTCGATCTGTAAAAATATAGGATTTCATTCTAGGATCCCATCGGCGCATTTGATGACCGAAATGTACGCCAGCTTCTAGTAATTGTTTCATTGAAATTACACTCATCTACTATCCTCCAATTTAATATTTTTTATTTATATTTTTTTACTTTTTCTTATGACTCCAAAATCGTCATAATTCCTTATAACTTATGAATAACAAGTGCATAAAATCAAAAACAGTATAACACAGTTTTTTTTCTAAATCAAGAATAATAAAAGAAAGTATATAGTATCGAATATCGAGTATCGAGTTAAGAAAGAAAAAGAAAAGATAGCATTTTTCTTTCTATCTATCTATCCATTAAATTTTACACTAACAATACCTTATTTCGTCAATATGGTTAGCCAGTTAACCAGTTTTCCCGTTACCCGGTTGAAGAATTAAAATCAGGTTGGTAAACCGTATCAACTAACTCTCATCTTATAACTAAGAACCTTGTATTTGAAATTAACGACTATTTTAATCGGTCGATTGGTCAATCGGTAAATTAAATATTTTGTATCCTGTATTTATGCTAACGACTATTCACTATTCACTAACGACTATTTTAATCGGTGAATTGGTGAATTATAGAATATATCTGCTTAAATCTTCGCTCTTTACTATACTTTGTAATTTTTTCTTAACATATTTTTTATCTATAGTAACTTGCTTCTTTTTTAAACTGGGAGCGTTAAAAGAAATATCTTCCAATAATTTTTCTAAAACAGTATAAAGTCTTCTTGCCCCAATATTTTCTGTCTGTTCGTTCACCAAAAAAGAAGCTTCAGCAATCTCGTCAATAGCGTCATCTGTAATTTCAATCTTCAAACCTTCGGTGGCAAGTAAGGCTGTGTATTGTTTTATTAGTGAATTACATGGTTCAGTTAATATTCTTTTTAAATCTTCTTTATTTAAAATATTTAATTCAACCCTAATAGGAAAACGTCCTTGTAATTCAGGTATTAAATCAGAAGGTTTTGAAGTAGTAAAAGCACCAGCAGCTATAAATAAAATATGGTCAGTCTTTACTGCTCCGTGTTTAGTCATAACTGTTGACCCCTCAATAATAGGTAATATATCTCTTTGAACTCCTCCTCTAGATACATCCGGTCCGTATGATTTTTCTTGCCCGGCAATTTTATCGATTTCATCAAGAAAAACAATCCCTAAATTTTCCACTCTATCAATAGCAGCTCGAATTACTTCATCCATATCTATTAACTTCTGAGTTTCAGCATAGAGCAATATTTTACGAGCCTCCGCAATGGTAACTTTTTGTTTTTTTCTTTTTTGAGGGAACATTTTTCCCATAATATCTTTAAAATTTATACCCATTCCTTCTATCCCGGAATTGGAAAAAACTTCTACTGTTGACTTAATGTTTTCCTCAACTTCAATTTCAATTAGTCTATTTTCCAACTCACCTTTTTCTAGTCTATCTTCAAACTTTTTTCTAGTCCTTTCAAATCTTTCTGCCCTTTCATCTTTTTTTGTTGAAACATCAAAAGATTCTTTTTTTTCTTCTTCAGTTCCGGAATAAAATGAATCATCTAATAAATTTGTCTTTTGTTCTTTTCTTTTTTTTGATACAGGGAATAAATAATCTAATATCTTTTCATCGACCAATTGTTTAGCTTTATCTTCTACCTTACTGGCCCATTCTTTACGAACCAATTGAACGCTTACTTCAGCTAAATCTCTGATTATGGAATCCACATCTCTTCCTACATAACCTACTTCGGTAAATTTTGTTGCTTCAACTTTTACAAAAGGGGCTTTAACTAATTTTGACAATCTTCTAACGATTTCTGTTTTTCCAACACCGGTAGGCCCGATCATTATGATATTTTTTGGTGTTACTTCATCTATTAATTCCGGGGGTAACTTCTGTCTCCTAATTCTATTTCGTAAGGCTATAGCTACTGCTTTTTTAGCATTATCTTGCCCAATTATATATTTATTAAGTTCTGAAACTATTTGTGAAGGGGTTAAGTCATTAATCATTTGTGGTTCCTCCTTTTTATTATAATTTTTCTACTGATATTTTATCATTAGTATAGATACATATTGAAGCAGCAATCTTTAATGATTCCCGGGCTATTTCGTGAGCAGATAAATTCGAATACTTAACCAAAGCCTTTGCTGCCGCAAATGCATAAGGACCACCTGATCCGATAGCCGCAATATTATTATCCGGTTCTATTATATCACCAGTTCCGGAAACTATAAATATATACTCTTTATCCGCAACAATTAATATCGCTTCCAATTTTCTTAATATTTTATCAGTCCGCCACTCTTTGGCCAAAGAAATAACCGCTTTAGGTAAATTTCCATGAAGTTCTTCTATTTTCTTTTCAAATTTTTCAAATAGAGTCATGGCATCTGCGCTTGCTCCGGCAAATCCGGTAAGCACTTTATCATCATAAAGTTTTCGTATTTTTTTAGTATTATTTTTCATAATAGTATTTCCCATACTTATCTGGCCATCACCGGAAATAGCTACTTCGCCTTTATGTTTTATCGCTAAGATTGTAGTTCCTTTAAACATTTTTTATTTCATCTCCTCTAAACTTTTAATACTAAGACCTGGGATAAGATTTTTTATAAATAGCTTTTAATCTTTCTTTAGTAATATGAGTATATATTTGAGTAGTAGATAAACTCTCATGTCCTAAAAGTTCCTGAACAGAACGTAAATCTGCTCCCCCTCCCAAGAGATGTGTAGCAAATGAATGCCTTAAAACATGTGGACTTATCTTTTTATTTAAACCAGCAATTTTCATGTATTTAATTAGAAATCTTCGTATGCTTCTTGCTGATAGTCTTCCCCCAAAACGATTTAAAAATAATGCATTCGGGTTATTTTTATCTATAGATATATTTTTTCTAAATATATTTCTAACGGTTAAATATTTTTGTACTGCCTTTATGCTCGGATTTCCCAAAGGGAGAATTCTTTCCTTTGAGCCCTTTCCAAATACCCTCACAGTTTTCTCATACAGGTCTATATCGCGAATATCCAAATTCACCAGTTCTCCAACCCTCATTCCGGTGCCATAAAGCAGCTCAAGGATTGCCCTATCTCTAATTCCAAATATTGTATGCCCGAACGGCGTTTCAATAAGTTTGTTAATTTCTTCTAAGTATAAGAAAGAAGGTAATTTCTTATTTATCTTAGGTGTTATTAGATTTATGGTCGGATTAATATCTACTATACCTTCTCTTGATAGAAATTTAAAGAAAGACCGGACGGTAGATATTTTTCTGCAAATACTTCTTACCGAATAATCACACTTCTTTAAATATACAATATATTTTCGCATAATGCTGCGGTCAATATATTGTACATTGCTTCTCTTTATTATTTTATATTCCTTTAAATAATTTAACAACTGTAATAAATCGTTTTTATAGGAAATAATAGTATTATTGGAATAATTTTTTTCATTCTTTAGAAAAGAAATATACGAATTTATATGTTCCTTCAAATTTAAACACTCCTCCTTTTTTTCTTTTTTTGAGGAACAAATTCTCTTTCTCGAAATAAATTACCACTTAAATTCCAAGTGCTATCTTAAATTATGATTTATCCTTTTTTTTAAATTCTTTATAATCACAATCAGAATTACTACACTTAAAATAAAGTCCGCTTTTCTTACTATTACTTATTACTAAAATAGAATTACATTGTGGGCATCTTTTATTAACCGGCTTATTCCAGGTTACAAAGGAGCATTTAGGATAATTGCTGCACCCGTAGAAGGTCCTTCCCTTTTTGGTCTTTTTTCTGATAATCTCACCCGAACAGCCCTCTTCGGGACAGGAGATGCCGATTTTATCTAAAAATGGTTTTGTATTTTTACATTTCGGGAATCCTGAACAAGCTAAAAATTTACCAAAACGTCCATTTTTTATTAACATCTTACTACCGCATTTATCACATATTTCATCACTGAATACTTTTGGCATTTCAATTTTTGGTGCCTGGTTTCCTTTTTCCAAATTCCTGGAAAATGTCTTATAAAATCTATCTAAAACATTTTCCCACTTTTCATTATCGGATTCGACTTCATCAAGCTGTTTTTCCATTTTTGCAGTAAAAGCGACATTTACAACATCGGAAAAATATTGAATTAAAAAAGAGTTTACAGTTATTCCCAATTCTGTAGGTCTAAAATTTTTATTTACTTTTTCCACATAGGTCCGATATTGTAAGGTGCTTATAGTCGGTACGTATGTACTTGGTCTCCCTATTCCTTCTTTTTCTAATCTTTTTACCAGGCTGGCTTCTGTGTATCTGGGAAGAGGTTTGGTGAAAGATTGATTTGCCTTAATTTTTAACAACTTGATTTTATCTTTTTTTTCAAGATTAGGGATTTTATTTAAATCCTGATTATTTTGGCCAGACAGAACCATACATCCCTTAAATAGTATCCGATAGCCGGATGTCCTAAAGATATATCTTCCTGCCTCAATATCTATAGTAATTTTTTCCAGATAAGCAGCTTTCATCCTGCTAGCTACAAATCTTTGCCAGATTAAATTATATAATTTATATTGATCATTAGTTAAATATTGTCTAATTGATTCCGGGTAATTGAATACATAGGTAGGCCTGATGGATTCATGAGCATCTTGAATCTTTACATTTTTTGTTTTCTTTTTTCCTGTTTTTAAATTTTGAGATAATTCAGCAAAATCTTTACCATAATGTTCTTCAATATATTTTTTCGCTGCATTCTTTGCTTCATCAGATACTCTTATCGAGTCAGTACGCATATAAGTAATTAAACCGGTATTTCCTTTATTGCCCAGGGTGATACCTTCGTATAATTGTTGTGCTATAAACATGGTTTTTTTGATGGGAAAATTCAATTTATTATAGGCTTCTTGCTGTAAGGTACTGGTAGTAAATGATGGACGGGGATTTCTAAATTCCTTCTTTTTGTTTATACTTTTTATGCAGATATCCTGATTTTTTGCTTCTTCACAAATTTTTGTGGCTTTTTCTTTAGTGTTAATAATTACTTTTTTAGAATTTATATAGAAAAGTTTTGCCTCAAAAGGCTCTGCCTTTTCATCTTCTATTTTTTTGAACGAGGCATTTATTGTCCAATATTCTGCTATCTTAAATTTAGCTATTTCTTCTTCTCTTTCGCATATTAAGCGTAATGTTACAGATTGCACTCTTCCTGCACTTAGTTTTTTGCCAATCTTTTTCCATAATAATGGACTAACTTTGTAACCCACTAATCTATCTAATAATCTCCTGGCTTTTTGAGAGTTAACCATATTAAGGTTAATTTCTCTCGGATTTTTAATGGACTGAGATACAGCCTTTTCAGTTATTTCGTTAAAACTAACCCTGTTTTTTTCATCCTTGATATTTAATTTTTGAGCAATATGCCAGGCAATTGCTTCACCTTCCCTATCCGGGTCAGTAGCTAAAAAAACCTTCTCTTTTCCTTTAACGCTTTTTTGCAATTCTCTTACTACGCTTCTTTGTTTAGGAATAACCACATATTCTGGTTTAAAGTCATTTTCAATATCTATCCCCAATTTTGTTTTAGGTAAATCTATCAAATGCCCCTTACTTGATTTAATAGTATAATCCTTGCCCAATATTTTTTTTAATGTTTTTTCTTTAGTTGGTGATTCAACTATCACCAGATATTTTGTCATTTTTTATTCCTTGTAAATTATTTGTTATCATTTTCCTTTTAATCGGTTAAAGATATCCTGCGGCCAGGAAGGTAATATTATCGCACCATGAGGACAATGTTCTTCACAGCAAAAGCAAGAAATACATTTTTTTCTATCCGCTTCCGGAAATTTATCGGTTAAATTCATTGCGGAAACAGGACAAACTTCAATACATCTTTTGCATATTTTACATTTATTATGATTTACTATCGGCTTAACCGATGCAAAATTAAATATATGGGGGACCACTGTTTTTCTTATTCTTTGCAAAATACCGTTATTCGGTGTTTTAAATCCCGGAATTACTTCTAATTCTCCATCAATAATTATGTTAGAGATATCTGTCTCCCCTAAATTTCTTTCTTTGGCAACCTGTAACAACTCAATTGTATCAGGCTTAAGCCCCATCATGGCGGCCATAACAGAATCAAGAGAAATGCCATTATCGCTGCTTAATATTTTATTTATAATTCGTATTTTTCCATTAGTAGGGCCTATTCCTTCCATGCCGATTATAGCGTCCATAATATTTAAATCAGGAATTCTTATTTGGTAAATATCTACCAAAAGTTCAGCAAATCCTTTAATGGAGCGGGCATAAGTATGTAATTTTGCCTTCTTACCTCCCGGGATAATACCGAACATATTTTTTATGGCACCGGTAATAGTAGTTAAACTGTGAGTTTTGAATTTTGGAACGTTAATAACATAATCTGCCTCTTTAACTATTTTGGAAATAATTAATTCTTCCATAAATTCTGACTCTACCTTTACTTCGACTATTTCCCTGGCAATATTACTGTAACAACCGTCAGAAGCATCTAATATCCCGGTAACTTTTGCGATTTTTAAGGGGTCAAAATGAATGCTCCCGGAATTATCTCCCACTACTATTTCTTTAGCTCTACACTTTTTTAATTCCTGAACAATGGCAAATATTACCCTTGGGTCAGTAGTCACCCCTCTCTCCGGAGGAAATGACCCTAATAGATTTGGCTTTACCAAGACTTTTTTATCTTTTACTTTATCTTTTACCCCAAATATCTCAAAAATATTTTTTATTATTTCAGATATTTCATTATTTTGTGTATCGCTGATTATTACTTTGAACATATTTCCTCTATCTTTAATTCGTATCTCGTTTAGATACAGTAATAAGTAATAAGTAATGAGATTATGTTTATAAATATGTAAAAACAGGTTACTTATTACGTGTTACTGTATCACTCAATTTGCTGGTAAATTGGTCAACCAGGTAACTAGCTAACCAACTAACTAATTTTATTCGCTAAACGTTATATTGGTCCTAAGTTTTGAATTATGGTTTTTGTATCACGTTTTTAATTTCTTTATTCTGACTCCTGACTACTGGATACTGGATACCTGTTTTCTTATCCTCTTGCTAACGACTATTCACTATTCACTAACGACTAATTTATTTTAACCTTTTCTCCGAATTTAATTTCTTTCTTTGATCTTAATCTTTTAATATTCTCTTTATGGTTAAAAATACCTAAAACTAAGATTATCGCACTAAATCCGATATATTCATAAGGCTGCTTGAATAAAATTGTAAAAACAAAAATTGAAATCATAGCACAAATAGATGCTAAAGATGAATATTTTGAAATTACTAAAACAACCCCCCAGACTACTAATGCTAAAATTGATATTGTTGGATTGATAGCAAATACAACTCCAAAGGTAGTAGCTATCCCTTTACCACCCTTGAAACCAATAAACAAAGACCAATCATGTCCACATATTACTGCTATCCCTGCAATAGCTAATATTAATGAACTATCAATATTTAAATATTTTACTAAATAAATAGACAAAATACCCTTACCGACATCACCAATTATTACTAAAGAAGCTAACGAAGGCCCCAATATCCTAAAAGCGTTAGTTGCCCCTATATTTCCACTCCCCAATTCTCTTATATCTACTTTCTTAAATAATTTACCCACGATATAGCCAAAAGGTACAGAACCTAAAATATAACAGATTGTAATAATCAAAACAACCTTCATACTATTTCCTTTCTTCCTTTTTTCTTGCTAAATTAATAACTACAGGTGAGCCTTCAAACCCAAATGTTTCATAAAATTTATTTTCTAAATATCTCTGGTAGGAAGCATACATTAATTTAGGATTATTTACAAATAATAGAAATTTAGGGGGCTTTATCCCCATTTGTGTAACATATCTAATTTTTAAAGTATTTCCCCTTACATATTTAGGGGGATTTTTATAAATAATTTCTCTTATAAAAGTATTCAATGCCGGAGTAGGTATTTTTTTACTATACTGTAAGGCAACTTCTTTAATTTTTGAAATAATTTTATAAATATTATAACCTGTTATAGCAGAAGTCATTATCACGGGAGGATTTTTCATAAAAGACAATTCATATCTTATCTCATCAATAAATAATTCTTTATCTATACCACCTTTAATTAAATCAAATTTATTTAATATTACTATGCAGGCTTTTCTTTCACTTTGGATATAATTTGCCATTTTTTTATCTTGCATACTAACTCCCTGAGTAGCATCCATTATTAATAGCACTATATCTGAATTATGTACCGCTTCAAAAGTTCTTAATGTACTGTAATATTCGACATTTTCTTTCGCTTTCGCTTTGCCTCTCAAGCCGGCGGTATCGATAAATATTAATTTTAATAAATCATGTTTAAAAATTATTTCAATAGCATCTCTGGTTGTGCCGGGATGTTCGCTGACTATAATTCTATCTTCTCCTAAAATACGATTCAATAAACTTGATTTTCCTACATTAGGTTTTCCTATAATTGATATTTTTATAATGTCCTCTTCTTCTTCCGGTTCTGCCTCTACTTCTGGAATATAGGATACTATTCTATCTAATAAATCATCAACATTAAGCCCGTGTTCTGCTGAAATAATATAAGGGTCTCCTAATCCTAATTCGTAAAACTCATATAATTTTAATTCACTTCCCGTTACATCTCCCTTATTAGCCACCAGTATTCTCGGTTTATTTTTTTCTCTAATCGCTTTAGCTACCTTAAAATCATCCGGATTTATTCCTTCTTTAATATCTACCAATAATATGATTAAATCTGCTTCTTCAAGGGCTAATTCAGTCTGGACGGTTATTTTTTTTTGCATTTCTTCTTTTTTTACAAAATCCACACCTCCGGTATCTACCAGAATAAATTGCTTTCCTTTCCATTCACATTCTGCATATATTCTATCTCTGGTAATCCCGGGTTCGTTTTCCACAATGGCAGTTCTTTTCTTAATGATTCTATTAAATAGGGTTGATTTCCCTACATTTATCCTTCCGATAATAGCAACAACAGGTTTTCTCAAAACAATTACTCCTCATTTTTTAAAATACACAGTACATTTTTCGTTAGCTAGTTAGTTGGTTACCTGGTTAATTGGTTAAGAAAACAGAAACCAAACTCGTATCCCGTATATCGTGAATCGTATCTCGTATGTATAGTTACCCGGTTTACCGGTTAACGAAACAAGCAATACAGCACTAATTGCCGTAAACTGAAAACTATAAACTTTTAGCTCGTAACTTCTATCTTATACTAACGACTATTCACTATTCACTAACGACTAACACACTAACGACTATTTTAAAAGATTCTTTATTTTCTTTATGGTCATTTC
>Ga0222642_1000156_pt1 | contig 16905 bp, 17 predicted proteins | sample AntAcemetagen229_FD_179813 | JGI IMG/M metagenome (GOLD analysis project Ga0222642, IMG submission 179813) | Saline water microbial communities from Ace Lake, Antarctica - #229 | ecosystem: Environmental > Aquatic > Non-marine Saline and Alkaline > Saline | place: Antarctica: Ace Lake... | reverse complement strand
GTAGGTGGATGGATCCAACCTGGCACAATTAGATCCTTAAGGTAAAGATAAAAATGACGAAAGTGATTAACTTTCAGTTGAAATTCCCAAAACGGTTACGAAGAAATGTGAAAGTTTTAAAGTACTGGATGTACTTGTCCAGAGGTTCCGGATTTCATTACCCTCCATTGGGTTGCAAAACATTATATAACAATTACATGCCTATTACATAAACTTAAATCAATGTGTGGCATCAAAATTCAAAATAAAACGATTTTATAGATTTTTGAATTTTTAGCCGGCACCTGAAATACGTATGGATTACATAAAGTCGGATCTATATAATTCCAATAACAGGAGATTGTGCCGACACTGTCGGCATAATTCACCCGCCAGAAGCAATCTCAATTCGATCCTCACAACTTTGGTTTTTGCAATCGTTTCGTTGGTGTATTCTTGTGAAGTTCCCTCATTCCAGTCCGGCGGGAACCTGCTTACAGGATTTCATTTGTAAACAATACCTCTGCTCATTGCTTTCAAATCACATTGTCGTGGTTTTCAAATAGCTTCAGAGGACAAAAATTCCTCAGGATTGTCGATACGAATCTCGCCGGAGATCAGTTTCGGGAGGAGAGTGTCACGGAGGGCGGCGAGGGTGTGGGATTGCAGATGGCTTTGTTCCATCAATTTTCGCCATGGTCAAGAAATATTTTCAAATTGTTGCACAAGATCTTCAGAGGGTAATATTACCGTAAGCTTTGGAATATTTCTAACATTCAGTGCTGAAAGAATAGTTCCAGAATCTGTTTTGGAATCTATAACAGATCTCATATAATCTGAAAGAAGAAGTTCAATCAGAAAGGTGGGATAGTAATGATCAGTATTACATCGAATTGCCGTCATATTCCTACCAAGAGCTGCTTTATGACCTTCTGGGATCTGTGCAACTGCACCCACCCTTCCTACGTTCGTAATTACACAATCACCGGAAGTTGCTTCGATTCTTGATATCCATTTTTCATAGTCTTTTTCCGAAATACAATACGTATCAGACATATCTATCAGTCCATCATCACAAATATTGCATAATTGTAACAATGGTCTTCCAGACGCAATTCTGTCAGGTTTCTTTGAGTGGAGACAATCAGTTATTTTGGCGATATCACCAATTTTTCCAACTCTCCACCCCTTCGGCACCTCCCGGCCATCAACAACCTCCATCTCATCCGGAAACAACGCCGCCGTCTCCGCGTCCATCCCCTCAGGCGCCCGGCCGGCCATCTTCGCACAGACCGGGTCGAAGTCCACAAACCAAGATTTGAAGAGGGCCTGTGCCATTGCTTCGAGGGTTTCGTTCATGCGGTTGTTGAGTTCTATCTTGTCGTCGAGTGAGGAGAGGAAAGATGTGATCTTCTTTTGAGTTGAAAGAGAATGATTTGGAATATTTTGATTACATAATTGCTCACGTGAAACATTAGGAAAAGTAGATCCAGTTGCCTGTGCTAACAGGTCAGATAAGATATATTCAATAACACCCCGTAAATATGGCTGGAATTCCTGTCCTGATTTATGATGAATAGACGCAATACCTCTACCAATTGCATATTTTTGATTAGCCCAATTCATTCTACCGGTGGTAGACCCACGAACACAAAATAGCAGACCACCCTTCTGTGCAAATTTTTTGGCATCAATTGTAAATTGAACGGGTGTGGGATGATGACTTCCGAATTCTGTTGGTCCATTCAATAAAGGAATCCCTGTTCCGGATGTATTGCAAGTATCTCCCTTTGGTGACTGGCCCATTACAATCTCGGCAATATCACATAATTTAACTGATTCTTTGTCATTCAAATCTCATCACCCGAGGATTTCACCCATTTTAATTCTGGAGATTTTTTATTCACAAGTATTGACAATCCATATTTATATTTGAATAATCCATCAACCGATACAAACTTTCTAAGTTTTCGGCAATCCATATCAGTATTCGAATTCCACCATGTCTTAACCTCCATGACTAAGAGGTTATGCTCCATCTTTCCCCTTTTATGAATTATTAAATCAGGGTAAACTCCATTTTCAAAACCAGGCAATGTTTTCTTATTGTATAAAACTCGGTTATATTCACAATCCAAATTATAATTTTTTAAATCTAAATCTTGGGATATTAAACTCTGTAAATATATACCAAATCTAAAAACAATAGCTCTCTCTGATACATGACTTCCCAAATCATCTTCAGGTCTATTCATTATTAAATATTTATCACTATCATATAGCTCAGATAACGCCTTGTTAATTATATTTACAAGTATTTCCCTATCTAATTCCATCAATATCAAACCTCAAACCCAATACTTTTCAACTTCCTACGGATCTCTCCCCCGGCCTTTTAATCTCGCAAAAAGCCCCGATTACTCCCCTGCCAGCCGCTCCATCTTCTCTCCAAACGGTTCACCGCCATCTTCAACCAAGGCGTAAACAGAATGCTCCGTCAGCACATCCCAATCAATTTTCTGAGATTCCATTAAACGTCATATCCTTCCACGAGTTGTATATGCAATTCCTCATCTGCCAATCACAAAAAGGTTCAGCCCTTTCTGTTGTCATAATTGTGTTGTCCTCTCTCATAAGGTGCAAAATTTTCTGAAAACTAATCTTTACCGCATCTACTGATGTTTTGAAGGGATTCGCATCACGTTCAGGTTCTATCACAGAAAAAACCATAGGACAATTAATTCTCATCCAAAACCTCCCAGTGCCCTGTTTTTCTCCCGCCAACGCGGGCAATCTTTCCCTCTTCTTTTAGTTTTGAAAGATTTCGTTCAACGGTGCGGGTTGTGACCTCTAACTCGTGAGCAATATCATCAATAGTCAGATCAGGATTCATTAGTAATAACTGAAGTATGCTGAATTCAGTCTTTTCCGACATCTTTTCCGACGTCTTTTCCGACATCTTTTCCGAACCGGGAACTTCAGTAGTCACTTCTGCTACCTTCTCATTAGTCTCCGTAGTCTCATTAGTCTCCTTCTCTAACAGATCCAAAACATCAGGATTAACCGGAAGAGTGATCCTCAAAAAATGCTCAGTGAATCGGAAACAACTTTTCGGATATACTTTCAGAATACGTGGCAGGCCAGAACCTAACTGCTCAACCATACCAAGATCCTTAAAAATGCGCATCAGTTCCTTATTTCTCGGATTGGAATAACCCTCAAAAAACTCATCCTCGTTCAGACCGAGAATAATTCCCCCGGAAGATGTAATCTCCAGACGATCATCAAAGATTTCAAACTTCGACGGCACCTCATTTGAGTAATCATTGTGAATCAGTGCATTGATAACAGCCTCACGTAACGACACAGAATCCCATAAACGTTTACTTATGCGTTCTTTGTACGTGATACGGGTGGCTGTGGGGTTCTCTAAATCAAGCTTATCAAGAACACGTTTTGCAGCCTTAACAAGAGAACAATAGCCATACTCATTATTCTCAATAAGATCCGCCCTGTCAACCCCGGCATATTTTGCAACCTTAACGGAGTTCCCATTGCTGTCTGCAAGAAGATAACCAGCATAATTATACTCACCGGAGTCTGTCAGAAGCTCAAGATTTGCCGCAAATTTATCTCCCAAATCAAAGCCAGCCTCATTATAATATATCTTCAACTGCTCGAAGGTAAGATCCTGACGTGGAGATTTTATCTTTCCAATAAAGTTTCGAATTCGGCCGGAGAACAATTCTTCAATCTTTCTCCTGGGCATTGGTTCAGAAGCAGAACCAACACGGACAAAACAGCCTTTATCCGTCATACCATACTTCCTCAGATAATATGGTTTTTCAGAACCACTCGCAATAGTAATCCTGATAACATCCTTATTCTCCCGGACCTCATGAATAACATCAAAGAGTCCCATAACCGATGGCCGAATATTATTCTTCAGTCGGTCTTTCACTTTAAGCTGGACATCATCAGCATCAAAAATCCCATAAACTGCACCGGAATCTTCAATCCCGATATAGATAATGCCACCTTCACGGGCGTTTAGAAAAGCAACAGCCTCCTTTTCAAGACTGCCGTTTAACTGACGTTTGTACTCAATACGGTTTGACTCACTCATATCTGCCTCAACCTATCCAGACATAACATCCGGGCACTTTGATTCTTCACCGCTAACTCCCTCAGGTATCTGGGTAATTATGCCGACACTGTCGGCACTTTCCTGACGAGAATCTGATAAAACCAAAGGTGGTCGTAAAAATGGCTCAGGATTACTTGCCAAAACCTAATGCCCCCAGATTCGTCCTGATATCGCCTTCCAGTCTTTCGGACTCCGCAAACTGTCCTTCCAGTTCCTTCGTAAGCCGGTCCATCTTCTCCACGAACGGTTCACCGTCATCCTCCACTGGGGGAGCACCCACATATCGCCCCGGCGTGAGCACAAAGTCATGACCTCTGATCTCCTCAAGCGTAGCAGATTTACAGAACCCGGCAATATCCTCATATGTGCCATCGTCATCTCCCCGCCAGGCATGATAGGTGTCAGCAATCAGCCGGACGTCTTCGTCTGTAAGCTCCTTATGGGTCCGGTCAGCCATCACGCCCATCTTCCGGGCGTCGATAAAGAGAATCTCGCCTTCACGACCACGACGGCCATTCTTCGCCTTACTCCGGGTCACAAACCAGAGACAGGCCGGGATCTGCGTCGAATAGAACAACTGACCCGGCAGGGCAATCATGCAGTCCACCATATCAGCCTCAACAAGAGTCTTTCTGATAGTGCCTTCCCCGGATGTATTCGAGGACATGCTGCCGTTTGCCAGCACAAAACCTGCCGTGCCGGTCGGATTTAAGTGGTGGATGAAATGCTGGACCCATGCATAGTTCGCGTTATTCTTTGGTGGCAGACCATAGGCCCACCGGGGATCTCCTTTCAGCTGTTCCTGCCCCCAGGCCTTCATATTGAACGGAGGATTCGCGATGATAAAATCAGCTTTCAGGTCAGGATGTAAATCATGGAAGAAACTATCCGCCGCCATCCGACCGAGATTTCCGTCAATCCCTCTGATGGCGAGATTCATCATCGCAAGACGCCAGGTCGTCGGGTTCGATTCCTGCCCGTAGATGCTGATATCGTCAATCCGGCCCTGATGCTCCTCAACAAACCGCTCGGACTGCACAAACATTCCGCCGGACCCACAACAGGGATCATACACACGGCCCTTATACGGGGACAGCATCGCAACCAGTACCTTTACGACGCTCTGCGGAGTGTAGAACTGACCACCTTTCTTCCCCTCCGCACTTGCAAACTGTGAGAGAAAATATTCATACACCCGACCCAGTACATCCTTTGATTTGCTCTGTTTATCGCCGAGGGCAATACTGCCAACCAGATCAATCAGTTCACCAAGTTTACGTTTGTCAAGGCTTGCACGGGCATAGTCCTTCTGCAAAACGCCTTTGAGCGAGGGGTTCTCACGCTCAATATCCATCATTGCATCGTCGATAATCTTTCCGATCTCAGGATTCTTGGCGTTGTCCTGAAATTTCGACCACCGGGCACTCTTTGGCACCCAGAAGACATGTTCCGCTTTATACTCGTCCGGATCTTCCGGGTCGGCTCCTTCGGCTTCTGCCGCTACCAGCCGGATGTGCATCTCCTCAAAAGAATCAGAAATATACTTCAGAAAAATAAGACCCAGGACCACATGCTTGTATTCAGCTGCATCCATATTCGACCGCAGGGAATCAGCAGCATCCCAGAGTTTTGATTCAAATCCCAGCGCCGCCCCGTTCTTGTTTGATGTTATTCCTGCCATCTACTATTGCACCATAAGCTATTGTGTGAATGATTAGAGTCAGGAAGCATTAGTCTTGTGAAATGGGTTTTCTATATCAAATCACTACGCTGTCCTGAATAATTAGAATTCAATCGGGAATGAACCAGGGTCTCAGGAAATTGTAGAAAGTCTTAGTAAAAACTGTTCGGTTGCATCTTCTGCCTCTTTTACACTTTTTGTTTTCCTCCCCACAGACAGCGCACACCAACCTCTCAAACTCCTCCGTTCCGGTTATGGAGAACACCTTAATCCACAATTTAAAATCCACAAAAAAGAACACAAATCCCCCAAAAAACCTTACAAATCCTCCAAAAAAGCCACATAAATCCCATTCGTTTACTTTCACACCGCACGGCCTACCGTTATATGCCCGATCCGCAAACCCATTTTAGATGATAGAACAGTATCTAAACAGCGATTTCACGGTTTTTAAAAACACCGAAGTTTTCAAAGAAACATATATCATACAGGATATCCGGTTCCGTGACGACCAGATCAAAGAACTTGCCCTCACCCTCCGGCCGGCTCTGAAGAACACCACCCCTCAGCATATGCTGCTCTGGGGTCTGCCCGGCACCGGCAAAACAGCCACCGTCCGTCTGGTCCTCAGAGAACTCGCCAAAAAAACCACCAACATCATCCCCGTCTATGTCAACTGTCAGAACGCCACCACCCCGACAGCGGTCATCAGCTCAATCTTTGAAACCGTCTCAGAGTCACAGCTTCCGTCCGGTGGCAAATCACTCAACACCCTCTGCAAACGGCTCGGAACGCTCATTTCCAGCCGGGGAAAAATAATAATCCTCCATCTGGATGAAATCAATCATCTCAGTTCAGCACAGTACACCAATGAAACCCTCGCCCGTCTGCTCCGGTTGCATCTCAGCTTCCCGGACGTTCGCATCGCCATCATCGCCACGGTCAGTGACCCGAAATACGAAGTAGGAGAGCTCCTTGACGCCTCCACCCGTTCTGTCTTTTCTCATAATGAGATCTTATATCCGACCTACTCTGAAGAAGAGATGGCAACCATCCTGAAAGACCGCGTCAGTATGGGTTACAATCCAGACACCATCTCAGACGATCTGGTCAAAAACATTGCCAGGACTGCCTTTACGACCTCTAACCTGCGAACCAGCATAACCCTGCTCTACCAGAGCGGTCATCATGCAGAACTGGCCGGCAGGACGACTATCGAAGAAAAAGATGTCCGGGCAGTTGTTGAAGACGTGAAAAATCTGCATCTCCATCATCTTTTTGATACCCTGCCTCCGGCTGAAAAAACGCTTATCTACCCGGTTACCACAGTACTGGAAAGAACCGATGACTGCTCACCGTCCGGGGAAGAGACCGGAACGAGCGGGAATGAACCGGAACCAATGACAAATTACAGACTCTTTCAGACCTTAACAGACAAAACAGGATTAAAAATCTCATATTCATCGTTTAGCGAGCATATTCGCCACTTTGCATTACTGGGTCTCATCGATACCCACCAGAAAAGTCTGCCCACACGGGGCCGGGTCACCGAAATACTCCCACGATATGAAGCCGGAGATATCAAAAAAATCTGCGAGTCCGGAACCCGTATGTAATACGATATCCTCTCACGCTGCGAAGACAACGGCTCCCCTGACCCACCTGACCCATCTTTACCCGCCCTTAACCCAAAAAATGGCAGGAAAGAACGGCGTTTAATTCGCAATCGGAACCACAATTATCCTTAGAAGGTGTCCAAAAACCTCCCTTTACCCACTTCCCAGAAATAAATGAACCCCTCTGTCAGACTGCCGAAAACCACATTTATTTCACCTATCCATTTACTTTTTCTCATATATGGGTAAAGGAAAAGAAATGAAAGAAAAGAAGAGAGAAGAAAGAATAAAAAGAGAAAAAAACAGATTTAAACCGTTTCTTCCCTGACCCAAACGATGGGTAAAGGGCGGGTAAAGATGGGTCAGGTGGGTCAGGGGAGCCGGGGTACATCCAACACTTAGACATCACGTCTCTTCTCATCTTTCAAGACCTCACCCTCATTCTTCTGCGGAGCCTGAAGAACCACAAAACTTCCCATCTCCTCAAGCTTCTCCTTCGCCTCCGGAGGAAAATAGATAATATTCGATTGCCGTTTTCCGGATGCTGCTTCATAAAACCCTTTTTCAGTATGCATCCCCGGAATCTTTGCGGACAGACCACCGCCTTCCCGGTCACGCCGTCCGAAGAGCAGGCGCCGTATCCGGCTCTCCGTCGCCTGCGGATTGATGCGGGCATACTGTTCAACCAGATCAGGAAAGGGAATACCACTTTCAAACCGTCCAAGACCAATTCCATAATCCAGAAGAGCCCGTTCCTCCTTATTCAGCCGGTATTTCCGGGTATCAGCATTATACGCGAACACCTCCACAGCCCGGTAAAAATCTGCCTCCTCTGCATCCACCACGATCACCCGGTCACCCGCAGCGTCCGTCTCTTCTGTGCAGGTCCGCTGACAGAAGAACAGTGCCGCTGATGAGACGATAAAATCAAAAAACATCCGCATATCACGCTTGCGACCCATATCACGAAACAGAATCCGATGAGAGAACGGAATCCGGACCCGAAACCGGTGACTCTTCACCTGACGCAGCATCTCCCGGCAGATCAGCACCCCTGGTGTCACCGGATAATCCGGCACCCCTTTCTCCATCCTGTCCTTAAGAAACAGGTCATACGAATCAAGATCAGTCCGTGAATTCTCCAGACTGATCTTATACTGACGATCATTGAGCTGATCGTCGCCCGTATCATCAACGCCGGTGAACAGAAACATCAGACGTGGTGGGATCTCGCTTGTCTGGGTCACATAGCCCAGGTCCTTATCTTTTACCACCGTCGAATGCATCGTTGCCTTCTGGAAGTTTGAGGTGGCCCGTTTGATTGTGTCGGTGGCATCACGTGACAGTTCCGTATCATCACTCAGAATGATCGTCCCCGCCTTTAACGAGGGGTCATAGAAGAGTGCCTTATCCGAGAAGGACCCGACCAGCAGATACTCCGGCGGGCAGAGATGCACGGTCGCAAACATCGCCGAGGTCTTCCCAACCCCTTTCGGGCCGGACACCGCCGGCTGAATTCCCTGGGCATTGAGAACCGACTGTGCCGCCGCCCCGCAGATGACCGTATCAAGGACTGCCCGGTCGCCGGCGTGCACCGTCTGAAATGTCGAGCGGAAGAATGCAAGGGGATCGCCGTGCTGAAGAATCTCCATCGCCTTATTCTGAGGACGATTAAGGAGCGCTTCCTCTGCAATCTCCCCGATCCATTCCATGCGCTCATCCGGCCAGGTGCAATGAAAATAGGTCGCTGCTGACATCACCAGTTTGTCAACAATCTCCTGCTTTTCCCCGGTCCGTACGGCCAGTTCCACCGCATAACCCCGGAGCCGGTCAATCTTCTGTTCGTCTGTCAGATTCGCGTCAGGGTCGATAACGACCGCCCGCTGTGTTGTTGCTGTGTCACTCATCCTTACCACTACCACAACGGTGAGGTGAGACTGCCATTGAACCCGACAGGATCACCATATCCACGCCGGGAAAGAAACAATTCGATTTCATCACTACCCTGTATCAGACCGGATCGACTTAATACAAAGATGGCTGTATCTTTCTGTAATTATTGTATAATACAAAATTGGATGTAGTGATAATGTACCAAGAAGAACTACGGCACCCGACCCGGTTGCAGGTGATACAGAAACGAAAAATTGGCCGCGAAGAAGAGGTCTTCATCGAAGAAAAAGCCTTTATGGTCGCAACAATGGTAAATATCAGCCCAATACAGCGGACGGTGCTCCTGAATATCTTCAATAACGGTCCGGCAACACTCTATGAAGTCTGGGACCGGATGCATTTTACCCACCAGTCACAGGCAGATGCTCCACTGAAAAAACTGGCAAAAGAGGGGTATGTCATCCGGCAGACTGAGGAAGGCGAGGCACGCAACGGGAGCAACCGTTTCCGGTATTATCTCACGGATGCGGGATTTATCGAAGCGATGAATATGCGTCTGGCCGTTATTTATGAACAGTTCCGTGACATTAAATTCGACAATGCAGATATTAAACAACAAACTAGTCAGTTTGACGATGAAATTTTTGCCCTGGCAGAACATGCTGCAACCAAACACCCTTCTGTCTGCCCGTTAATTCTTCGCAAATATGATGTTATTGCCGAAATCTTCGCAGAGACCGGTGAGGAGGGGGAATGCGAGACAGAATATTGGGAAGATAAAGGATTGGAGGAATCTCTTCCTGAACCAGAGATTTATGATCCGTTTGGTGTTTTTTGTGGCAGGGATCTCTACGCTGACTCTATCCTCGGATGTTTTGAGTATCTGAGTGAGATTGTTCCGGCCCGGTGTCGGCACCACCAGACAAAGCCGGTTCCCTTTGAAGAGCAACAGGGCGTTGCCAATACGTTGATGAACGTGGTTTTTTTTCAGACTATTTTAGAACCGAATGCCATGCCATTTTTTGTTGAGCCTTTTATTGAGGGTCTGATGCAGGATGAAGAACTGGCAGTAGCAGCACAGAAAGGAGTTAGTCTTTATTATGAGGAGATATCAGGGTATTTGGCCTCAATCAGACATATCGAAAGCCTTTTTGAGCGAAATCCGGTCCTTAAGATGAATGGTGCAGATATTTTTGGTGGGGATCTGGCTTATAAGATGTTGATTGCATCGTGGGAGGAGTAAACCGGGGAGGGGGGATTTCCCTGAAAGAAGATACCAGACAATATTCTTTTTTTATTTTTTGGCCGATCAATCAATCTGATCCGGGAAGTGAAAGTTATAATCTTCAACACTCAGATCTGAATCAGCGATGATGTTCCGGAGCGTTCCCCGTTTTATTTCACTATGTTGAGGAACCGGGATGGTGACTGGCATTCCCTCTTTTTTTAAAATAATGTGACTTCCGGTCTGTCTGCGAACAACCCATCCCGCCTTTGAAAAGGCTTTTACAGCTTTCTGTCCTGAAATGACAGGAAGCTTGGGATTATTCAGACAACTACTTCTATAATCCGGGCATTTTTGGATGTAAGAGTGTCTTCGTTCCGTACTTCCACACACCCACAGATGGCGTCTTTTATGTTCGCAAGAGCTTCTTCAATGGTTTCACCCTGTGAATGGCAACCGGGAAGGGCAGGACAACTGACGTTGTATCCTCCGTCTTCAGAGTCTTCCTGAATAATGACCTGAAATTTCATTGATCTCTCCATGCAGGATTCTTCTGTGCAATAATAAGAATTCTAAAATTACATGTGTGGCTGAAGATATAAGTTGTTTGGATGGGGTCATTATAATAACAAAATCTTTCAGATTAGGCTGTTATTTGTCCCCGGGAACCCCTTCACGATGCCATGACCCTTCTCTCTGAACCATTCCTCTCATTCATGTGTTTTCAGAACGATCGCTGCAACACATACAATTAATAATGTCTAATCCAGATTCCTCTACATTCAGTTTAATCCAGCAGAGGAGCAGTTAAAATGACAGAAAATATTTCTATACCCCCGGAAGCACTCGAAAAATCCCCCACCGGGATAAATGGCTTTGACGAGATCACATTCGGTGGTCTGCCTAAGGGTGCCCGAACATTTTGCCGGAAGTGAGTGGATTATGGAGAGTGGAGATGCCGCCTGCCACTCACGTACACCCTCCTACCCTCCTACCCTCCTTTCAGTCGGGCTGCTCGCTTCGTGATTTAGGATCTCTTACGCCCGAACCCCTCACTTTTTCTCCGCTTCTGCTCCCGGAAAAACACGCATGAAATGAATATTTCAGGCACTGTTTGATCCCAACGGTCAAACGTAGGCTACAAGTGGAAAGAGAGAATTTATATTTATTTGGGTGAATCTGGTAGTATGATATCGGAAAAATTTGATCTGCAATCATCCTCAATTCAACAGGGGCAATATCAGCGGTTGCGGGATCTTTTTCCTGAGGTTTTCACAGAAGATAACATTGATTTCGAACGGTTGCGGGCAACTCCTGGAGATAGTATTGGTGCAGGGACTGAACGTTTAGGACTTCCCTGGCCGGGCAATGGCGGATTTTTTCAGGTTATTCAGGAACCAGCTCGTGTAGTATGCCTTGATGGAGGATTAGCTGGTAATGACCAACTTCGGGCAAACGCGGTGCAAATCATGAAATCGCATGGTGTTAATGATTTCAGGACAGTATAAGGTGTCGTATATGGATAAAGAACGAAAAAAAGAGAACACTCCGGAAGCAGAAAATGACGAAGTCCTCTCTCTTTTTCATGAAGTTCGCCATCTTATACAATCTGCACGGAACACAGCCGTTTACCAGATAAACACGTTACAGGTACTAACAAATTTTGAAATCGGAAGGCTCATTGTAGAGTGTGAACAGTCTGGTGAAAAGCGGGCTGAATACGGAAAAAAGGTTCTTCGTGAACTCTCTCTCAAATGAACCGAAGAGTTTGGAAGAGGATTTTCGAAGTCAAATTTAGAGCATATAAGGCGTTTTTACCTCGAATACTGTGACTCCGGACGTTTGGAAACCGGCAATACTGCGATTTCCAGTGGAATAACCCAGACACTGTCTGGGCAATTGGCAGACAAGGGTGACCGTCATTTTGGTGAGTCTCTCAAATCCGGGTCCAGCGCCAATATAATGGCCTTTGCTTTAAGCTGGTCACACTATGTATTTCTTATAGGGATTAAAAATAAGGATGAGCGTCACTTTTATGAGATAGAAGCAACTGAGAACAGTTGGTCTCTTTCAGAACTCAAAAGACAGTTTAATTCAGGACTTTATGAACGATTGGCGTTAAGCCGGGACAAAGATAGCATCCGTGAATTGTCAAACGCCGGCCTTCAGATACGGCGACCTGAAGACATGCTTAAAGAGCCATATGTTCTTGAATTTCTTGGACTTGATGAGAAAGAAAAATATTCTGAAAGTGATTTGGAATCTGCGATAATCGATAAAATTGAAAAATTTCTCCTTGAACTTGGCAAAGGATTTCTTTTTGAAGCACGGCAAAAACGGTTTACTTTTGACTCTGACCATTTTTATGTAGATTTGGTATTCTATAACAGGCTTCTTCGTTGTTATGTCTTAATAGATCTTAAAATCGGAAAACTCACTCATGAAAATTTAGGACAGATGCAGATGTATATCAACTATTATGACAGGCATGTAAAATTGGATGATGAAAATCCATCTATCGGTATCATATTCTGTAAGACAAAAAATGAAGCCTTGGTAGAACTGACTCTGCCTGAAAATGTAAATGTATTTGCCCAACGATATCAGTTGTATCTCCCTTCAAAAGAAGAACTTCGAGAAAAACTGATTGAGTGGTCTAAGGAAACCGAAGAAGAAATCAGGGAGAAATAATCCGATGATGAAGTTTCAGTTCAATGTGAATCAGACCTTTCAGCAACCGTTCCCTCAATACGAACGGTGACTTATGCTCTCACGGTGTTCCTGCAAAGCTCTAAAACCTCTTTGGGATCAAAACGGAGTACAATCTCAGTCTCTTCCTCGTCATTGGACTGCAGATTTTTTTTAAGATCAATGAGGCGTATACTCTCAAAGCGGCCAAGGCACTCCATAAACTCCTCCCATGACATTTTTTCACATCCGGCCTGAGATACATTCAGCGTTTCTGAATTGAGTAACTCCGTCTTCAGTTTTTTGTTTATGCGGTACTTCGCAGACTTCAGCCAGCCGTTGACACTGCGTTCCTCCAAATTCCTGGCAATATTGTAGATGATGACCAGTTCGGGTGGTTTAAGAACCCGGATTATACTAAACAGCTCCGGGTACCTGGTAGATAAGAGAGCATCCCGGATATTCTGATCTTCAATAGCGGTATTATCGTCGGATTCCGCATTTATAGAGCTTATAAATAAGAGATCTATACAAAACACCAGACTGCCTTTGTGAAGGTCACTGGCGACAATCTCCCGTATTTGTCTCTGTGATATGACACCGGGATAGTAGGCTTTACTGGCTACTTCACTCATTATGGATGTCAGCTCCTTCTTCGTATATGGAGGAAAGCAGATCTCTTCCGGCTGGAAGAGCGACAGAGTGGAGGGCTCAAGGGTGTCCTTTATGTTATAATTAACATCATTCACTGTCGCAATGATGCTGATACGAACGCCCGGATAGTCACAGTGTAACTGAAGCAACCGGGAGATAACGTTATCGAGGTCTTTGTTAGCCCGTACCCTATTGATCCCATCAAGACAGACAATGAGTATTTTGTTCTCACTGACAAGCAGATTGCCGAGTTGTCTTGAGGCCGTTTTGAGATTTAGCGATTTGCCCTCGAATTCAGTCCCTGAGGCTTTGGCATAGATGGCTTGTAAGATGTAGGTCGCGTTCCTAAAGAAACCACAGCTGACAAAGACAGGAATACAGCTCTCCGGTGTGTCTGAAAGCCATTCGATGGTTTTTCGGGCGATGGTTGTTTTTCCGGTGCCGTGAATGCCATGGAACAGAATGTGTCCGGGAACGACGCCCTGCCGGACCGGCAGGAGGTGTGTAGTAATTTTTTTAAACTGCGCATCACGGACCTTCAGGGTTTCCGGTTCGTATATCTCAGTCCAAATATTTATTTTTCTTCGAAGTGTCGATTCTTTCAGGTAACGTTTTACCATGTTTAATCAGATTTGCGGAGCATCACCTTAAACGTAGTCCGAGGTCTCTGGAAGTATTCACTTCACGGGATATTGCCCTGTTAAAATATTCGGGGCGAAATATTGGGATAATGAACCTGAAAACCAAGAAATGCCTCTAATCGTCGCCTATCACTTTATTCATGGGCACGATTCCGGCTGGAACTGAAGAGCTCCTGACATACTGAACCTATGAGAGCCTCATCAAACGTATTATGCTATGACTCAATCAGTAACAGAATGTTCTCAGTCAGTCTGAACTCTCCAAGAGCGTTGGGGCTGTCCAACACTGTTAAAAATAGTATAAATCCTATCAGTTCCCGAACCTGTATCCGCCTTCCGGCACTGTTATTTCAAACCGGGCACCTTTTCCTTCAGTGCCCGTCTCAGAGATGCTGATGCCAGTGATCTCAAGGATCTCTTTTGCCATGAACAGTCCGAACCCGGTGTTTAATCCTACGCCATGCTCGAAAATACTTTCTTTCATATTATCCGCTATTCCGACACCATTGTCTTCAATGACAAGAATGCCCTTCCCTTCCTTTTCATGAAAAGAAACGTTCATTTCAGTCGCATGTTCGCCATGCCGAACGGCGTTTTCAGAAAGAATTAAGGAAACTTTAGCAAGCATTGGATCAGCAAAAATTTCCAGTGTGCCGGTATCAGCCTTTACTTTTATGCCACTATCAGTGATGCATGATGCAACCGACTGCCATGTAGGGCCCTGAACGCCAAGAACCTGGTAATCATGAGTGAAGGCAATAATGCGTTCGATCTTTTCAGTGGCGACAATCATTGGTTCGAGGTAATTTTTGACTTTTTCCTCGCTTAGATTATCGTTCAGCATCTCTTCATAAATCATCAGGCCGGAAAGCTGGTTGACAATGTCGTGGCGGGTGACAGATGAAAGAAGATTGAGTTTTTTATTCAGTGTTATCAGATCAGTTTCACTATTTTTCCGCTTAGTGATATCCCGTATGGATTCAATGGCACCGGTGATATTGCCATCAGTATCATAAAGAGGTGAAGCGACAAACCACAGATGCGCTCCCTTCCCTTCGCGAAAATGGGGTATGAATATTTCAGCAAAGCACTTTTTTCTGTTTTCATAGTTGAGCACATTATAAGGTACCTCTTTGCGAAGTTCTTCATGAAGAACGAGATCAATCAGGACCGGGTGGCGTTTATTGTAAAAGGGGAGTGTATATTCATAGTCGCCTTTCCCCAGCATCTCAGATGCAGGAGAGCCGGTCATCTCCTCAATTGCCCGGTTCCATGCAATAATCCGTCCTTCATTATCAATTGCAAAGGTGGCATCCGGCAGGAAATTGATGATATCTGCCATTCGTTGTTCATTTTCAAGGAGTCCCTTCTCTGCCCTGTTTTTTTTAACTGCCTGGTAGACAAAGTTCTGGAGTTCTCCAAACTGAACCTTTGGTTTTCCCCCCTTATGGAGGTAGTAATCAGCACCGGCATTGAGCGCTTCAATGGCGACCTCTTCCCTGCCTCTGCCGGTAAAGATAATAAAAGGAGTCGTATTTCCTTCAGCACGGAGTTTTCTTAGAAATTCAAGACCATCCATCTCAGGCATCTGGTAGTCTGATATGATTGCATCGTATTTTTGCTCCTGAATCCGGTTAAGCGCTTCTATTGCAGATGAAGCAGTGGCTACTGAAAAATTACATTTATTTTCCAGATATTGTTTTGTTACTTCCAGCAGTATGGGTTCATCGTCAACGTATAATAGAGACATGTGGTTGTCTGAATATTCCATTAATCATAACTCCTCCAATCCCAATGTGATAGTTAACGAAACTGAGGGTTAAAGTTTTGCCCGAATAATGCCATATTTCGGATGATTTATGAGAAAATGACCTGTTCCCTGCCTACAGAAATTCTGTAATTCAATTGATGGGGGGAAGGTGATTTCATATCAGACATTCATTAAAATGGCAGATGACAGGTATTTTGTGTAATCAGACCAAAAAGGAGAGATAGGAATGACCAAAAAGCTGTTTATTATTCAGATTGTTCATGGCGAAGAGGAGATGGGGTCCCTCAGAGATGATATATCTGAGATTCTTGATCATGATCTCGGCAAAGCCGGGAGAGATGAGCACCGGGACGCGGTAAAAGAATTCTGGAAACGATTGGGTCTTTTTCTGGATGAAATGCTGAACACGGTTGATAAAACAACGATACAGATCTACCAGGACGGCATGCCGATTGGCGGTGAAATTGCTGTCAAAATTATTGATGACGGGGCAGAAGCAGGAATTGTCAATTATCAGATTATCCAAACGCTCATACGGAATGGGGCACAAGTGGAACAGACTGAAAGCCCGCACCTTCTGAAAGAAGAGTACGAAATAATCAAAGAAATA
>Ga0222642_1000155_pt1 | contig 16918 bp, 17 predicted proteins | sample AntAcemetagen229_FD_179813 | JGI IMG/M metagenome (GOLD analysis project Ga0222642, IMG submission 179813) | Saline water microbial communities from Ace Lake, Antarctica - #229 | ecosystem: Environmental > Aquatic > Non-marine Saline and Alkaline > Saline | place: Antarctica: Ace Lake... | reverse complement strand
ATACACGATTACGTCTGGCATTATGACATCGTTCTCCTGCACGGTCCTGGTCCATGGCAAACGTTTCAAGTCCGGGGACAGTGACGCGGACGACCGGCACACCCACATCCGGCATCGTGAGATCGTTTACGATAATCCTATCGATACCACAGGCCTGTAATTTTTCCCGGACGTAGTGAATATCCGTCAGGAAATCATCCGAAATAAATTCGTCAATCTCAGAAATATCCTTTGATTCTGTCGTGTCAAACCATTTTTTATTCAGCCGCTTGGTCCGGTCGTACCCAATCTGCTTTCTGAAATCAGCCTCGGTGGTGTTCTCTCTGGCGCCGTGAATCTGCGTTGCCCGGCTTTGGGCAACCTCGGTAATCGCCCGCATCGCTGCAATAACCGGCGATACATGCGTTCCCATGCCGATGCAGAGGAGTGACGGGTCTTTGAGTCTCACATCATCTGCAACAGCGGCAATGGTCGGAACGCCGTTGTCACTCGTGATGTCACGTATCAATAGATCTACCTCATTCTCAGAAAAGGCCTCAATCATGGCATTCAGCTGTGGATGATCAATATTTTCAAGAACCGGCCCGGCATTGCCTGAAGCTTCGACAAGTGACCAGGCATCACGCTCGACAACTTCGGAAAGGGCGTGGAAAACCGCCTCTTCCAGCGTATTGCCGGATGCAATCCCGTTTGTGCTGGTTCTTATGAATCGCATGGTCCCGTGGGGCACCGGGTGGAATACCACATGGGCGGGAACGTAGACGTCCTCTTCATTAATAATATCAAAACCTTGGTGCCAGGGAATGAGGGTATCAGGGTCAACACCCCGTGGCAGAATGAGATCCTTCGGATTGACGCCACGGGCTTCTCCGAGCGAGGAAAATTTCTCGTGTATCAGTTCCCGTTCATTGATTTCGGCGGAATACCGTTCGATACCTTCCATGATGGCAGAAACCCGTGCCGCTATCGGTGTTGCACCTTTTCCGTTGTAGACCGAGATGGCACCATCCGCTGCACCAGACCGGATACAGGAAAATACCGGGATGTTCAGCCGGTCAAGGCCGGTGATGTCAGTGACCTGGGTAATCCCACAGCTTCTTGCCACCGGTGCGACCCGCTCGAGGGTCTCTTCCGGTGAAACGGCCCGGTGCGTCTCTTTCGTATAGGTTTTCTTACAGGCTTTGAGTGTCAGTGATGCCAGTGTTCTTCCCCCCTGGTACGGATATCTTTCTTCCAAATGGGTACATACTGTTTTATCTCTTCTAAAATAAAGCGACAGCCCTCAAACGCTTTAGGACGGTGCCCGGCACCCACAACAATGACAAGAATCGTATTTTTAATGGGAGAAGGCCGTTTCGATGATTATAGTCGATTATTGCTTCGTTCGTGCCTGATTATTGTTTGATTGCTGAGCAAAAATCGCAGTTTTCATCCCGTTCAATAGGGATTTCATCGAGAGAGGATGACCTGCCATCCCAGATGAGGAGTTTTCCTGCCATGGTGGCACCATTTCCGGTAAGTATCCGGATTGCTTCGTTTGCCTGCATTGAGCCAATGACCCCGGCGGTTGTCCCAACGATTGGAAACGATAATTCCATGGGAGGGGGATTTGGAAACAGACAGGCAAGACAGGGGGTAAGACCCGGCAGGATGGTCGTCGCATGCCCGTCCCATCCGGTAATTGCACCGTGGATCAGGGGTATATTCTTTTTAAGGGTTATCTGGTTCAGGATAAATCTGGTTTCAAAATTATCGGGGCAGTCAATAATCAGGTCGCAGCCCTCTGTCAGATGATCGATATTTTTTTCGGAAATCGGTTCTGAATACGTGATGATCTCAATATCTGTATTGAGCTGTTCCATAGTTGACTTTGCTGAATCAACTTTTTTCTGGCCAATGTCGGCATCGGTATGAAGGAACTGCCTGTTGAGATTTGAGAGTGAAACAGTGTCACAGTCCGCGATGACGATGGTTCCGATGCCGGCAAGGGCAAGATAGACTGAGACGGGGCTTCCAAGTCCGCCTGCTCCGGCTATGAATACTTTGGACTCAGAAAAACGCCGTTGTGCCTCTTCTCCAAACAGGAGGATCTGTCGATCATATCGTTCGCTCATTGTCATACTGGTTCTTTCTTATCTCTATGATTTTCAGAGGTTAGTGTTTTCTGATCAATACCTGATAATCATTTAAAAAACCTAAAAATGCCGGGATTTTTGACATATTGTGTCGAAATGGTCTGATTTTCATCCAGAGTTAGTCTCTTAATAGGTATCAGTGATTTCATGAATGTATTGTTTTCATCATCCGGTGTCCGTCACCCGTTCATACGGCCATCTTCGCAACGTTTCATGAAATCGCGAACGGCTGTAAGGTACTCTTCAGTCTTCTCAATATGTTGCATATGTGATGCATCCTCAAAAATAATGAGTTCCGAGCCTGGAATCATACTCTGATAATAGGCAGTCGTTTTCGGCGTTGGTTCATCATATCGTCCGCAGGTGAACAGAACCGGCACACCAATCTCCTGAAGATCGCCGCTCCTGTCGAAATTTTTAAGCGTTCCGGTTATGGTAAACTCGCTTGGCCCCCACATCTGATAATAGACGGCCACTCCCATATTTTCAAACGTCCGGATCACGCAATCCGGCCATGGGTCAAGACGGCATACATACCGATGATAGTAGTGCATCATAGCATCCTGATATTCCGGTGAACTGAAATTCCCCGTCTGTTCGCATGCAAGGATAACGGCTTTCTCCTCATCCGGTAATTCATCGAGATACTGGCGCTGGTTCGCTTCCCATCGCTTCGCTGAGAGACAGGGACCGGACATAATAAGGCTAACCACTCCCGCAGGATTTTTCGTGATCATATATTCTGAGGTAAGCATCGTTCCCCAGAAACTCCCGAGAATGTGAACCTCTCCGGGAGCAAGTGCCGTCCGAACCTGTTCGAGTTCTTCAACGAACCGTTCAGTTGTCCAGAGAGAATTATTATCGGGACGATCCGATTTGCCGCAACCAAGCTGATCATAGAATATCACCGGCCGTTCATTGCCAAGTGCCTCAAGCGGTTCCAGATAATCATGGCATGCTCCCGGGCCGCCATGAAGAACAAGAAGTGGAATGCCAGGCCGATCTGCACCCACGATCCGGTACCACACCTTGCCACCCGGTACATTTATGGTGCCTTCCTGCACCGGAGAAGATTGTATTGAGGGAGGTTCCGTTGTGAGAGGCGGCTGAACAATATATCCCGGAATGACCACGAAGATAAACAGAACGATTAAGGCCGCGATAAAAATTTTCGTACGAATGGATAATCTGACATCCATTAATTGATATATTATCCTTTTTGATAATAAAACCGCGGCAGGAAACCAGAAGCGTTGAAGAGTCTGTTTACTTGGTGCTGTGTGTCAGAAACGCCTGTGGATTGCGTCTCTTTCAAAACATAGGCTGTTAATGTACAGGGTATCCACATGTCATACAACACGTTTCGATCATTTTTGGTATATCCAAGTCAGATTCAGCATAGAATTCATCGATAGTCTCTGTTTTTTCGTTTCAGCAATCAATAATACATGCAAAATTAATAATCCTCTTGCACTGGAAGACATACGGAGAGAGAATTTAGGCATCCCGGTACCCTTGCCCCCTTTTAATCCTGATACGGATGTGCCGGATGCTCCGGATTATACAAACGTCGATAGCTGGCTTACCATGCCCGTATATTTTAGCACTGAAGAGTAGCCGGTTGATGTTTTTTGGGTATATCCCACTATTCTCTCTGATAATTCAACGTATTTAATGGATATTAGCGATCCGGTGTTACGGGAGAAAGCAAACTGGACGCTGGTGGAACAGGCCAGCATATTTAACGGATAGGCAAATATTTACGCACCGTTTTACCGGCAGAACAATGTTAAAATCAATCCCCAGATGCTGACCGATGCAAAACCAATATTTAATCTGGGCCAGCGGGATCTCATTCTGGCATTTGACTATTTCCTGAAACATTTCAATAAAGGAGAGAGACCGATTATTCTGGCTGCTCACAGTTAGGGTTAGGTCTAGGTCGTAGAGCTTTTAAAAGCAGGAGAACTTCTGATCGGTGATGCTCAGTCATTGCAGAGACTGGTGGCGGCGTATGTGATTGGATATTCAGTTACAGAGTCCGATCTGGATCAAAATCCACTTATGAGGATCAGTGAAAATGCGACTGATACGGGTTGTTTTATTGCATATAACACCATCTCTGATGAAGAAGGAAAGGAGAAGGAGGCCCCGAAGGTGATTCCCGGGACGTTTGTGGTAAATCCGCTAACCTGGAAAACCGATACTTCATTTGCACCTGCTTCTTTGAATATCGAAGCAGCATTCTTCAAACATGAACATCCCGAAATCCCGGACAGGTACCCAAATTTTGCGGCAGTTCAAAAAGTAAACAATGCGTTGGTGATAACGGATATATCCAATTCTGAAGAGCTACCTGCGACAAGTGTTACATTCACCAGGGGCGTCTACCACATGTATGACTATGCCATCTTTTATGAAAACCTGAGAACGAATGTCAGCGATCGGATCCATTTGTATCTGGAGAACGGGAAGGTCACTCAAAAATAATATGACTCTTCTCCTGTTCTGCACAAAATTTTATTTTTTTAGTGCTGAACCTTTCACATAAAAAGATCCACCGTGCATATTGATCCATTTGGTTTCTTCAATGCCAATGTGCTGACCACATGGACAATAAACATCCTGCCCATTTCTGACAGTGTTATCAGATGAGATCCTCGTTTTCCATGAATGTAATAATCGTCCTTTTCCAATCTTTTGATATCTGAAAAGTTTTCTTCCGCAGGCAGCACAATAAACAGTAATCATTTCTTTTGAATAATAGGTTTACATTCATATTTGATACTTTGATGCAATACTGAAATTTTTTGTCAAATGTAATTATGAAATTCTATTAATTTATTTTATTTATTGAGGTTGTCGTTGGATAAAGTATTGGGGTTTGGTGTAAAAAGCACACACTCACAGAAAAGATGGTGCACCTTTTTTTTAAAAAAGCAAATTTTGGTAGAAATTATTTAATGTAGTGCACCACAATAGTTATTGACACGGTGCATTCTGGACAAAAGGTGAACGAATTTAGATCAATATGCACCAGATTTCAGTAAAACATGAGGATTACATGGATCAAATCGAAGAAAAGAGCAGGAACAATCTGTTCCTGATAGATAGCACTGCAAATCCCGCACCACTTGGACTCTGTGCTTTTGGAATGACGACGATTTTGCTCAGCATCCACAATGCCGGAATAACCGGGCTCTCAAGCCCCATCGTTGCAATGGCGTTCTTTTATGGTGGACTCGCTCAGTTGATCGTTGGCATTATGGAATGGAAAAAGAACAACACCTTTGGTATGGTTACCTTTGGTAGTTTCGGACTCTTCTGGATTTCTTTTGGCTCTATCCTGGTGCTGCCGGCGCTCGGTCTTACCGCGGCACCAACCGCCGTGGATCTCGCGGCATTCCTATCCGTATGGGGTCTTTTAATCGTTGGGCTTTTCATTTGCAGCCTGAAGATGAACCGACTTCTTCAGGTCACTCTCGGCGCAGTCGTTCTCTTAGTGGTGCTCCTTGTTGCAGCAAACCTGACCGGTGATCCTGTGATCCATACCCTTGCCGGTGTAACCGGTATCGTAGCGGGTGCCCTCGCCCTCTATATGGGAGTTGCAGCGGTTATCAACGAAATTCATGGACGCCGGGTTCTCCCGGTCTGACCAACTCTATTTTTATCCGGACGAATACCTATCGTCCATGATTGTGCACTATTTTGTGCACGATTAATAGTGGTGTAACTATGAGTGTCAATCATGGTGTCTTCGTGCCGATGTCCGATCGGTTTTATCTCCAGGTTATCTGCAATGGGTTGCGCCGGGGAAGTCCGTAGGTCTTGTATTTTGGATGACCAACCATCATTGCATAGGCACACATGCGATCGTCTGGCAGACCCAGTTCCTTCTGGAGTGGTTCATAATACATGGCAGCCATTGAAACGAAGCTGGCCCAGCAGGTGCCGATACCAAATGACGGGGCAGCAACATCGAAATACGTGAGAGCGATGATGGCATCGGTTAATGCACCAGGATTATCTTTGGGGATATGGGCAAACAACAGGTGCGGTGCATCACGGCAGATGACATCCTGACCGCTTTCGAAGGCACCTGCTAGTACAGATGCATACCCGCTCAGGGGATGGCTGGTGTTTTGCAGGGTTTTCATCCATTCAATAGTCAGGCCTGCAATTTTTTGGACGTTCGTGGGGTCATGTACAACAAGCCACTGCACCGGCTGTGCATTAACACCTGACGGAGCGTACCGGGCACTATCGAGAATCTGAAGGATCTTTTCTTTTGGAACCGGTTTCTCTGTGAAATGACGGACGGAACGACGTTTTTTCAGATAAATATTAAGATCCACGGCAGACAGTATGCTGGCATCCGGTGGAATTTCCACCTTTTCATCCGGACGGATATTCAGAATAAGTGCCTGTGACGGGCAGGAGACTTCGCAATGCCCGCAGCCAATACATTTGTCAGCGTTTTCATCCGAAACATCAGGGAACGTAGTTTCATCCGCCAGGTTAACAATTGACATCGGGCAGACAACTGAGCAGATTCCACAACGGGTACGAGATCCTGATCGACAAGTATTGTTGGCATTTACTCACATCCTTTTTGTTTATTGTAGGTGATCGCTCTACATGTTTCTTTCTGACGCTCTGGGAATACAATACATCTTTCACTGGCGTCTGGGTGTATGACTGTGAATCCAATTCAAAAGAGTGAGGGTAAAATTCGATTATAATGGGTTTCATGTATTTTTAGCAGGTTTTTGTGAAATACCTGGTATGAGAAAATGATTATGAACCGGAGCAAACAGTTTTGTACAAATTAGAAACCGTTATCGGTCATCGAAAAGAGAACAACTCCCCATCAGAGGTGAGACGACGTCAGACCAGATTCAACCGGGACCCGGCAGAGCTTTCTCGTTCATACATGCAGCAGATCTCCACCTTGGCAGCACCGTGCAGGGCGTTGCCGGCGTGGACGACCACACGACACAGACGCTTGCCGAAGCGACCTACACTGCCTGGGACCGCATCACCGATCTTTGCCTAACAAAAAATGTCGATTTCCTCGTTCTTTCCGGTGACATCTATGACAGTGGCGACAAAAATGTGCATGCCCAGCTCCGTTTTGTCAAAGGACTGAAAAAAATTGCGGATCATGGTATCAAATCCTATATTGTTCATGGCAACCACGATCCCCTGCCGTTCTGGTCATCGTCAGTAAAACTCCCTCCTGAAACCTGCCGTTTTACCAGCAGTGAGCCCGAACGGGTCGTGCACACCCGTAACGGCACGGCGGTCGCAACAATCGTCGGTGCCAGTATCCCGGAACGCTGGACGGCCGAAAATATCGTGAGCACCTTCCCGGAAAAAGAGCGTGACTGGCCATTTACCATCGGCGTCGTTCACTGCAACGTTGACGGTGTCGCCGGTCACGACCCCTACGCCCCCTGTGCCAGACAGGATCTTGTAAACGCTGGTTATGATTACTGGGCACTCGGACACATCCATCTTCCGACCGTGATACAGGACGCAAATCCGGCCATTATATATTGCGGGAATCCACAGGGCCGTCATATCGGAGAATCCGGTCCCCGTGGTTGTTATCTGGTAACCGTTGACGAACAGAAACGACTTCAGACAGAGTTTCTGCCGACACAGGCTGTTCGTTTTGAGCAGATAACGATAAACATCAACGGCGTCGTTACGTTGGATGGTTTTACTGATCTCACGAGCGACACTCTTGGCGCCCGGTCTGAAGAACTGGAGTGTCCGATGATTTGCCGGATAACGCTCGAAGGAAGAACTGCTATAAGTGCCTTGCTTTCAAACGCCGGAGATTTGAGAGATCTACGGGAGCAGATCAGTGAGGATTGCAGAATGTTTCGCTACCCGGTCATTATCGAACGGATGAAAAATCGGACCTACCCGGTAATTGACCGTGAGACCGTAAAGGAACGACCGGACCTAGCTGGTGACATCTGTAGAATTACAGACGCTCTTCTGGCAGAATCCGGGACGGGAGGGCCGATACAGGAAGCCCTCGCACCGCTTTTTACCAATCACCGGTACCGTCATTCGTTTGAAAACTGTAGTGATGAAGAACTTCAGGAGATTGTTAGAGAGGCGGAGGGTCTTCTGCTCTCACGCCTCGTCGGAGATGAGGATTCATGAAAATTAACGGGCTCTACATCGATGGGTTTGGCACCTTCCACGACACCAGATTTGATGATTTTTCCGGGACGCTGACGATCCTCAAAGGCCCGAACGAAGCAGGGAAGACTACCGTGCTCCAGTTTATCCGCCGAATGCTGTATGGATTTCCTGACGGGCGAAGTAGCGAAAACCAGTATATCCCCAGTACCGGGACAATCGGCGGTCGTCTGTATCTTACCGATGACGAAACAGAAGCCACAACCACAACCACCGTCCTCAAACGAACCGGGAAAAGAGGAAATCCAACACTCTCCACTCTGGACGATATCCCTTTCGGCGGGGAAGCAGAACTCAGACAGATGCTGGGGAAGGCCGATGCCGGATTTTATAACGCCATTTGTGCCATTGGCCTTGGAGAACTGGCTGATTTTAGAACGCTGAAAGGAGATGGCATTCAGGATCATCTTTGGAGTGCCGGGACGGGATCACTGAAAGTCCCAGTGTCATCACTTCGGAAAGATCTTCAGAATGATCTCGGAGCAATCTATAAAAAGAGCAGGAAAAAGCAGATTCTGAATCAGAAAAGTACCGAACTTGCGGATATCGAATCGGAGATTAACCGTCTTGAACTGCTTCAGGACGAGTATGACCGGCTTCATGAACAGCGGAGCGGGAATGAATCGACGATAGAAACGTTTGAAAACCAGTTCAAAGAAGCCGAGACGGCATTCCGGTGGTTTGAACGCCTACAGAATGCCTGGGAACCGTTCATTGATCTTCAGCAGGCAGAAAAAGACGTCGTTGCCCTCCCGAAGGTTGCCTCATTTCCTGAGGATGGTCTTGCCCGTCTTGAAAATTATGAATGCCGGATTGATGAAATTCAGGCTGATCTTAAAATGGCGACAGCCACCTGCCAGTCCTGTACCGAAGAACTGGACGCAATCGCATGTAATGAATCATTGTTGGAAAAAGAGCCGGAAATCCGCAATCTGGAACGGGGGGTCGAAAAATACCGTTCTGATACCACATCAAAAGAAACACTTTCTCAGAAAATTGCACAGGCCAGAGCGGTTCAGAATCAGCTAACCGGATGTCTTGGCCCGGACTGGGATGATGCCAGAGTCCGTGCTGTTGACATCTCGCTCTCGGCAAAAACCTTCAGCGAAAAAACGGGGGAAACCTTTGAACAGTTCACCGATGAACGTAAGGACTTCGAACGTGAAATTGCTGCGGCCGAAAAGGAACGGGATACTCTTCAGGAAAAAATAGCGTCACTGGAAAAAAATATTCGGATGCAGGGTGCACCACGGAGTGTTAAAATTCTGCAGAATAATCTGGATGATCTCCGTAGTCTGCGAGCAAAGATTCCAAAACTGAAAGAATATAACGATACCATTGCCGGACTTGAGGTGCAGGAAGCACAGACGCAGGAGATTTTGGGCCAGATACCTGGAGTAAACAATTTGCCCCTATGGCCGGCGGTTATCATGGTTTTGTGTGGCGTTCTCCTCCTAGGCGCCGGGTGGTATCTGCAGGAACTTCTTATTGCTGCTATCGCTTGTGTTGTTCTGATTCTGGCTGCGGGCGTCTATGTTGTTTCAGCGAAAAGCACAACCGAACAACGGGAGAAAAGTTTGGTTACAGCGACCGTAGCAGAGGCTACACCTGAGAAAGCGGCCACCTTAAAAGGTCTGAAAGAGAAGGCAATCCGGGAACGAGGTGAGCTGAACGCACATCTTGAAACGCTGGCAACATCCTGTGGTTTTGCGGAAGTGCCGGACACTGAGATGATAGCCAGCTACGAAGCAGCACTTCGGGATGAAGAAAAAAGGGCAGTTCGGGAAAGTGACTTACAGGGTCAGGCAGATGAGGTCGTCCGGAACCTAAAAATTACAGAAACAACGCTTGAATATTTCAGACAGGAGAAGATAGAGCTGGATACCGGGCAGCAGACCGTTCTGGAACAATGGACCCTCTGGCTTTCAGGTCAGGGACTCTCCAAAACCCTGATGCCTGAAAATCTTCCGGATATCTATACTCTTGTTCGCCAGTATCTTGAAAAAGAAGATACAATTGAGGGGTATCGAAACGAACTCATAAACCTTCAGGCAGTAACCGCCGCGTATGAGTGGACTGCTCAGGAAATAGCGGACGCTGCGCATCTCCCCTACGATAGTAACCGGTCTGTTGATCTGCTGGTTGAACAGCTTGCAACCCAGTTGTCAGAAGAACGTTCATTTCGCAACAGGGCGACCACGCTAGCACAGAAAAAGACAGGGCATGAGCAGGATATCAGTGACTGGAACAGCCGGTTTATAACCGAAAAAGAACGGCTTGTAGCGCTCTTCGGAAAAGGGGATGCCTCAAATACGGATGAATTCAGAACGAACGCTGGATTGTTTGTAGAGCATCAGAATCTCAGAGATGCAATAGAAAAGGCAACATTGTCAATTCTTGCCACGGCCGGACCACGTGATTATGATACCGTCATTGCCACCCTGCAAACGATGTCACCGGCTCAGCTGGATGAGCAGATTGCTGCCAAAAAAACAGAATCTGAGGATTTAGCTCAGAGACTGAGCGAACTCAAAGAAGAGAACGGCAACATCCGGGCAAAGATTGAGGCCATTGAGGAAAACGGTGATCTCATCACCCTGCGGATGAAAAGGCAGGAAATCCTTGAAGAGATGCACCGGTATTCACGCAACTGGGCTACCCTTGCTCTTGCTGAAAAGATGCTTTCGATGGCGGTCGAGACCTATGAACGTGAACGGCAACCACTCATTATCCGCGAAGCCCAATCGTTTTTCAGCGAGATTACCGGTGGGAGATACGCAAAGATTTTGACCCCCTTTGAATCTGAAGGTGCCATTCGGCTTGAAGAAGCGACCGGACTTCAAAAGAATGTCAGGGATTTGAGCACCGGGACTGCTGAACAGCTCTATCTTGCGCTCCGGTTTGGCTATATCAGGGATTTCGGCCGAAACGGCACCAGTCTGCCGGTTATCTTTGACGATATTCTGGTCAATTTCGATCCCCGGCGTCAGCAGAAAGCATGTGAGGCAATCCGGTTACTAACAGAAACAAATCAGGTCTTTTATTTCACCTGCCACCCGGAAACGGCGGCGATGCTGGAGGATGCGGTGGAAGGTGCAAAAGTGGTTGAGATTGGATAAGTAGAATAGGAATTTGCTCTGTTCTTTGGAGTGAAATTCCAACATAGAATCTATCTTTCTATAGATCTACGAAGTATCTTTCGTTACCTAAATGTACAGTATTACAAGGAGGAGAAGATGTTATTGTTCCTATGGAACGAGCTGTTGTTCTGAGCCTAATCGTTAATGAAATTCTCACCAATGCTGCTAAACATGCCTTTATGGGCCGGGATTTAGGGAAAGTTACGATTACCGTTTACAAAGATCCCAATGATCTAGAGATTCTTTGTCTTGATATTGCTGATGATGGTATTAGTTTCCCTGCAAATACTGACTTAAAAATGACAGAATCTGTGGGATTAAGTATCATATACAATGTTGTAACTTTCCAGCTGAAGGGTACCGTTGAGCTTAAAGAGGGCGAAGGAACATGCTATAAAATCTGCATCCCACTCGGTTTGACCGGCAAAACCGTATGATCAAACGGTATTAGAGGCTGAACTGGTGGCCAAGAATTATTTTTATCGAAAACAGATCCAAAAATATATTGTGAGTCATTTCAGTCTTTTCAGACTGAACCCTTTTTGAAAGATTTTTTGTATGTTTTCTGGCAGAATCATGCTTCCTGATCATCAAATTCGGGATGCTGATCAAAATCAAAGGTTGATTTCTTATCTTCTAATGTATGGTTATAATAGTGATTCAGCCGGAGTGAAACACAGAGGATAGTCACGAGAAAGAGTGACTGCATTAAAAATCCACCATCAATTTCATTAAAGGGATTGAAAATAATCAGTGCAAACATTGGAATCAACAGTGAAACAATATCACGACTGGGGAGCAAGGCTGCAAGATAGGCCAACCCAAACCCTGCCACAACACAGGTGATCATGCCCGGCACATCATTGTTGGAAAGATAGCCGACGATAACACCACTCCATCCAATCAGCATGACGAGTGCAATGCCCATATAGAGTCGATGTGAATCCATGGGCGGCCGGTTACTTTTTTTGATTTTATCTAAAAAATTCATTTTTCTCAATCCTTATTTTTTTTCTTGTGTAATTATCTACCATTATCAGGTTATTGTTCTTCCCAATTATACCTGAAAATCAGGGTATCTGTTCCATTCTGAAAATCAGAGAATATCGGGTGAAAAGTGTTTTCCCATCGATACCCCTAAGTTTATAGCTTGGTAGAAGTCTTGTTGCCTTACTGACAAACGCTACCGCATCCGCATCCGTATCCACATTTAAGATCGTCCTGGCTCCGAACGTTTGAGACTTCTTTTCTGCCAACACCCTCCCAGATAGCAGCAACTATCATCTCAATGTCATCTTCCGAAAAATCCTCAGGATTTGATTTAGTGATGTTACAATCTGTGACTACCAGGTGCTGGTTGGCAGGGACGTCCTTTGTTGTTGCAATTTTTTTCGAATCACAGAAACATGAAGACCATTCTGTCATGGACGTCTATCCCTGCAAGATTGTTTTCAGTTCGTTTACATCCGCAACCCTGCCGGAGACTTTGATCTCTCCGTCTACCACCAGCGCCGGGGTCAGCATAATTCCGCGATCCATAATGGCTGTAATATCCTCTATTTTTTCGATTTCAGCCTCAATACCAAGGTCTTTGATAGCTTTCTCAACATTTTTCATCAGTCGTTTACATTTCATGCATCCGGTTCCGAATACTTCTAATTTCACCATTTTTCATTCATCTCCTATCGATTTTCATTCGGGAAAACTTCTGTAAATATTTCTGATATACAGAATGTTCAGTTTTTTTCATTATTATGCTCATCCCAACATTATTCCGTACAGATATCCTGCACAGCCTGAGAATACAATCACAAGACACGCGTATGTGAGTGTTTTTTTCCAGCCCATTATCCGCGAGATGACAAGGAGCGAGGGCAAACTTACACTGGGACCGGAAAGCAATAAGGCAAGAGCCGGACCCGGCGCCATCAGGCCGGAGGTATAACCAAATGTTGTGCCAATGACTGGCACTTCCAAAAGCGTTGGCATATACAGAATCGTTCCGATAAAAGATGCCAGCATCGTCGAACCAAACGTATTGGTTCCGAAATAAGGCTGGAATGTCTCAGGCGGTAAAAAGAAGGCCAGCATTCCTAAGGCAAAGGTTCCGATGATTAAGATTGGGAAAATCTTTTTGGTAAGATCCCAGGTTTCCCAACCCCACTCGGTAACTTCATCGCGTTCGAAAAAGTACACCAGAAGCACGGCAACTCCAAGCGTCATGGCATAGATGATTGGGAATTTGATCATCCAGTCTATCTGTGCCGTACCGGTGATAAGAATGCCAACAAGGAGCACAAAGAAAAGTGGCACGATCCATCGGGCACGATCCACTGATGGTGCAACAGGCACGCTGGGCATCGCGGCCAGATTTTCTCTGGTTTTCTGATCGTAGGAGCGGAAGATCAGCGCCATCAGAAGACCAATAACAATCGCAATTGCAATTGCAAAACAGGCTCTTGCAAGACCCAGATCAAATCCCAGCACTTTGGCGGTGTAAACAATGGCAAGGATATTGATCGCTGGCCCGGCATACAGAAAAGTGGTTGCCGGCCCGATACCGCTTCCCCGTTTAAAGAGCCCGGCAAACATTGGTAGAATTGTGCAGGAACAGACTGCCAGCACGGTCCCGGAAACGGACGCCAGACCGTAGGCTACCTTTTTAGGAGCATCCGGACTGAAGTACCGAAGTATTGCTTCTTTTTTGATGAACGCAGCAATACCTCCAGCGATAAAGAATGCGGGAATGAGACAGGTTACGACGTGTTCGGCGAGATATCCTGCGAGCGTTTCCCATCCCAGAAGTAACGCACCAATAATGGGATCAGTCATTTGTTTTCCTCATGTTTTTAATTCAGGGGGTCTATGGGGATAGATATACTGACAACCAGTATGTTGGTTCTTTTCATTGGCACACCCTTCCGCCGAGATTGATTCCTTTTAACAATCATTTCAAATTTATTTGAACTATATAGGCGATGCTGATATATAAAATTAGTTCAGAATAATTTGAACACAGGAGGACAGACCTATAAACAAAATCTCTGAATCTAAATGTTGTTCTGGACTTTCATCAGATGCCCTGAACTCTGTTGCCGGTTGTGGTGGGCTTGCCGGACTTGAAGACACTATTCCGGATGTAAAAATGCTGGAAGCCATACGGAATGTTCACTCTGCCTGTACGGATGTAAAACGACTTGAAATCCTTGTAATGCTTTTCGTGCAACCTCTCTGCGTCTGTATCATTCGGGAAATCCTTGGGGTTTCAAAATCAAAGCTCTCATATCATCTTAAAATTCTACAGGAAAACGGACTGATTCTTGGAACGGCAAAGGGAGCATGGATTGTCTACGAACTCACCGAACTGGGAGTCAGGTGTGTCCGAATCAATGACAGTCTGACTGAAATTCTTCAGGAGGAGTAATTTCACATGAAAAAAAGTGAAACCAACAGTTGTCTCCGGACCTGGTCCGGACGTTTAATAAGACTGATCCAACAAAACCTATTTCAGATCAGAAAGAGAAGTTGAGATACTATGTTTCCCTTTATGGGACTGATGGTGGCAGGAAACGTAGCACCACATACAGAACCTCTCACTGACAAATACTACGCTCTCTTCAACAACTCCAGTGATGCTATTGTAGTTTTTCAGCTAACTGATGAAGGGCTTCCCGGTCAATTTACCGAGGTAAATGACGCTGCCTGCCGCATGTACCAGTATACCCGGGAAGAATTTCTTTCTTTATCTCCCAAAGATCTTGACTCTCCTGAAGGCTGGGAACAGGCACCAGCACATGTTCAAACATTAGAACAGAGTGGCCGTATGCAATTCGAACAGCGGCACATCAGAAAAGATGGTACATCATTCCCCGTTGAGGTTCATGTCAATTATTTCACATTCCAGGATCAACGTATGTGCATCGCAATGGTCAGAGATATTAGCGGCCGTAAAAAAGCAGAAGAAGCACTAAAGGAAAGTGAAATCAGGTATAGAACTCTTTTTTCTGAATTCAATGATGCAATTATGATTGCCGGGACTGATGGGTCAATCCAGCAGGTGAATCCGGCGGCAAGTACGCTGACTGGCTATTCAGAGAAAGAACTCTGCTCCAAAAAAATTATGGATCTTCATCTGCCTGAGGATCTTGATATAGTAGCTCAACAATTTGCGTCTGCAACTACTAGAAGTGGGGGTAATTTTGAGACCCGAATCAGGAAAGCAGACGGTACCATCATACCGGTAGAGATTCGGACATCAATGATTCAGCTCAAAGAACCCGTTTTACAAGGAATTGTTCAGGACATCTCTAACCGCAAAAAAGCTGAAGAAATAATCAAACGTACTCTTGAAGACCTCAACCAATTACAGGAAAAGACTCATTCAACCAATAATTTGCTGCATGCTGTGCTGGAAAGCCCGGAAAGTATAGTAATCTTCGCCCTTGATCCCCAGTACAGATATCTCACATTCAATGAAAATCATCGCCGTATTATGGAACAGATTTGGGGTCTTGCCATTGAAACGGGTGTCAGTATGCTGGACTACATAGGAGACCATGGAGATCGTGAAAAAGCAAAGCAAAATTTCGATCGGGTATTAACGGGTGAATCATTCACCCTTCTGGAAGAATATGGCGATGTCGCCCATAAACGACGATGGTTTGAGAACAAATATGATCCTATTCATGATGAAAATGGAACGATTATTGGTTTGACCCTGTTTCTCACAGACGTTACTGATAATAAACTGGCAGAAGAAGCTCTTCGTGAGAGCGAGGAACGGTTCCGAACCTATTTCGAAAGCTCACCCAACGGAATTACTATTACAAACGCTCAGGGTCATTATATACGGGTGAATTCTGCTGCCTGTAAAAAAATGGGCTATTCCGAAAAGGAATTTATGAATCTTTCTGTATCCGACATTTTTGCTCCATCTTCCATGGAAGCAGGGCTTAAAGCGTATCGCATGCTTAGTGAGACCGGTCAGTCAAATGGCGAATTTACTTTTGTCTGTAAAGATTCTTCCCGGATTATTCTTGATATTGCTGCGGCAAGACTGAGTCCGGATGAATATATTGCATTTGCCAATGATGTTACTGCCCGGAAAAAAGCTGAACAAGCCCTTGCAAGTGAGAAAGATACAATAAATACGATTCTCAGCAGTCTCCCAGGAATTTTCTATATCGTTGATAAGAAAGGAAAGCCTGTCCGGTGGAACACGAATATTGAGACAATAACCGGTTATACGTATGATGAAATTGCCGGAATGAAAGCAATTGATATCATTGCAAAAAGAGATCGGGAGCATGTCAGAGGAGTTATGGAAAAGACAATTCTGACACATTATGAAGAAGATGAATCCAGTGTTGTCACCAAAGAAGGCACTATTATTCCGTTTTTCTTCATAAACACCCTCAAACAGGT
>Ga0222642_1000154_pt1 | contig 16931 bp, 17 predicted proteins | sample AntAcemetagen229_FD_179813 | JGI IMG/M metagenome (GOLD analysis project Ga0222642, IMG submission 179813) | Saline water microbial communities from Ace Lake, Antarctica - #229 | ecosystem: Environmental > Aquatic > Non-marine Saline and Alkaline > Saline | place: Antarctica: Ace Lake... | reverse complement strand
TTTCTTACTGAAGGGGAAATCCAATGTCAATTTCCTTTGGAAATTATCATAGATTTGGAGGGAATTAAAGGTTCTTCGGCAGGTTTAATGATAGCCCTGGAGATATTAAATCAATTAACTGAGAACGATCTAAGTAATGGACTGATTATTGCAGGTACAGGTATTTTAGATATTGATGGAAATATTAAACCGGTAGATGGTATTAGACAAAAAGTGATATCAGCAAAAAAGAATAAAGCGGATCTATTTTTTATACCAAAGCAAAATTATCAGGAGGCGGTTCGATACACTAAAAATATTAAAATAATTCCTGTTGAGAATTTTGATGAAGTGATTATGAAATTAATAAAACTATAATTCAAAAATATTTAATTCTTAATTCTCTCTATTAATTAACTTTGAGGTAAAATCAGTTCTTGCAACGCGTGCGTTTACTTTACTATAACCTAGATTATATAAATCTGTAGCTAAAATATCATAATTGATCATTTTTAGTAAATCTTTATAATGTAAAGATTTCTCCGAATTTACTTCCCTTAAAAAATTTGATAACTTGGTAATAATAGGTAAGCTGGAGTTCTTTTTAATTTTTTTTAGCAGAGTTTTCCCTTTATGGGAAAACCCGATTACCCGAATATACATTGCGCCGTAATTGTTAAAAAGCGCCACATCTTCTTTTAATAATCCGGTCATTACATGAAGAAGAATTCTCTTAATTTTCGTTAGTGTGTACCTTCTGGTTTTGATGGAGTATAGTAACATATCGATACTGGTGGATTTTAATGCTGCATTTTTTATCCGATTTTCCAATCCCTCATTGACTCCATGAATAAGAGAGAGCTTTTCTTTTGGTATATTTCTCAATGTAGCAAGTATATACTGTTCATATCGGTTAAGAGAAACGGGAGCACGTCCTTCCGACAATTCTTTATCTAATATATTATATGCGGAAATAGGCATTACAGATTTAATTTTTCCGGAAGATTTTTTATCAATTTGATATGGATATTTTATATTTTTTAATATCTCGTTTCTAATAGAAGTAGCGCTTGAAATACTTTTTTGAATGGTTTCTTCATGATAAGCTGCGCAAATCCTTTTAATGGGTATGGGCAGAATAGCACTTTTTGTTTTTAGTAAATGCTTCATATATTCTATTGCTAAAATATTATTGGGAGAAGATAATAGTTCCATTAATTGAATACTTGAAGTTATTTTAAGTTGGTCTATGCCAAAAATATCTTGATATTCGCAAAGAGCTTGCGCTCTGGCTTTTGGGTACTCAAAACCTTTTTTACTATTTTCCTTTATTAAAGTTTTGTAATTTGCGTTTTCATTACCCAGGAAACGACCTATTGCTAAAAGCATATTACGATTATTATTTTCGCAACCAAAACATAAATATTGAACAACATTCAGGGAATTTAGTAGAGTTATTCCTCCAAGTGCAAATCCATTTGCATCTTGTGTTGAAAAGACAAATGGCATCTCGATAACCAGGTCAGCTCCAGCTGCGAGAGCCATATCTGCTCTTGCCCACTTGTTAATAATTGCTGGTTCACCACGTTGAACAAAATTACCACTCATTACAACCAAAATACAATCAGCACCGGTTATTTCTTTCGATTTGGAAAATTGATAAAGATGGCCGTTATGAAACGGGTTATATTCGGAAATTATTGCCAATGTTTTCACATTTAATCTCGCTATCGAAAAATATTTATGTTATAATTATACAAAATTTATCATTAGAATGATAGTAAATATAACAAAAATCAGGAGGAAAGTAAATGGAAATATCTAAAATGATAAGGGAAAGGGCAAAAGTAAATCCAAAGACTATTGTACTTCCGGAAGGTGAAGAGCCAAGAATGGTCAAAGCGACTAAAACAATTATTGAGGAAGGTTTTGCCAAAATAATACTTTTAGGTAGAGAAGAAAAGATTAAATTAATTGCTGAAGAACTTAATGTAGAATTACCGGATACAATCGAAATTATCAATCCGGAAGATTCTGATAAAATCAGTAAATATGCAGATTCTTATTTTGAATTAAGAAAGCACAAAGGTTTAAGTAGAGATGAAGCACTAAATTTTCTGAAAAATCCTCTTTATTTCGGTGCGCTAATGGTTTACCAAGGTGATGCCGATGGTCTTGTAGCCGGCTCTATAAATGCAACCGGTGATGTTTTTAGGCCTGCATTGCAAACCATTAAAACTGCACCGGGGATAAATATTGTGTCCAGTTGTTTCGTAATGGTTATACCTGATTGTCCATATGGAGACAATGGCCTAATTGTTTTCGCTGATTGTGCCATAAATCCGAATCCAAATGCTGAACAGCTTGCTGATATTGCCATTGCTACTGCTGTTACAGGAAAAGCATTGTTAGATATTGAACCAAGAGTTGCTATGTTATCTTTTTCAACCAAAGGAAGTGCCAAACATCCTTTGGTTGAAAAAGTGATTGAAGCTACCAGGATTGTTAAAGAAAAACAGCCGGATTTACTTATTGATGGAGAATTGCAGGCAGATGCAGCTATTATTCCTTCGATTGGTGAGAGAAAGGCACCAGGAAGTAAAATTGCTGGAAAAGCAAATATATTGGTATTTCCCGATCTACAAGCTGCTAATATTTCTTATAAATTAGTAGAAAGATTATCTGGTGCAGAAGCCATAGGTCCAATATCGCAAGGAATGAGAAAACCAGTTAATGATCTTTCTCGTGGCTGTAGCGCCGAAGACATAGTGAATGTTGTTGCCATCACGGTATTGCAGGCAAATAGTAAATAATATACATTATCTCCATAACTAATAGAAAAGGGAAGGTATAGATATGATTATTTTGTCCTTAAACTGTGGTAGTTCTTCAGTAAAATATCAACTCTATGATTGGAATAAAAAAGAAATAATTGCAAAAGGTATTGTAGGAAGGGTAACCATTAAAAACTCAAAATGCATACATGAGGTGAACAATAAAGAAAAAATTGTCCTCAAGCATGACTGCCCTAATCACAAGGAAGCAATTAAATTAATTATCAATACCCTAATTCATCCCGAGTATGGAGCGATTAATAATTTATATGATATATCAGCAGTAGGTCATAGAGTAGTACATGGTGGAGAGAAATTTTCCAAATCCGTTATCATTAATGAAGATGTCTTGAAAGCTTTTAAAGAACTTATTGGATTAGCTCCCCTTCATAACCCTCCTAATATTATGGGAATCGAGGCAGCAATGGAAATTTTGCCGGATATTCCTCATATGGCTATTATGGATACAGCATGGCATCAAACCATGCCTCCATACGTTTATAATTATGCAGTGCCTTATGAATGGTATGAAAAATATGGGATAAGAAGATACGGCTTTCATGGAACCTCTTTACTTTATGTAGCCAAAAGAGCGGCTGTCTTATTAAACAAAAAACCTTTTAAGTGTAATTTGATAAGTTGCCATATAGGTAACGGAGTAAGCATAAACGCGGTTAAAGATGGTTTATCTTATGATACCAGCATGGGATTTACACCTTTAGAGGGAGCCATTATGGGAACAAGGGCTGGAGATCATGATGCCGCGTTAGATTTTTATTTAATGCAAAAAGAAGATTATACATGCAAAGAGATGGATAGTTTATTAAATAAAAAAAGTGGGATATTAGGAATAACTGGAAAATATATTGATAGAAGAGATTTAATAAAAGCTGCCATTGAAGGTGATTCCAGGGCGAAATTGGCAATTGATATGGAAGCTTACCGATTGAAAAAATATATTGGTGCTTATACTGCTGCCTTAGGAAGGGTGGATGCCTTGATATTTACAGCAGGAGTTGGAGAAATGAGTGATTTAATGAGAGAGAAAGTGCTTGACGGTTTAGAAATATTGGGTATTAAATATAGCGCCAAAAAAAATCACCTGGCTAAAACAAGAAACTGTGAATCTGATATCTCAGCCGGGGATTCCAGAGTGAAAATATTTGTTATTCCCACAGATGAAGAATTGGTGTTTATAGAAGATGTTGTTGCTTTATTAGAGGGGAAATATGATGTACATACTAATTTTCGATATTCTTTTGAAAAACCCGAATATCAGAATTTGATGAGAATGAAGGCATTTAAAAAGGAATGTAAAAAGAACAGTGCACTAAACGAACTACTGATTAATAAATGATAAGATAAAATATTGCAGATTAAAAAAAATAATTTGATTTTTTTATAAAAAAATAATATACTTTTAAAGTTATTGAAAAAATAAAAATATTTTACTTCAGAAGGAGGTAGGTAGTATGCCGATGCCCAAGAGGAAGACATCTAAGTCTAGAAAAAATAAAAGACGAACTCATTGGAATTTAACAGAAACAAAATTAACAGAATGCCCAAGATGTCATGAAATGAAATTACCGCACCGGGCTTGTCCTGAATGTGGATATTATAATGGTAAAAAGATTGTTATATCTACTGAAGAAAAGCAAAAGAAAAAAGAAAAGAATAAATAATTCTAAAATATCCATAAAAGATCATTAAAGTGCCATAAACCTTTTTAAAATCAAGTTATGGCACTTTTTTATTTTAACCGATTAGCCAATTAAATTAGTATCGAGTATATAGTATCGAGTTAAGATAATACAAAGAAAGAAATAGAAAATGATCCAACTTTCCGATTAACTTATGGTTCCTATTCTTTATTCTTCTCTTTATTCTGACTCCTGCATTCTGACTTCTGGCTTCTGATTCCTTTATTCTATTTTCTTAACCGGATAACCGACTAACTAACTCTTTTTCTATCCCACATCTCATCTTGGGCTCGATACTACTCTATACTGAATACTATCTTTCTCCTGTCTCTTGTATTTTTAATTATCCTGGCTTTTTCTTTCTTGACTCAATACTATATACTGTTTTTAAATACCTCTTTTTTTATTTTTCATTTGTACTATACGCTCTACATTAATAATACATTGTTTTGTTGATTCTTTATTCTGGATTCTGACTCCTGGCTCCTGACTCCCTCTTTCTATTTTCTTAACCAGGTAACTGGTTAAATAACTAACTAACTTTTTTCTTATTTTTCGTTAATATGAAATAATCCTTGATTTTTTAAATGCATTCCTATATACTTCATTTAGTAGGTGTTAGTAGTAGGTGCTAATAATATAAATAAAAAATAAATGGATGAAAAACATGACTCAAAACATGAGTAAAAACGAGAGACAAAAGGAAATTAAAGAACAATTGAAGTCGAATCCTTTTTTATCGGATAAAAAATTAGCTAAGCTTTATAATTTTAGTATACAAACAATAAGATTGGATAGACTGGAGATGGGCATCCCGGAGATGCGGGAGCGAATCATTCAAGTAGCCAAGAATACTCCAACAGTTGACAAGGTAAAATCATTAAAAAAAGAGGAAATTATTGGTGAATTAATTGATATAAATTTAGGTAAAAATGCAATTGCCATGTTACGCACAACAAAGGAAATGGCTTTAAGGAGAACGGGGATCATCAGAAGTCACTATATTTTTTCTTTAGCTGATTCACTGGCAATTTCAATAATCGATGCAGAGATTGCTTTAACCGGTCTTGCACGTTTAAGATATAAAAGGCCGGTATATTCTGGAGAAACCTTGATTGCGAAAGCAAGAGTTGCACGTAGAAGAAATAATAAATATCTTGTGTCCATTCATGTAAATGTGAATCAAGAAGAAGTATTTACAGCAAAATTAATTGTATTTTCAATGGATAAAGAAAAGGGGGTAAAGAGAATAGATGAAAATAGCTATTGATGCAATGGGTGGAGATTATGCACCAAAAGAAATTATAAAAGGTGCGATCTCATCATTAGATAAAGATAATTTTCACATCGTCCTATTGGGACAAAAAAAACAAATACAGGATAAACTGAAAGAATATGATTTTGATAAAAGTAAAATATCTATTATTAATTGTGAAGAAAATATTGATAGTGGAGAGTTTCCTTTAACAGCAATAAAGAATAAGAAAAATTCTACTATTGTAATCGGCATGAATCTTCTAAAGAACAAAGAAGTGGATGCATTTATATCTGCAGGAAACAGTGGAGCCATGATGGTAGCAGCATTGCTGATTGTAGGATGTGTTCCTAAATTACGACGCCCGGCAATTGCCTCGGTACTGCCTTCTTTAAAGGGTAAAGTAGTTATTCTTGATGTCGGAGCAAATGTTGATTGTAAGCCAAAACATTTACTGCAATTTGCCCAAATTGGAAGTAGATATGCAAAATATATATTGAAAAATGATAATCCTTCTGTGGGATTGTTAAATATTGGAGAAGAAGAAAACAAGGGCAATGTTTTTTCACAAGAAGCATATAAAATACTAAAAGAAAAACATGTAAACTTTTACGGAAACATTGAAGGAAAAGATGTTTTTAAGGGTAAAGTTGATGTCGTAGTATGTGACGGATTTACAGGAAATATATTAATTAAAATTTCAGAAGGAATTACCAAAATGCTTTTCATGGAAATTAATAGTAAGATTATTGACGAATTACCCAAGACCGAAGAAATGAATAAATTCAGAAAAACTTTTTTAGAAATTATTAAAAAGATAGATTATAAGGAAATTGGCGGATTACCGTTATTAGGAATAAATGGCCCTTGCTTTATATGTCACGGAAGATCTAAAGCAAAAGCGATGAAAAATGCTATCCATAATGCAGCCAGTTTTATTAATTCTAATATTATGGAACATTTAAAGGAAATGTAGTAATATATGGCTTGAAAGTAATATGAAACAATAAAATATTAAGTGAAGGAGGTGAAAGAGAGTGGAAGCAATAGACAGAATAAAAAAAATAATTATCGATCAGCTGGGAATCGAAGAAGGAAAAATAAGTATAGAATCTTCTTTTATTGATGATTTAGGGGCAGATTCTTTAGATATAGTTGAGCTTATTATGGCTTTCGAAGAAGAATTTGATATAGAAATTCCAGATGAAGATGCTGAAAAAATTAAAACCGTTGGAGATGCAGTAAATTATTTAAGTAAATAAAATATAAATCGTATTTGATCTATAAATAAAAAAAATATAAATTGTAGGATTTTTAAAATGGATAAGGTTCGAGAATATCTCGCCCCTTATCCATTACTTTGAGAAAAAATAGTTAAATATTTTAATAAATGAGGGCATTCTGTTTGATAAAATGTTAAAAAAAGATTATTCTTTATTGAGTAAATTAGAAGAAGAAATAAATTACAAATTTAAAGATTTATCATTACTTAAAGAAGCTTTAACCCATTCCTCTTATAAAAAAAAAGGTAAAAAAGAGGCAAAAAATAATCAGAGAATGGAATTTTTAGGAGATTCAGTTTTAGAGTTAATTGTAAATGAATATATCTATCACAAATTCTCTACATTTTCTGAAGGTGAAATGACCAAAATGAAATCATTCGTTGTCAGCAAACCAACTTTAACAGAATGGGCTAATAGTATTTTTCTTGGGGATTATATCATTCTCGGGAAAGGTGAAGATCTTACAGGAGGAAGAAAGAAGTCTTCTATACTTGCAGATTGCTTTGAAGCGTTACTTGGTGCAATATACCTGGATGGGGGTACTAGAAAGGCGAAGAAATTTATTCTTCAATTTTTAAAAAAAGAATTACTTAAAGTTATTGAAAAGGATTTTATTAGGAATTATAAATCTTTATTGCAGGAAATATCTCAGAAAGAATATAAATGTTTGCCTGATTATAAACTAATCAGGGAAAAAGGTCCGGATCATAAAAAGATGTTTTGTATTAATGTTACAATAAAAGAAAAAATGTATGGAACAGGCTTTGGTGACAACAAAAAAGAAGCAGAACAAAACGCCGCAAAAGATACGCTTAAGAAATTAAAAATGATTAAGTGAGGCAAAATGTTTTTAAAAGAATTAGAAATATATGGTTTTAAATCATTTCCTAAAAGAACAAAATTTTCCTTTAATGCAGGAATAACTGCAATTGTAGGTCCTAATGGTTGTGGAAAAAGTAATATTGCCGATGCAGTTCGTTGGGTTTTAGGTGAACAGAATATCAGGTCCTTACGGGGAAAAAAACTAACCGATATTATTTATTCAGGAAACCACAATGGCAAACCTCTAAATCTAGCGGAAGTATCTATGACTTTGGATAATTCTAAAAGAATATTACCTTTAGAACGAGAAGAGATAAGTATAAAAAGAAGGGTATTTCGTTCAGGAGAAACAGAAAATTTTATTAACGGTCTTCCCTGTAAATTAAAGGAAATACAGAACTTATTATTAAATACAGGACTGGGGAAAAATACATATTCCATGATTGCTCAGGGAGAGATTGATATTGTATTAAGCGCAAAACCTTCCGATAGGCGATATCTGTTTGAAGAAGCTGCTTCAATTTCCAGGTATAAATATGAAAAACAGAATATTTTAAAAAGAATAGAAGAAACTTCCATAAACCTGGAAAAAATTGATAACATTTTGTCAGAAATAAAAAATCAATTGATAGCTTTGGAAGAGGAAGCGGATCAGCTAAATATATATAAGGATTATAAAGAGAAGATAAGAAATTCAGAATTATTTTTATTATGGCAAAGATATAATGCTTGTAAGACATATTTGTTAAAAATTAAAAAAAATATGAAAGTATATCAGGCTGACAGAATGGAAAAATTGAAAACTTTCAAAAAAGAAGAAATAGAAATAAATAAATTACAAAAAGAAATAGAAAACCTGAAAAAACAATTAGACACAAATCAAATTAAAAATAATGAATTAACCCAGGTTCATAATAATACACAGAATCAATTAAATATAGAATTAGAAAAGAAGAATGAATTAAATCTTAAAATAATTGATATTAACAGAGATATAAAAAATACGAAAGAGAAAATATCTTCGATAGAAAAAAATATAGAAAATAAGGACAAAAAGATAACTGAAATTAGGCAAAGCATCAATCACCTAAATGAAAAACAAAAAAAACAGCAGATAAAACATAATGAAGATGCAAAATTAATAGAAAAAATAATGCGTTTAAAAAATATTAATCAAAAAATGATAAATAACATAAGGAAAAAAGATTTATTGATTAATGAAAAGAAAATAAAAGCGGAAACCACCTTGAATTTATTGAAAAAGAATTTAACGCAAACGCAAACAAGAAAATCTGTATTAAAGAAAGAATTGAACATAATTAACAATCAGATTAATCATTATATAGAAAAAAATGAAACAGATAATGTGGAAAATACAAAAAAATATCTTGAGAAAAATGAAGAAAAATTGAAGGAAATAAAAGATAAAATTTCACGTGTTAATTTATTAATGGAAAAAAATACGCAGATGGTTTATCTAAAAGAAGAAAGAATGTATATTATAAAAAAATCCATTAAAGACACGGAAGAGGGAAATGGAAAGCAAATTAAAGAATTTTATACTAGATATAAACAAAAATATTCTAATAATCTTTGCGAAAAATTAATAGATATTATTGAAGATATTCCCCGGGATTTGGAAAAAGCTATCGAAGTTGCTTTAAAAGACAGCTTAAATACAATCATAGTCGGCAATCTATCTAGTGCTTTAAATATTATTCATTCGTTATCCAGGGAAGATTTGAGTGATATAAAAATCATTCCACTAGATAAAATGGAAAAAATTGCTGAAATAAATGAAATTAAGATGGAAGAAGACCTAAGGGATATATTAGGAATTGCTGACAAAATGGTAAAATATCCTGAAAAATATAAAAAGCTTTTTAATACTCTCCTGGGTAATACTATCATTGTAAAAAGTAATTCTATAGCAATAGAACTATCGGAAAAATATATGGGTAGATGTAGAATTATATCGTTGGAAGGAATGATTATTAGAAAAGATGGTACGATACATTTTTATATAGATAAAAAAATTGAGAAAAATAATTTATTCTATTTTAAAAAGGAATTAAATAATTTAATTAAAGAATTAAAAAACATTGAAAAATCAATCGTACAGAATCGTGAATTATCAGAAAAATATAACAATATCCACAAATATCTTCTCCAGGAAAATAACAAAATAAAAAAAAGTTTAGACGAATACGGAAACAAAATTGTCGGGAAAAAGGAAAATATTAATGAACTTCACTTTCAAATGAATGATTTAAAAAGAAATATTGAAAATATTAATCTTGAAGAGAGCAACACATTGAAAGAAATTGATCAAATTTCTAAAAAGTATCAATTTTATAACAATAATTATCATCGCATCAATAAATGTAAAAATAATATAGAGCAATCTTTTAGAATGATTAATCAAATTGTTTTGGAAAAAAACAAACAATTAAACATTATGGAAAAAAATATAAATGATATTAAAAACGAAATAATAATTAAAGAAGAAAGAATAAAAAATTTACAAGACCGGGAAGAGGACATTCAATTACAAATAGCAGAATTAGAATTATTATTAAAAAGAAAAAAATCAGATAAACAAAAGGACGCCGAAAAGTGGGATGATATTTTAAAAAATATTGAATTGCACAAAAAAAAATTGAATCAATTAAAATATAAAGATACCGACACTCAAAAAATATTAGAAGGAACCAGAAAGAATATATGGAATAAATCCGAATTATTGGAAAATATTTTAAGTCGAAGAAAAGAACTTCAGGAATCTTGCGAAAGAATTAAAGAACAACAACACCGGGAAGAACTTTTAGAAGTGCAATATAGTGAAAAATATGAAAATATAAAAAAAGAAGCTACTAAAGATTATCAAATTTCAATTGATGGACTGGAAAATAATAAAAAAACCTGTTCTTCAAAAAAGGAAGCTAATCAACAAATCACTGAATTAAGAGAAAAAATCATAGAGATGGGACAAATTAATTTTGATGCCGGTAATAGATATCAACATCAATTAGATAAATTCAATGCCTTGCAAGGAAAATATGATGAAATTATTGAGGCAAAAAAATCATTGTTACAGTTAGTTTCCAATATAGATAATATAGCGGCTGAAAGATTTAAAAATACATTCAACCAGGTAAAAATATATTTCAATGAAATATTCCAAAGAATGTTTTCCGGTGGAGAGGGTATATTAAAATTGAATCATAATGACGATATTTCTCAATCCGAGATTGATATCATTGCATGTCCACCGGGAAAGAAAACCCGAAATATAGAATTATTATCCTCCGGTGAAAAAGCTTTAATCGCCATTGCTCTATTATTGGCTTTATGGAAAGTCAATCCAAGTCCTTTTTGTTTATTCGATGAAATAGATACCGCCCTTGATGAAACAAATGCAGATAAACTTTCTATGATCTTAAAAGGAAAAGATTTGAATAAATCGCAATTGATCGTAATTACCCATCAAAAGAGTACGATGGAAGCGGCTGATACATTATGTGGAATTACCATGCAGGATTCAGGAATTTCAAAATTAGTTTCTGTTAAACTAACAAAATAAAGAAGAGGAAAAATAAAATTGAAGATCAAAAATGTCTTTTCAAATTTTAAAAATGAGTTGGTGAAATCTAGAGAAAATTTAAAAGAAAAAATTGAATGTTTAATTAAGAAATCAAAAAACAAGGAGATATTTTTAGAGCAATTGGAAGAATTATTGATTATATCGGATATTGGTGTTTCTGCAACCGAAGAAATCATCAATTGCTTTAATGAAATTAATTTTAAGGAATATGAAAAAAATGATTTTACATATTTCAAACAAAAGTTAAAAAAAATATTAACAGACATACTTAATCATTCTTCGTCAAATATTGAAATTAAGAAAGACAGATTAAATATTATTATGATTGTTGGAGTAAATGGTTCAGGAAAAACATCTGCCGCAGGTAAAATGGCATATAAATTTAAAAATGAAAACAATCATTTATTATTGATTCCGGCGGATACCTTCAGAGCTGCGGCGATAAAGCAGTTGAACATTATGGCGAATCGTGCAGGGGTGGAAATTATAAAAAGCAGCGAAAAGGCAGATCCGGCTTCAGTTGTCTATGATGGGGTTCATGCTGCTAAAGCAAGGAAGAAAAACATACTTATTATTGATACTGCCGGAAGGCTCCACACTAAAATAAATTTGATGAATGAGCTAAAAAAAATAAAGAAAGTAATCCAGAAAGAAGCAGGAAACAATTATTCCCTGGAAATATTGCAAACAATTGACGCTACCATGGGACAGAATGGTATTTTGCAGGCAAAGTCATTTAATGAATCCCTGGGGGTATCGGGGATTATTCTGACAAAAATGGATGGAACCGCTAAGGGTGGCATTGTTATAGCTATTAAAAGAGAATTGAATATTCCGGTTAAATTAATCAGCTTTGGAGAACAATTGGATAACCTGTATTATTTCGAAAATGATAAATTTATAAATGCTCTTCTTGATTGACACTAAGGGAAATTTTCTATATACTTATAAGGTAAATTTTCTCCGGAAAGGAAATATTATAGGAAAGTGAAAAATAAGGAGAGTTATTTTTTTCTATGTTTGCAGATTTAACTAGTAAATTTAAAGCAATATTTAAAAGAATAAAAAGCAAAGGTAAATTAAATGAAAAAGATATAAAAAATTGTCTTTACGAGATTCGTATTGCTTTATTGGAAGCAGATGTTAATTACAAGGTTGTAAAAGAATTTGTTAATGAACTGCATGTTCAGATGATAAACGAAAATATTTCAGAAAGTTTATCTCCCTCTCAGCAGATTATAAAAATGGTTCACCGGGAAATAACTAAAGTTTTAGGGTCAAAGAAAAGTGACATCGTCATAAGTCCGAAACCACCAACTGTAATTTTAATAGTTGGATTACAAGGTACGGGTAAAACAACAACTGCGGTAAAATTAGCAAATTATTTAAATAAAAAAGGAAACCGTTCTATTTTGGTAGCAACTGACATTCATAGGCCGGCTGCCATTGAACAGTTAAAAATATTAGCAGAAAAATCAAAGTTGCCTGTTTTTTCAATGGGGACAAAAGAAAAAGCCGTAAATATTGTGAAAGCAGCTTTAAACTATGTATCCAATAAAGATTTTAATATATTAATAGTGGATACTGCGGGAAGATTGCATATTGATGAAAAACTCATGTCGGAATTGGAAGAGATCGATCGTCAGATATTACCACAGGAAAAATTATTAATAATTGATTCAATGGCCGGGCAGGATGCCGTAAATTCTGCAAGGGTTTTTTGTGAAAAAATAAATGTTAACGGTATTATTCTCAGTAAAATTGATGGTGACGCCAGGGGGGGAGCAGCTTTATCTCTTAGAAAAATATTGGATGCCCCGATAAAATTTGTTGGTACGGGTGAAAAAATTGAAAATATTGACATTTTTTACCCTGAAAGAATGGCATCAAGAATATTGGGAATGGGTGATGTCTTAACTTTAATTGAAAAAGTAGAATCCGCTTACGATAAAAAAGAAATAAGCAGGATGAACGAGAAAATAAAAAGTAATAATTTTGATTTGAATGATTTTTATCTTCAACTAAAAAAAATGGAAAACATTGGCTCAGTAGAGGAAATTGTCGGCATGATTCCCGGAGCTTCACGGTTAAACTTAAATAAAATGCAGTACGATGATCGAGAATTAAAAAAAATTGAAGCCATTATCAGTTCAATGACCATGGATGAAAGAAATAATCCAAATATAATCAACGGAAACAGGAGAAAAAGAATTGCCAGGGGAAGCGGATCGCAGATCTCAGAAGTTAATCGATTGTTAAAACAATTTAATCAGATAAAAAATATGATGAAAAAAAGAAAATTTGCAAAAAATTTCCCTTTTAATTAAAAATATAGTATGATTCACTGTGTGTTAATAAAAAAATATAGAATAGTGCAAAAATAATAATAAAATGGAGGCAAGTTGAATGTCTGTAAAAATTAAACTCAGGAGAGAAGGCGGAAAGAAAAAACCTTTCTACAAAATAGTGGTTATAGATTCGAGAAAACCTGCAAAAGGAAAATTCATTGAGCAAGTTGGTTATTATCAACCAATTTATGATCCTTACAAGGTTAAGATCGATAAAGAAGCCAGTTTAAACTGGTTGAAGAAAGGGGCGCAATTATCGGATACTGTTAAAATGTTGTTTAAAAATGCCGGTATTTTAGAAGAACAGAAAAAAAATTAAATTTCAAGGTGATAGATTTGAAAGAATTGATAGAATTTATAATTAAAGGAATTGTAGATTTCCCTGATGAAGTTGAAATAGTTAATGTTGTTAACGAAAAAACATCTATTTTTGAAATTAAAGTTGATCCTGAAGATGTGGGTAAGGTAATTGGAAAACAAGGAAGAAATATAAAATCAATAAGATTGATCATGAATGCTGCTGCGCAAAAAAACGAAAAGCGAGCAATAATTGAAATTATTAATTAATAAAATTATTCTTATAAAGGGTAAAAATGATTGAGTGAAAAATTTATAACTATTGGTAAGATAACTTCGAAACATGGAAATAAAGGCGAAGTCAAAGTTATGCCTCTTACCGAAAAAATAAATAGATTTAAAAATTTAAAAAATATCTACATCAATAAAAAAATATTTGAAATATTAGAATCAAAGATGGTTGGAAATAAGGTTATTTTAAAGTTGGCAGGGATTGATGAAATTGACGAAGCGAAAAACATCGTAGGTTATTTCATTGAAATAAGCCGAAGCGAAGCAATTAAATTACCTGAAAATTCTTATTTTTTACATGAAATTATTGGGCTTGGTGTATATCTGGAAAATAATGAATATTTGGGCGTAATTGAAAATATAATTAGAACCGGAAGCAACGATGTTTATATTGTAAAAAATAAAGAAGGCAGGGAGATTCTTATTCCGGCAATTAAAGAAGTAGTTAAAGTGATCGATATAGATAATAAAAAAATAATAATTCATTATATTGATGGTCTATTATGAGCGATATTAGTTTGGAAATTAACATTATTACAATTTTTCCCAATATGTTTAAAAGTCCCTTTTCCGAAAGTATCTTAAAGAGAGCACAAGAAAAGAATCTTATAAAAATAAATCTGGTTGATCTTAGGGATTTTAGTAATGATAAGCATAAAACAGTAGATGATTACTCGTATGGAGGCGGACCGGGTATGGTATTAAAACCGCAACCTATTTACAGTGCCATACAAGAAATAAAACTAAAAAACAAAGATCATTACCCGTTAAAAGTGTTGATTACTTCAGCACAAGGAAAAATATTTACTCAAAAAATGGCAAAATCGTTATCTAAAAATAGAAAAATTGTTCTTATATGCGGAAGATATGAAGGAATAGATGAACGAATTTCAAAAATATTGGATGCAGAAGAAGTATCCATTGGTAATTTTGTAGTAAGCGGTGGTGAATTACCTGCCATGCTAATTGTCGATGCAGTTTCCAGAATGATTCCCGGAGTTTTAGGCAAGGAAGAATCAATGATCAATGATTCGTTCTATAACGAATACCTTGATTATCCGCATTATACAAGACCGGATGAGTTTGAAGGCTTAAAAGTTCCGGAGGTTTTATTATCAGGAAATCACGGTAAAATAGATAAGTGGCGAAAAAAACAGTCATTGATTAGAACTTTAGTTCGAAGACCGGAAATTTTTGCAAACAAAAGGCTTTCTGAACAGGAAGAAAAAATAATTAAAAAAATAGAAAAATTGATTGAGGAATAGTAATAAAAAAATAAAATACTTGAAAAGTATAAAATAGAAAGGGTGATATAAATGGTTGATTATATAGAACAAATAGAAAAGGAACAAATGAAAGAAAATAATGTTGAATTTATTGCAGGTGATACAGTTGAAGTTCATCAAAAAATAATTGAAGGAACAAGAGAAAGGATTCAGATTTTTAAGGGAATAGTAATAGCAAAAAATCATAGTGCAACCAGAGAAACTTTTACGGTAAGAAAAATATCTAAAGGTGTTGGAGTTGAAAAAATATTCCAGTTGCATTCCCCAAATATTAAGAAGATAGTAGTGTTGAAAAAGGGTAAAGTGAGAAGAGCGAAATTGTATTACCTGAGAGGCAGAGTTGGAAAGAGAAGTACGGTAAAAGAAAAAAGATAATTTTATGCTTCCAAAAAGAATAAATGTAAATACAAAAAAATCAAAAGAAATTTTTTACAGTTATCAGAAAAAAATAGAAAAATTATATCAAGAAAGATTGCGTATCCAGAGTCTTTACAATTATGAAAATAAATTTCTTAAAGCGGGCCGACAATTAGTAGCAGGCTTGGATGAAGTTGGACGAGGTTCCCTTGCCGGACCTGTTGTGGCAGCTGCCGTGATTTTGCCGGTAAATTTATTTATTCCAAATATTAAAGATTCTAAAAAATTAACCCCCAAAAAGAGGATAGAAATATATCCGGAAATTTTAAAAAAAGCTAAAGGTGTAGGAATTGGAATTGTTGGAGCAGATATTATTGATAAAATTAATATTGCCCAGGCAACATTTCTTGCCATGAAAAGAGCAATTAAAAACCTAAAAAATGAACCTGATGGATTATTAGTAGATGGTTTTGAAATTCCCGAAATGACAGTTCCTCAGTTGGCTTTGATAAAAGGTGAAGATAAAAGTATTTCTATTGCTGCTGCATCAATAGTTGCCAAAGTATACAGAGATAACCTGATGATTAATTTCGACCGGGAATTCCCTCATTATCATTTTAAAAAAAACAAAGGATATGGAACGAAACAGCATTTGCAAGCGCTACGAAAGTATCATGCCACCAGAATTCATAGAAAAAGTTTTGCGGGAGTTCTAATTCAATAGGATAAAATAAAAAAGATAGAAGATTATGAACAAATTAGGAAAAACTGGAGAGACTATTGCTTCAGAGTATTTGGCAAAAAATGGATACATTATCCGGGAAAAGAACTATCGCAACTTTTTGGGTGAAATTGACATTATTGTCGAGTACAAG
>Ga0222642_1000152_pt1 | contig 17010 bp, 22 predicted proteins | sample AntAcemetagen229_FD_179813 | JGI IMG/M metagenome (GOLD analysis project Ga0222642, IMG submission 179813) | Saline water microbial communities from Ace Lake, Antarctica - #229 | ecosystem: Environmental > Aquatic > Non-marine Saline and Alkaline > Saline | place: Antarctica: Ace Lake... | reverse complement strand
ATTGTTTTAGTGCAACCTTGTGAGAATAATTTCTTATAATAATATATATAATATTGTATATACTATACGATGAATAGAATTAAATAAAAGATTGTTAGAGAAACAATAAAGAAAATGTTATGACAAAGTAGAATTAAAAGAATATACTATAAGGAGTGTTTAGTAATTGTTTAGAGTATTATTTATTTTTCTTATAATTCTATTCATTAAGAAATTGTATAATATGTTTTCATTAATCTTATTTGAATGAATAGAGTTTAAAAAGTTTCTATACTTACTAATACAGATAATTTTATTGTTTGTTTGTATCTTTGCTTTTTGATTGTTTTGTATTATTATTCTGTTATTTGTTAAGCATAGGTTTTCTTTCTTTATTTGTTTAGGTAATTGGTTATATTTGTTTATTTTGTTTTCTTGGTTCTTGCTGATCTTAAATGTTAGGTTTATTCCTTCGAGGTTTGATTTAAAGAAGTGTTTGTTTAATTTATTAGAGTAGACTAATCTTACGGAATTATTATATTTATGTATTGTTTTTGTTTTCATTTTCTTTTTCTTTGGGGTTTCTCTGGCTTTGTTGGGTAAATACTTTTATTGTTTCTCTGTTAAAATAAAATGGTTATCACTAAGTTTTAAGGTTTCGGCTGTGTCCTATTAACTTAGTGATAACTATTAAATAAGTTGTTGTTTTACCAGTTTAATGGTTTTATGTTTAGTTTCTCCCTGAAAACTATTGCTGTTTCATTATCAAGGGTGTTTCTTACTTTGCTGTTATCTCTTAATATAAATAAGTTTGTTGCCACATCATTAGTGTTTAGTTCTTTGTGGTTTGTTTGTATTGTGTTTGCTTGGAAGTCAGCGAAAACTTTTTTGTTTTCTGTTTTGCTGTCGCTTTCAAATCTGTTTCTTGCTATAACTATGGTTTCATCTAATAGTTTTATGTTGTTAAATCCTTTGCTGTCTGCTTCTTTGTTTTGTGTTGGTTTGTTTTCCATTTTTTAACCTCTGGAATTTTATTTTTATATTTGCATAGCTTATGCTATACAATAAATAAAATCCTCTTTCAGTTTTTGGGTTTTCATTCATTCACTATTTTAAAGCATTATGAATGATCAAATAAGGGTTATTGTTTAGTATAACCCCAGCATAAAGGTTTCTTATATCTTTACTATGTGCTTGTGGTGTGCTTTTCTTAATCCTATTATAAAACTGGTTGGGTTGTTTAATACTTCTCTTTCTTGTTTGGTTAATTTGTTTTTCATTTTATCCGCACCTCTTTTTAATATACTATTTACTACACTAATTTTAAACTATATATATTACTAACATTAATTTATAGTAGTGTTATTACTTCATTATTAAATAATAGTAACAATATAAAGATTATAAGTATAGTAAATAATAAACTAATATACTAATCACTCACTTATTCTCATTTTGATATATAACTTTCGCAATTAAGAAATTAGCACACACCACATATGGTATGTATTGAGTAACCAATATATTGATTATACAATATATTGATTATACAATATATTGATTATACAATATATTGATTATACAATATATTGATTAATCTATGTTTTAAAATTCCAGATTTTATAGAGGATAAGTGGTAATAGTCATGTAGTTTTTTTGTGCGGGTAATTTTTTGGGGGGTTTTGGGGGTGGAATTGGTTTTATGAAAAAAATGTGCAAAAAAATTTTTGGGGTGTTTATTGGTCTTCTTCTATGAATGGGTTTGGTTCTTTTGTTTTGTTGTTGTCTTTTAGTTTTTCATTTCCCATTTTTATACCTCGCGTGCGTTCGGCTGGAGCCGAAATATGCTATTTCGACTATACGCCAATCAAAATTCTAACATAATAGTTAAGTCATAATAGTCTTTATCTTTACTATCTGGATAATTATTCTCAGTGTCTACTCTTACGAGTATACAGCCAGTTCCAGCTTCATCACAATCCATCTTTTCATCGCTTGTAACAATTGTATCGATTAGATCAACTATTGTTTCCTCAATCATATCTCTTGTTATATCCTCACCAGCCCATTTATGTCCAATTGAACTAAAGTGCTTGTATATCGAATCAGTAGCCCTTTCAACGTATACTCCATTTTCGTCATATATCTGAAGTGCTGCTTCACTTGTTTTATCGATTATCTTATCATCTAACATTTTTTTACCTTTTCTCTAATATTGTAAATGGTTTTTCTTATATTCTCAATGTGCTCTTTACACTCAGTTAATTGCATATTCATTTCATCAAATCTAGTTATCCCTCTTTCTCTTACTGGCCCATCACAAGCTTTTTCATTACTAGGCTCACCATGATTTAGAATATCTCTAAGCACATTTACTAATTCTTGCGTATCATACAATTCTTTTAATGTATCTCTTATTGAATTTTCTACCACAGACATCTCTGAAGATGTTGTTTGTTGTTTTTTCTCACATATATCTTTTTCCATTTTAATCCACGTTTATTATTTTATCTATTTGTTCAATGTGCTTTCTTGTTTGCTCTACTATTTTATTAAGTATGTGTAATGATTCATCAACAGACTTTGTTCCCATTGTTACAATTCCTGTTAAAACATATGATAGCATTCTATCTGCAGACTCTTCATCTGTTTCTTTTATTGCTTCATATTGCATTACTATTTCAGAAGTTGGACTTTTAAACCTTGATTGCAGGTTTTTCTCTACGATACTCTTTCCTTCCTTTGTTCTTTTAAGTATATCTATTAATTCTTCATTCACTTTAAAACCTCCTTGTTTTTGAATTTATTTAAATGCCTCCAGTGTTGATTGTTCTTTCTCCTTTACTAAAACTTCCAGTTCCACTAAATAATTCTACGGTCTGCATTTTTATAATAATTCTTTTAACGCATTAACAGCAAGAGTATTAGCCTTTAACTGCAAAGCCATTAATACTAAATATTTCTCTTGCTTGTTTAGTCTATTCATTGTCTTTCACCTGAATTGTTCTGACCAATTTTTATTTATTACCTCAAAAATTTCTTCAAATAATATAGGAGGGATTATTGATCTTTCCATATTTCCCTTTAATCCTTGTGTTCCTGTTCTTGATCCTCGAGGAGCTGAAGCGTGACAACTATCCCCATTTTTACACATTGGTCTAGGGATCCAGGATTCATTATTAGTCCATATATCTGTTGGTTTCATTCTAGTATCGCCATATTGACAATAAGTTACAGTATTTCTATGTAATTCTTCCATAAAAGGAAATTTCCTAAGCATACCTCTAGGATTTTCAATAAACCACATAAGATTGGGATTATCTTTTTTAATCTGTTCTATTAATTCTAGTGTTTTAAGAACATAAGCCAATCCTAAAGCCCCTTTACTTGTTTTAGGAACTAAAACCCCTTTAACCCAATTCTTACCAATACTAGCAACACTAAACGCAGTACAAGGAGGTGAAGCCCACAAAACATCTATTTTTTTAGGCAAATCGCTTCTCTTAACATCTAATATATCCTTAAATAATTCAGCTTCAAAATCAAAATGATTAAACTTCTCAACTCTAAAAATAGAACAATCTCTTAATCTAGCTATTTTACTAAAACTTCCAGTTCCACTAAATAATTCTACTGTATTCATTTTAATTTTCTCTGCTCTTCATCAGGAACTTGATTTCCCCAGGCATCCCAACCCTCTCTTCTAGCTCTTGCAAATAATTCAATCTTATTAAAACCTTTTCTATCACTAACTTTCTCAATTAATTCGAATATTTTCTCTGGTTTAAGCGAATGTTTAGATCTAAATGCATTAAATATGGTTGTTCCTTGCTGTCTTTTACCATTTATTACTTTATAAGGTATCATTCCCCTGACAGCGAATATACAATGTTCGGTTTGTCCTCTAAAATATTGGCCAAGTCCAAATTTGTCTTTATGCCAAGTGATTAATGTCTTATATTCAAAGCCCCAAGCTTCAACAACTTTTAAAGCCTTGGGTAAAAATGAGTTAGTTGTCCATAAATACAGGTGGCAATTATCATTTGTTATATTCTTAATGTTTAATGCTGCTATATCTTTAGCTTTCATTAAAGGATAATGTTTATCTGCACCTCTTTTAATTTTTCCTCCTCCTCGTTCCATCCAAGGGGGGTCAGCAAGTATTATATCATACTTTTTCATTTTTTTTCCACCACTTCTTTTGTTTTGTTGGGATTATTACTTGGTCTGGTATTACTTTAAGTTTCTTAATTATTATTACTGATGTGGGTTGTTTGATATAAATTAATTGATAATTTTCATCTATAATTATAAAATCTCCTGTTGCTTTTAGTTCTTTATATAATTTATCTAATCTTGTTTGGTTCATTTTTATACAAATGAAGTGCTTATAGTTTATGTTTACATTATATTCTTGTATGTCTTCTTCTTTCTCTTTTATCTTTTCTATTTTTGGAGTATTTATGGGCTTTTTAAGAGGCGTCTCTGTAATTGTATCTATTGGTGTTTCTACAGGTATTTCTACTGGGCCTGGTTTTATTTGTTCTGGGCTTATATTGTCTTGTTTATTTCTTATTACATTCATTTTATTTACCTATTTACTATTCTTGTATGCCTTTTTCTATACTAGGGTATAAATATCCGCACTTAAGGCAGGCCATGTAACCATATTTTATTCCTGCTTTCTTATTTCCGCACTTTGGACAAGTTCTTTTTTTAATAATTGTTTTACTTTTATCTTTTGCTCTTTTTCCTTCTCTCGTTCTCATTTTTGCACTACTATTATTTTTGTAAATATTAGTTCCATGTCTTTTTCACTAAAATAGAATTGAAACTTGTTTGAGAAGCCAACTTTTCCGAGAGTTCTGTATATTTCTTCATCATAATCGTCCATTAAGTAATCAAAATGTTCTTTTGTTATATAAATCTTAGATGGTTGATGATTGAAACATAGGTTAAAGAAGTCATTAGAGTTTTTTGGTATTCTTTTGTCTCCAAGTTTAAGAACTCTTCTTTTTATACTTGGATCTGGTTGTGTATCGTCTGATTCTTTCTCTTTTATAAGCTTGTTTTGGTTCTCAACCACTTTATATCTTATTAAATCGAGTTAGTATATAAACTTTGTGTGTTCACTTAGAAGTAAAAAAAAGGTAATTAACAATTACCTTTTTGATCTCCACCCTTTTTTTTTGAAGGCTTTGGGCTTCTCTTTCTTGGACCTTTTCCGTCTCTGTCTGGCATATTTACCACCTCATTTGATTAGAATATTGTAATAATATATAAACTTTTCGGTTTTTTCCACTATAATGCTATTAATTTATAAACATTTCGCGTTTGGGTGGATTAATTTAGTCTTCTTCGTAGTTAAATTCGAGAAATCTCATTAAAATAGCTAGTTCTTCCCAAGATATTCTTAATCCAGACACTATTCCGAGTGATTTTCTAAATCTTCTCATCTCTTTTTTAACTTGTTTCCAATCAATTTCGTCTTTTTTATCAACTCTTAGGGTTAATCCCCTAATATGGGTTGGAACATTTGGTTTATTTGCATAAACTATTGGGGTTTGTGCTCTGTGGAAGGCTTTATGGCAAGAATCGCATAGTGTTATGCAGTTTCTTGCCTTATTTCCTCCCCCATTCTTTTGAAATTTGATGTGATGCATGGTTAAATGTGATTCTGGAGTCTTACATTCAACATTTTGGCAAGTAAAATTGTCTCTTTGGAAGACTTCACACTTAATTAAGTACTTATTATAGATTTGTTCTCTTAGTTTGTCTGTGAGGGCATTATAGTTTTTACTATCCCATTCCTTAAAATATTTTTCTTTACTTAACTTGTTCTTATATGTTTCATATGACATTTTAATAGTTATCCATGCGAACTAATATATAAAGCTTTAGGTTTTAAAATGGGGTAGGTGAGACTTGAACTCACGGCCTTTCCGACTTCAGCGGAACGCGCTCCCTAACTGCGCCACCACCCCAGTGGTTAGGTATTGGAGAATCGAACTCCACTCTTCGGTGTCACAGACCGATGTAATGCAAACCTCTATACTAATACCTAATGAACATGACCGGATTCGAACCGGCAATCTTTCGATTAAAAGTCGAATGCATTGCACGTTTTGCTACATGTCCTTGGGGGTCGTGCCGGGATTCAAACCCGGATTAATTCGTTCGAAGCGAATTGTCCTGTCCAGTTAGACTACACAACCAAAGACTCTACCGGGATTTGCACTCGGACCGAGGGTTTAGAAGACCCACATGCTTGTCTATTACACTATACGACCATATGGGAGTTAAGAGGATCGAACTCTTGTTCTTCCGAATATCAGTCGGATGCCTTACCACTTGGCCAAACTCCCAAAATACCAGCACCGAGGCTTGAACTCGGATTCTCTGCTTTATAAGAACAGGGCCTTAACCAATTTAGCTATGCTGGTATGAACGCCCACGGCGAGAATCGAACTCGCGTCATCCGATAGACAGTCGGATATTATACCACTAAAACACATGGGCAATATGGTGGGAAATCCAGGAATCTAACCCAGGTCTTGTGAGTCCAAGTCACAGATGCTAACACTACACCAACTTCCCAAAACGGTGGCAGAGTGCTACCTTTACACTATAACCCCATTATGGGGTCATCAGGACTCGAACCTAATCTGCTGCCTCTAGTCCATCACAGAATCGAACTGCGTCCTCTTGATCCAAAGTCAAGTATTCTTCCATCAAACTCAAGGACTATAAAAGCTCCCTGCGGGAATCGCACCCACGCCTTCTGATTGAAAGTCAGAGATTCTTCTGTTAAACTAAAGGAGCAAATCTCACCTGCCAGAATTGCACTGGCACGAATTGGTCTACAGCCAATCGTGTTACTATTACACTAAATAAGGTTAAATGCGTGCAATGGAATTCGAATCCATAAAATCTGGTTGGAAGCCAGAGAGTTTACCATTAAGCTTACACACGCATAAATAGGCAGGGGGAGATTTGAACTCCCACACTTCTGCATGTAAAACAGATGTCATACCAGATTAGACTACCTGCCTATAATTAATATTGCTATCGCGGTTCATCGCAATTTTGTTTTAGAAATTGTTATGAACCACAATTAATTTATCGGTAGTCTGGCCCTCTAACTACTTGTTGGCCTTCTATTTTCTCGATAAAATGTTTGCAATTCATCATAATAAAAGTTACTAAACATAACTACTATATAAACTTTTCGGTTTTAGAACTCCAAGAGAGGGATTTGAACCCCCAGAACACAAATGGTTCACAGGTTAGCAACCCGCTTGGAATAACCAGATTTCCATTCTTGGAAAAAATATGTATCATTAATTACTGATATAATCAATAACTAGTGATACAACGCTGCAGATCAGATTCGAACTGATAAGCCACAATCGGACTGATGCTTTTCAAGAGCATTTGCTAACCACTCGCCTCTACAGCATAAAATATGCGGGGTGGGATTTGAACCCACGCGTTAGTCCTATGACACTGGATATCTCAGTTGAACTCTCTTGAGTCAAGCTCCTAAGTGTAGCCCTCAAGGAAATCTCTTTCACTTAAGTCCAGCCCGTTCAACCGAACTCCGGCACCCGCATATGAATGGGGTATATCGGACTTGCACCGATGTCTTCTGGGTTGGAGCCAGACATACTTGCTACTATACTAATACCCCTTAAAGTTACTGCTCGGACTCGAACCGAGAATCTACTGGGTTGCAACCAGTTGTGTTACCAATTCCACCACAATAACAAAAGCTGACGGTGAGATTCGAACTCACTTGAGGCTGTTTACAAGACAGCTGCAATCCAATTTTGCTACGACAGCATATGGAGCGGTCGGGGATCGAACCCGAAGTCTCTTGATTGCAAGTCAAGTGCATTACCAGTTATGCTACCATCCCAATAGCGAGTACCAGATTTGAACTGGTGGTCTTTAGGTCATGAGCCTAATGGGATACGGATAAATCCTCCAAACTTCCCCAACTCGCTATACGTTGCCACTAGAAATCGAATCTAGTCCTCAAGATTAACAATCTCGTGCATATACCAATTTGCTATAGCAACATTATGTTTTTAATTATTGCCTCAATCAAGGCTTAGAAATCATTGGCAATATTTTTAATTGGTGGACCAACTACATAAAAGCATATTCGCATTATTTAGTGTAGTCGTGTTTACCATTTAAATTACCAAAATCTTATTGTTATCGGTTGATAATAATAAGGAGTTTATTATATATAAGCTACTAAAAACAACTAGTATATAAACCTTTCGGTTTTATACTCTTTTATTTAATTTTATTTGTTTATTAATTTTTTTAATGCTTTAATAATTTTTGATTTTTTCCAATAAGCTTTAATCTCATCTTTAAAACCAATCTCAACTGCCATATCATTAAGCTGGTCTTTAGTCATCTTTTTAAGATTAACTTTTTCATCTTCAGTTATTGCTCTACATGCATCTTCTTCAATTTTTTCTAAATCTTTAATTAATGAATCCTTAGTATTTATGTCTTCATCAACTGATTTTTCTTCAACTAGTTCTTCAATTAGTTCTTCAACTAGTGTTAGTCCATCCATTGGTTGAACTCCCTCTAATATTTTATTTTCTACTTCTTTTGCTTTTTCTCTTTTTTCTTTTATCATATCACTTATTGTTCTCATTTTATTACCTCTATTCCTTTTTTATCAAAAAATGTAAGACCAAAGTCTTTAGAGTTTCTTGTGATTATAACTTTTTTATTTTCTATTGCCAAAAAAGGATGCTCCATTGTTTAGTTCCCTCATTATGTCTGCTCTCGCATCCATAAGGATTATGGTTTTTTCTTTCTCTGGTAATGAATCAAACTCTGCGTTTCTTATTCTTTTTATCTCTGTTTTCATTCTGTTTCTTCGCTTTCTAACTTTGATTAAGCATTCTTTGCTACAATATTTTTTTAAGTAATGTGCATTAGGCATTAGCTTTCCACATTCAACACATTTTTTATCTGGTCTCATTTTCTCTCACTATATCCCAATCATATCTATAAAAGGCCTCTTGCTTGAACAAGCTTTCACCCCCATTGCTAATGAAATCGCTGTATCATCATGGCTACTTTTTGATAAATATTTTGTATTTCCACCTTGTATTTTTTCTTCTTTAAAACCAATTAGTTCATTAAATAAGATGTTAGTATAAGTCATAGTTAAGGGGCATTCTGGGTCTCTTGGTATTATTAATTTAGCATCTTCTATTGCTATTTTTAAAGCTATAAGTAATTGTCCCCTGGCAATACTATGGAATGATTGTTCAACTACTGGAAGAAATTCTTTTCTTAAATCTTGTAATACTGCAGCCCCTATTCCATTTGGATCTAAAATTATTTGGTGACAATCGTGTAATTTGTAAAGTGATGTTAATCTTTTAACCTTTGCACTCTTTGGATAACCTTTGTGCCTTTCACCATGTTTTAAATAAATATGATTATCTAATAATTCTACAATGGTGAATGCATCAAAATCTGCTCTTGGCCCTTTTGCTACTGCAAAGTCTGCTGCAAGAACCCTATAACCTTTTTCTCTATCTAATGGTTTGGATTCAAACCTTGAGTTTTCGTCGAAACAATTAACAATATCTTCAGAAGGATAAATTGGGTTTTCTGCTTGTGCAGTTGAGTTTAATAAGTATTCTTGTTGGAATGCTCTTTCACCAGATGTTCTTCTTATTTTTTCTATTTTACTCATTGGGTATTTTTCTTCCCAATTAGATTTTCCTTTTTCATTTAAAACTGGAACTTCAAATGTTACCCATTCTTTATTATTTTTAAGTTCATAACATAAATCAGTTGGTTGTTCTGGTGTGGTCATACAGAGTTCCTTTGCGTCTCTCATGTGACCTGTTCCTTCAATAACTCTGTGGAAAATAGAGTAACCTTCATCATCAACACATTTACTTGATTCATCAACAATTATGTAGTCTGTTCTTAATCCTGCAATTGTTGGTTTATATGCTTTAGTATACACGTTACATTTTGTAGAAGTTGTCATGTATTCTTTATTCCAAGTATCTTCTCTTGAATCTGGTCTTAGTTTTTGTAAGAACTCATTGTCGTTAATGTGGGTTTTTATCCTTTCCATAATTTTCCAAGCAAAATCTCTTGAGTGGCTTGTTATTAATATTTCTAATCCTCTATTGTACCACATTAACCAAAGAGTATACATTACAGCCATTATTTCTGTTTTAGCGGATCCCCTGTGTGCAATAAGATTAACTTTACCATACTTCTGCATAGCATTAACCCATTCTTTTGCAAACCAACTTAGTGTATAACCAGAAACTTTTTCAATCCAATATACTGGATTTATATAACCTTTTATTGCAAATAAACTATATTCTTCGTTACCTAAAACTTCGTTTATTGTTCTCATATACTTACTTAAATTACACTCATATATAAACTTTACGGTTTATTTTGTGATTAAAAAACCGAAACATTTATATAGTAGTTATGTTTAGTTACCCTTATAGTATATATTATTGGCTACTAATATGGGAAATAACAAACTAGTTACTAAAATAAAACAATTCTTTTCAGACAGAAAATATATACTTTCTTTTATTAAACAGTTTCTAATAATTGTTATTGTTTATGGCATACTTTTTAATTTCGCATTAAATTCATTATTTTATTTAACATTTAATATACAAAATATTTTATCATTAGGTTTTTTATCATACTTCTTAAAAGAAGAAATACCTGATGTTGTTAAATCTTGTAAAATTTAAGAGGTAGTACACAATGAGAACAATTTCCAGGCTATTATTTAATAGTAAAACGGCAGAGCTAGCTATTCCAACAAACCCACAAGCTGACATTATGGGTGGGGCTCCTAAATCTATAAAAACTTCTGAAAAAGAATATAATCGTGTAGAGCCAGAAGAATTAGAATTAACATATATGATAAACCCTATAGTTTTTAATTCTATAAATAAGATAACACAAACAATTATGAGTGCAGATCATAAGATAAGTGCAAAGGATAAAAGTGTTCAATCATTCTTTAGAAATTTTACAGAATCACTTGGGACAAGGGGTTCAGAGATAACTTGGGATGATTTGTTATCACAGACTTTTAAGAATCAATGTATTTTTGGAAAATCATTTGTTGAAAACATACTTAATAAAGCTGGTGATAAAATAGTTGATTGGGATATGTTAGATGTTAAAAGAATTGAGTACGCGAAGGATGCGGAAGATAATGTTGTTTTAGATAAACATGGTAATCAAGTTGGTTACTTTCAGATTTTTCCAGATGGCACAATTGTTCCAGATGCAGTAATTAATAAATCAAAATCAGAAGCACCAGAAGGAGTTGTTGTTCCAGATAATGCAATTTATTTAAGTAAGAAAAGAGTTGCACAATTTAAATTATATAATGTTGGTGATGGATTTTATCCAATAGGCTTAGTCGAACCAATTTATAAAGTAAGTCTTAGAAAATTAAACATGGAGGATGCTCTTGCAAACGCAATATATAGGCACGGTTTCCCAATAGTTTATGCAAAGCTAGGTGATGATATGCATGAGCCAACACCACAACAAATAATTAATATGAATGGTAAGTTAAAGAATATTAATTTTAGACAAGAAATTACCACACCTTACTATTATGACTTAAAAATATTAGAATCCCAAAAGGCAGAGAAACTTAAGGAACATTTAGATTACTTTATAGAACAAGAAGTTTCTGGCCTTGGAATCCCTGAGCCTTACGCTACAGGAATAGGTAGGGATACTAATCGTTCCGTATTAGATAATCAATCAAACTTGTTTAGGCTTACGCTTAGAGATATTGTGGAAAAAACTACAACAGCCATAAGGTTACAATTATTTGCACCACTTGCAAAGGCTATGGGATTTAAAGAAGTTCCAACAATTGATTGGGACATAATTGGTGTAGATGAACAAGATAAAAAAGCTAAAAGAATTATTGAATATGTTAAAGCTGGGATATTTAGCTCACAAGATAAAGATGTAGTTAATTTAATAAGGGGGATGGAATATTTGGGGACAGATTTAGATATTGACCCGATTACTCCAGAAGATGAAGAACCGCAAAGCGAAGATGGTGTGAGAGAGGGGAAAGAAGATGCCAAAGATAATAACTGAAAGATTAAAACAAAATATAGAGGCTTATTCAACTAGTCCAGAAACTGCAAAAGGGATTTGGGGGGGGAGTGTCAGTTTAATATTATCAAGTAAGTTAAATAATAGGTTGGCGGGGAAGTTGTTCTATTTAGTAGGAGATAATTATAGTGAAAATCTAGCTTATGGTATTATAAAATTAATGCCTGGGGAAAAAGTTAGAAAAAATGATTTACCAAAACTTTCAGAACAACATGGTTTAACCAATGAACAAATTGAAAAGAAATGGCCAAATAAACAAGTCCTTTATTCATATAAGTTCAAAACCTTAGATATCTTTCCATCCCCCATCCTAGTAAAAGTTGATCCAAAAACAAAAATAATAGAAAACATGGGAACTAATGATGATATTTCTGAAATCGAATTAAATAAAAATCTTTTTAATGATATAATATTAAGTGAGAACTTTATAGGTTTTGAAGGTAACTCAATTTATATAAATGAAGCAATAGATTTAAATAATATTATAAGGGATAAGTTAAGTGAAGAATTACCATTTAGTCAATATGTTAATTTTAATAATGGTAATGTAGAATCAGGAGTTTATAGATTGAAACTTGAAAAAATAAATAATGATGCCACACCATTAGTAGAAGTTCCAAATAATAATAAAGAAGAATTTGAATTTGATGAAGAATTAAAAAGCAAATTGAATGATTCAACAAAATATGCTATTGAAGAAGTAATGTCTGATGATATTGTTATAATACAAAAAAGTGGTGAAGACATATCAGTTTTAAATAAAGGTGAAACCTCTTTTGAATTAACAAAAGAGTATGAATCTGATTTAAAGATGTTATATGGTGGAAGCTATGTAATAAAAGCATATAATTCTGATAAACTACAAGTATTTGATTGTTTATATTTTAATAGTTCAAATTTAACAGAAGATAAATGGTTTAATAGAAGGAACAAACTAAATTCTATGAACTTTAAAAATAATATACAAAAGCTTGACAGCACAGTTGTGGATTCAGTTGATAGCGTTATGATTGCAATTAAGCTAAGGAGTCTTGCAAAATCAGATGTTTCTGTTAAAGAATGTAATTTAACATATAATTTATCAAATGAGTATATTAAAAAATTTGTTTCAGAAGATGTTAGGGTTCATGATGTTTACGTAAATGATGTTGAAGAACAATTACTTACTTGTTCAAACGAGGGGTTCTTTAAAACTTGGAGTCCAAGAATGGCGTATTATTTAGGATTCATAGTTACAGATGGTCATGTCGATTACCCTAATGGTTTAGTTGAGATAATGATTAGTAATGAAGATAAAGAAATACTTAATGGTATTGCAAGTTCACTCGGCGGTATATCCCCAAAACCAATAAATAATTCATTAAGGTTAAGATGGAGATCTAAAAAGATGCTTGAAGATTTAAAGAAATTGAAAGCAACCGGATTAAAAGAATCAAGAACTACTTATAAAATAGTTCCAGAAGCATATAAGTGGGATTTCTTAAGAGGAATGTTTGATGCAGATGGAAATAATTATAAAGGCAGGTTACAAATGGATAATTCTTGTGGTGGATCACTTAAATGGGCTCATTCACAATTTAAAACAATAGCTGGGAAAGATGCACACATATATGAATATACCAAACATTGGAAGTCACCACACCACAAATTAGTTATACTAGGTGAAGGTGCAAAGAAATTACACAAAAAATTATATTCTAGAAAACCTTATCTAAGTAGAAAAGGTAAATTCACTGGTAAATAATATGGCAAGAGGCAGACAAGTTGGAACTACCGAAGTTTCACTAGTAGATATTAAAAAAATAATAGATATGACTCAAGAAGGTTATACTAGAAGAGAAATTGCTAATTCTGTAAATAGGGCGATGGACACGATTTATAGGTATCAGGTCAAATACAAAGTTCTTTAAATAACATTTATAAAGCTTTCGGTTTAGAAAGATATTTAAATACGAATAAATAATACTCTCTATATAAGTTTTTGGTAAATAAATTGGTTGACATAAATAATATAAAACTTCCTTACATTATAAGGGATAAAATACTTATGAGTCCTGGAATTTGGAATAATTTTTATTACTCTCCAGAAGAAATAAGAAATTCTTTTTCTAAAACAGATTGGAAGTCAAAAGAAGTAAGATCACTATTCTTAGATCATGTTGATAACATGAGCAAGGAATGGGTTGGTGAAATACAAAACCCGAGATTAGTTGGGGATGTTGTTAAAGGAGACCTTGTTATTGTAGATAGACCAACAGCCATTAAATTAGCATACGGTGCTAAAATGGGAATATCACCAAAAGTAATAGGTCAAACCGAAGATGGTGAGAATGTTATGCATCAATTTCTCTATGATAATTTTTCTGTCGTTATAAACCCAGCTGTTAAAACTGCTTGGATAAACAATATGGACATGGCTGCTTTTGAAAAAATAAGGAATGAAAAAGGAATGAGTCCTGATGAATTTTATGCAATTCCTATGGACCCGCCAAGTGCAAGTAAATTACCTATTTATGATGTAGCACATGTTAGAAATGCTCTTGCTAGAATAAATCAAGTAAGTGGCGTCTCTGAAGAAGTTTTGAAAAAAGCTTTGAATAAAATAAATGCAGCAGCAAAAAAGTTTAATATTAAAGTAAACGATAAAGAAAAGGAGGAAAATAATATGGATTCTAAAGAAGAATTAGATTCTGTTAGTATGGAAGAAGTAGATCAAGATTTAAATGATTACACTGATTTCGTTAAGCAAACTCGAAAAGAACACCCAGATTGGAGTTTTGAAGAAATTGCAGCAGAATACAAAAAAACACAAACAAATGTACAAGCAGAAGAAAAAGTAAACAAATTACTTGAATTAGCAGATCAACTTATCAGTCTTTCAGATGAATTAAAAGTAATTAGAGATGAAAGAAATGCAGATGAGGAAGAAGAAAAACCTGAAGATGCTAATAAGAAAGAGGAAGACAAACCTGAGGATGCAGAAAAAGATAAAGAAAACGTTGATGACAAAGATAAAGAAGAAAAGAAACCAGAAGACGATAAAGAAGAAGATATGCCCAAAGATGACAAAGAAGAAAAGAAACCTGATGAGAAACCAGCAGAACCAGTGAAACCAAAAGTTGAACCAAAAGTTGAACCAAAAGTTGAAGAAACACCTGAGGAAAAGAAAAAAAGGGAAGATGAAGAAGAAAAAGAGAATGCAGAAAAGGAATCATTAAAAAAACAAAATGAAAAACTTATGCAAAAAATGAAAGAGATGGATAAAAATAACACTCAAAAAATGAGTCAAATGTCTGATCAATTTAATGAATTGAAAAAGAAACTTGACGAACCAGACAAATTATCTGTGAAAACAGTTAATATGTCTAAAAATAATGAACCTAAAATAATGGAAGGTTCAGAAGACAAATGTTTTTTAAACGCATTAAAAGACGATTTAGGAGGAAAATAAAAAATGAAAAAAACAGTAAAAGAACTAGCTAATGAAACTACTACAAGTACATCTGGTATTAGTGATGTTCAAGGAAAAAGATGGTTAAAAAGCATCTTAAAAGCAGCAGAAGAAAATATGTATTTTAAACAATTTGCATATGAAACAGAAGCTGGAGCAGGAATTAAAGATTTATCAGTACCAATTTCAACAAGTAATAAATCATTCACAGATTATACTACACAAGCAACTGCAAGAACTATGACTGAAATTGATAATGTTACAGCAGTAGTATTTACACCAGCACCACACAAATTTGGTACAACTATTGCAGCAGACGTTATTAGAACTTCACAAGTTGATGTTGTACAATTCGCAAGAGGGCAAATGGCATTAAGTATGTCTGACCAGATTGATACAGCTATGTCTTCATCAATTGCATTAGCAACTACAGGAAGTTTAGCAGCAAATATCTATGGTGGTGACGCAACTACACCCGCAACTTTAGCAACAGGAGACGTTTTTGAATTACCTATGGTATCAGAAGCAAAAAGAGCTTTAGCTTTAAGTAATTGGAGATCAAGTCCTGGGGCACCATTAGTATTATTTATCTCACCTTATGAGGAAAAAATATGTATGGATAGTTCACAATTTACTAACGCAGCAGAATATGGAAACAATGAAGTTGTAATGAATGGTGAAATTGGAAAATACTTAGGATTTAAGATAGTTGTAACTAATAACTTACCAAGTTATGATGCAGCAGACCAAGACGTAGCTATTGCTGGTGGAACTGGTATATGGGGTCCAGATGGACACACTTGTTTCGCTCTAAAAGCTAAAATAGCATATGGTTTAGTATGGGGATTAAAACCTAAACTAGATTGGGAATATGACAAAGACTTAGCAGCTTACAAAATATACTTAGATACAGCATATCATGCAGACACTCTTCAAGATGGTGCAATTGTTGATATCAGAGTAAGTAACGCTTAATTGCGTTAATTTTTTTATTTTTTTTATTATTTAGTTTACCTATTAACACTTCGCGAACTAAATAATTACAAAATACGAGGTAAAATAAAATGAGTAAATATGGATGGAAAAATAACAATTTAATAGCTAAAGATGTAACAATCGAAAGCGATTTATCAATAGAAGGAGATATGTCTTTTGGAGACGCTTCTACAGATACACTTACAGTAAATGGTTTATTTGTATCTGATGGAGATGTAGCTACAGCAATTAATGTATCAGGAACACCAGTTGGTAATGGATTAGATGCAGCAGCAGTATTACAACACGGTTCTTATAATACAGCAATAGCACACGGAACACAAACAGGTCACTTAGTATTGAATACTAATAATATAACAGCTGACACAGGCGCATATTATGTATTTGGTAGTATTGAGAAA
>Ga0222642_1000148_pt1 | contig 17242 bp, 6 predicted proteins | sample AntAcemetagen229_FD_179813 | JGI IMG/M metagenome (GOLD analysis project Ga0222642, IMG submission 179813) | Saline water microbial communities from Ace Lake, Antarctica - #229 | ecosystem: Environmental > Aquatic > Non-marine Saline and Alkaline > Saline | place: Antarctica: Ace Lake | collected... | reverse complement strand
AGTATTGCTTATACCTTAGCAGGCAATGATCCTGCCCAGGCACCTGAAGGAGAGGGTCTGATAGCAGACATCGTATTCCAGGCACTGGTTAATACACATGGAACTCTGAGCTTTGGAGATGTTTACTTCTACGATTCCTATGGTGTAGTGGACCTCATCACAGATACGGGAACTGCTACACTTCCAGTAGAGCTTGCAGCTTTTACTGCTACTTATCTTGCTGTGAATGGTTATACTTCCATTTACTGGGCAACAGCAAGTGCTTTAATGTTTTAATTATCATTTTATAATAATGGATACTATGCAAATGGAGAACCGAACAATATGAAAAAAGCAAGGATTATTCTTGTAATTACGCTACTTGCATTAACAAGTTTAGCGTTCGCTTCGGAACCAACTGTCATCACATATGATGATAGCTGGGGACAAGCCGGATTTACTCTTGAACAGAGTGGTCCAACGGGAGTGGAAGTTAATTTTTCCATCAATGAATTTATTTTGGATGACGTTGTAATCAACAACGAGAATATGCAGAATGTAATTCTTCCCGTAGTGTTTTTACCCAATGATGAAGGTGCTCCCGACCTGCCGGGAAATGGACGATTTATCACGATTCCTCAGGGAGCTTATGCGGAACTGAGGATTATCTCTTCCCGCACGGAAACCTTATTTGATATCAATCTGGCTCCAGCACCACGTATACCTCTCGATACTGAAACAGTACCCCTTGAATACAACAAAGATGAAGCCATTTATTCCAGGAATGAATTCTACCCGGAAAATCCCATTCAAATTGGAGAACAAACACAAATTCGGGGAGTTGATGTTGTAATGCTCGGTATTACTCCCTTCCAATACAATCCTGTTACCAAAGAATTGATTGTTTACAGAGACCTTAAAGTTGAAGTAAACTTTATTGGCGGAAACGGGCATTTTGGTGAAGACCGTCTTCGCAGCCGCTGGTGGGATCCTCTGCTGAGAGATATGCTTTTGAACGAGCAATCTCTTGCTGAAATGACTTATAACATCGATTTCAGAACTCTCGAAGGTGCTGAGTATCTTGTCATCTGTCCTGATGATCCAATCTTTATTGCCTGGGCAGATTCTATCAAAGCATTCAGAACAAAACAGGGAATCTTAACTGTTGTAAAAACCATAACGGAAGTTGGTGGAAATAATGCTACTGTTATTGAGAATTACATCAATGGTATTATGAATCCGAGTACTGGCTGGGATCCTGCACCTGCTGCAATTTTGCTGTTAGGAGATCATGGTACAACAGGAAATACAATTGTATCTCCACTCTACTGTATCTCCTTAATCTACAATACTTACTGCGCATCTGATAATATCTATGCAGATTTAACCGGCAACATGATGCCGGATGTTATTCTCGCTCGAATAACAGCTCAAAATGCTACTCAACTGGAAACAATGGTCACAAAATTTCTGGATTATGAACGGAATCCTCCCACAGATCCTGATTTCTATGATCATCCTATTACTGCTTTAGGTTTTCAAACTTGGCGCTGGTTCCAGATATGCTCTGAGATCGTAGCAGGTTTCTTGGAAAATGTTCAAAACAAAACCGTTAACAGAATTAATGCTATTTATGCAGGAAATCCATTAACGGATCCCTGGTCAACTGCAACAAATACATCAACAGTAGTAAACTATTTTGGACCCAATGGATTAGGATATATTCCTGCAACTCCTGGGGAAGTTAATTGTTCATGGTATGGTACTGCAAACGACGTTGTCAATGGTATCAACAATGGTGCTTTTATGTTGCAACATAGAGACCATGGAGGTACAACAGGCTGGGGTGAACCCGCTTTCCAATCCAGTCATATAAACAGTTTAACTAACACAGATCTGGTTTTTGTATTTTCGATTAACTGTTTAACCGGTAAATTCAATATGGCTGGGGAATGTTTTGCAGAAAAATTCCACAGATACACCTACAATGGCCAGAATTCAGGAGCTCTTGGTCTCATTGCAGCTTCTGAAATTTCTTATTCTTTTGTTAATGATACTTATGTTTGGGGAATGTATGACAATATGTGGCCTGATTTCATGCCGGATTACGGAACAACCCCGGAATCAAGAGATATTCTTCCTGCATTTGGAAACGCAGCTGGAAAATACTTCCTGCAACAATCAAGCTGGCCCTTTAACACAGAAAATAAAGAGGTAACGTATAATTTATTCCATCATCACGGTGATGCTTTCACAACTGTATTTTCAGAAATGCCGCAAAACTTAACTGTTATTCACGATTCTGTACTTACGGGTGGTGTAAACTTTTTTAACGTTACTGCAGATAACGGTTCACTTATCGCACTTTCTGTAGATGGCGAATTAATCGGAGTGGGACAGGGAACAGGAGTTCCGCTGGATATTCCGATAATTCAGCTAATGCCTGGTGAAATTATAGAAGTTACTGTTACAAAGCAGAATTATTACAGATACACTGCCCTGGTTGATGTTATTCCACCAGCAGGACCGTATTTATTTTTCGATTCTTACAATATAGATGATTCTGCTGGAAATGGAAATGGTGTTGCAGATTACGGTGAAACCATCAGTTTGGATTTGAGTGTAAACAATGTTGGTAGTCAACAGGCTACAAACGTTGTTGTTAATATCACATCAGCTGAACCGTATGTTACCATCACAGACGGAACTGAAAACTATGGTAATATCGCCCCTAATACAATTGTTACAGTAAACGGTGCTTTCTCATTTGAAGTTGCCAATGATGTTCCGGATGGACATATAATGTTGTTCGACCTGGAAGCAATTGCTGAAGATACATGGTACGGCACTTTTAGCATCGATGCATATGCTCCTATATTGGGATTGGAAGGATTTCTTGTCGATGATACAGCAACAGGTAATGGTGACTTTTTGTGGGATCCGGGTGAAACAGTAGATATAATAGTAACTTTAGAAAACAGTGGTTCGTCCGATGCTTTTAATGTATTCGGAGAATTGATAACAACAGACCCGTTTATAACGCTTAACACAATCGGTGCTCAACCTTATGGAGATGTAATTTATGGCTCTAATGCAGACCAATCATTCAATGCAACATCAGCAGTAAATACACCCGAACTTCATATGGCTGCATTTGATATTGATATTACAGCAGATCTTGGTATTACCGGCACAGGTTCATTTGCAACCCAGATCGGTGGTTATCTTATCGAAGAATACTTTGAAACTTTCCCGCCTGCAGGCTGGACAACTACCGGTGGTAATAACTGGGGAGGAAATAATAGCAGTAATGCAGGAGGAACTCCACCTGAAGCCCGGTTCTATTGGAGCCCATCTACTACAGCAGTTCAAAGAATGATCTCTTTGCCGGCTAATACAAATACAACAGGTTCTTCTACATTAGAACTGGAATTCAAACATTCCATCGATCATTATAGTGGAACCTACGATATTCGTTTGGAAACGACCAGTGACGGTATTACCTGGAATACTGTTCAAAGCTGGCCTGCAGCAAATTTGCCTGCAACAACCGAAAATATCACAATAGATAATGGTGATGTTGGTTCATCCACCTTCCAACTTGCCTTTGTTTTTGATGGTAATTCAGATAACTTCAATTACTGGTATATTGATGATGTTATTCTCGGTGGTGGACAACCTGCTCAAACCGGAACAGTTGCTGGTACAGTAACCGACATCGTAACCGGTTTACCAATCGAAGGGGCTGATATTGCCGGACTGGCAACAAGCGGTGTGGATGGAACTTACTCTTTCGATATCACGATTGGTACGTATAATCTTACTTGCTCGGCTGCTGGTTATTATGTTCTTATTATCGAAGATGTTGAAGTATTAGAAGATCAAACAACTACAGTTGATTTCGAATTAGAACCAATTATTGGTGATTTCAACTCTGATGGTTATGTAGATGCTACAGACTTGCAGATGTTTGGAGACCACTGGCACTTTGTTAATACAGATCCAGGCTGGGATGCTCTTTATGACCTGGTGCCGGATAATATTATAGATGCTGCTGACTTGCAGGTCTTTGGAGACCACTGGCACGAAGGCACACCTCCGAAATCCGGTGAAGGTAGCAAGGATGCTAAAGGTCCAAACGAGTTTGCAGGTATAGTATTTGATCTCGATGCAGCAACTACCGGTAACCAGAATCTTACAAGCATACCCTCTCAGCCTGCTGGAACTATGATACGGTTAGATGTATACTGTACCGGAGTTAGCAATTTAGATACATACGAGTTTGAAGTAATCTATGATGAGACCGAGCTTGCTTATATTTCCTCCAGTGCTACAAATCCCATTACTTTTGAACCGAACATCCTGACTACTAATGGTGGCACTGCACTCGGTTGGATGGTTGATTCCTCAACTCCTGGTGTATTAAGTATTGCTTATACCTTAGCAGGTGCAGATCCTGCTCAAGCGCCTGAAGGTGATGGACTGATAGCAGACATCGTATTTCAAGCTCAAGTCAACACTTATGGAACTCTTAGCTTTGGAGATGTGTACTACTATGATTCCTATGGTGTAGTGGACCTCATTACAGATACCGGAACTGCTACACTACCGGTAGAGCTTTCAAGTTTCAATGCTATTTATAATACTGTTTCGGGCTTTGTTTCTCTTTGCTGGGCAACTTCTAGTGAAACAGATGTGAATGGATTCAACATCTATCGTAATACGGAAGATGTTTTCGTTGAAGCTGAAAAGATCAACATTGATTTAATAGAAGGATCCGGAACTACTACTGAGACTACTGAATACAGTTTTATTGATGAAACAGCTGACCCATATTATACCACATATTACTATTGGCTTGAAGTAATAAACTTTGGCGGCACATCTGATGAGTTTGGTCCATATAAGTATATCCCGATAGATGTTAATCAAGATGGTGAATTGGGTATTATTATTTCTGCTCTTAGCCCTTGTTATCCCAATCCTTCAAGAATAGGAAATGAGATAAAATTTAATTTCCGCGTAGGTGGCTTTGAAGGAACCGTTCGTAATGTTGAACTCAAGGTTTATAATATCCTTGGGAAATTGGTTGCAGAGATTGTAAATGGAGAACGACTTGTTAATGATTATACAGAGACCTGGAATCCTGAAGATCTTTCTAATGGAGTATATTTCTATCAACTCAAGACCGATAACTACAGTGAAGTTAAGAAGATGGTGATTCAATAATAATGTAAGGGCAAGGTGGGAGGTATAGAATATTATTCTTAACCTCCTGCCTTACCCTATTAGAGGATTTGTTTCAAGATGCAAAAGATTAACGGTTTGTTATATGTTAGAAAGAATTTTTAAATGAATTTGATAAAGAAACACACCACGATTTTCCTTCGGAAAATCACCTCTCTTGATAGAGGGGGACACTTTCTTTCCTTCTCCCTCTCCTCGATAGGAGAGGGCTGGGGTGAGGTAGAAATTGAATATAAAATAAATGAATATAAAATAAAAAGAGGATAACAAAAATGTTAAAATCTATGATTAATCCCGATTTATCGGTGAAAACGAGACCATTTAAAATAATATTTTTAATATTAGTGCTGAGTTTATTTCTTAGTTCCATGATTTTTGCAGGTCCTAATGAGGATGCTGGAATAAGATTTGACCTGGATGCCACAACTTACGGTAACCAGAATCTGACCAGTATACCCTCACAACCTGCAGGAACTTACATAAGGTTAGATGTATATTGTACTGAAGTTCACAATTTAGATACCTATGAGTTTGAAATAATCTATGACCCGACTGAACTTGCTTATGTAGCTGCTTCTGCTACAAATCCCATTACTTATGAACCAAACATCCTTACTACTGATGGTGGCACTGCACTCGGTTGGATGGTTGATACTTCTACTCCGGGTGTATTAAGTATTGCTTATACCTTAGCCGGCACAGATACTCTTGAGGCACCTGAAGGAGAGGGGCTTATTGCAGACATTGTTTTTCAGGCACAGATACCAACACAGAGTGTATTAACTTTTGGGAATGTGCACTTCTATGATTCCTTTTGGGTGATGGACATTATTACAGATAAAGGAATAGCTATACTATATGAGTTTGGTAATATTGATGGAACTGTAACAAACTCTAATACAGGTGAACCCATTGAGGGTGCTATTATATCTATTAGTGATTTTTCAGATACAACTGGCACATATGGAACTTACCTCTTAGAATATATTCCTCTTGGAATGCATGATATTACCTGCACAGCGGAAGGATATTATGATACTGTTGATGTCGTAGAAGTGTTAGAAGGTCAAACTGTTACAATTGATTTCGTTTTGGAACCGCTTCCCCGTGGCACGCTTGATGGTACAGTTACAGATGCTAATAATGCTGAACCTATTGAGAATGCTCTGATAACCGCTACAAGTCAGGGTAAAGTAGAATATACTGGCTTCACCAATGCTGATGGCTATTACATAATTGATAGTCTGATAGCTAGTGAGATAGTAGGTAATTATATAGTTATCTGTGATGCAGGGGTTCCGTATACTTTAGGCGAAGTAACGGATGTAGAAATTATTGAAGATGAAACAACTAATGTTGATTTTGCATTGACTGCACCTATTATGGTGGTTGACCCATTAGAAATCTTCCCGATTTTAGAAAATATGGGCGACTCAACTGTTACTGATATTACTGTTAGCAATATTGGAACAGCACCGTTCGATTGGGATGCAGGTATTGAATATCCAGATGCTCAAATAATTAACATTCCAGTAGTTTCCAATTATTTCTCACGCACAAGTGAACCACCTTCAATGGGTATGGATCTAGGTGAGAATAGAAAAAGAGATAAAGAATATTTAGATCCAGTTAGAACAGATATTCTTAGAGGTTCAACTGCTTGGTTCCGAGGTGGCGAATATTCGGTTTACTTCTATGAAATATTCGATACAGATTTTCCTGGAGATATGACTGAAATCCTCTCTCCCCCAGCCTGGGCAGCTTACTGCGGTGATTATAGCACAGAAAGTGATGAATACTTCTATGTTAATAATCCAGATGATTTTAATATTTATACAGTTGATGCTGCAACTGGCATAGCTACCTTAGTTGGCCCCACAGGTTTAGGTGCTTTTCTTAATGGTATGGCTTGTGATAAAATAGATGGGACTATGTATGCAGTTGACGGCAGTAATCTTTACACGATTGATTTGACAACAGGTACAGCTACATTGGTTGGACCAATTGGAAATCCTGGTGGACTTATGATAAACCTTGCTTGTGATGGTGATGGTAACCTCTGTGGTATTGATATCAGTTCAGATGACTTTTGGTTTATTGACAAAACTACTGGGGCTGGAACCTATATTGGACTAACAGGTTTTGATGCCAACTATGCACAAAGTATGGCTTGGGATCCTGAAACGGATGTTATATACTGGGCTGCATATGGTGGAGGACTTGATGGTAACTTGCGTGTTGTTGACAGAACAACAGGTGCTACAGCATTTGTTGGTGATTTTGAAGGTGGTCGTGAAGTTACAGTGTTAGCTTTCCCAGGTAGTGGTACGCCTCCATGGATAGTAATTGACCCAACTTCTGGAACAATTGAACCGGGCGGTGACGAGATAGTTCAGGCTACAGTTTACTGGTTAGAGGCGTTCTTCCCGGGACAGGTAAAATATGCAGATATTACTTTTACACCTGATCAAAATTGTTTAGGTGAACAAACTGTTAGTGTTCAGGCTACTTTTGGACCGGCTATACCTGGTTCAATCTCAGGATTGGTTACATTAGAGAATACCCCATACAGTTCGGGTAATGTGGAAGATGTTCTTCTTACCGCTGTTAGTCAGGTATTTCCAAGTAGTTATTATACTGCCTATCCAGATTCTACTGGAGAATATACAATACCGGGTGTTTATCCCGGTACTTATGATGTAACTGCTTCCTTATTATATGATTATGAAGATTCAACCATAGTAGATGTTTTGGTGGAAGAGGCTACAAACACACCAGATATTGACTTTGAGATGAACTGCTTGCTTGGTGCACTGCAAGGAACTGTAACTGATGGATATGGTGAACCAATAGAAGGTGCCACTATTACAGCTATTGGAGATTTACCTCCTTCAGAGCCCTACTGCGTTACAACAAATGATACTGGATATTATGAAATTGACCCAATCATTGGTCAATTCTATAACTTCACTTGTGAAGCACAAGGTTTCATTACATTTACTGATACATTTACTGTTCTTCCAGGTGAGACTTATGTAGAAGATGTTAGTATGTTTAATCCTGAAATAAGAGTAGAGCCTGATTCTTATGTAGTAACACTTGCTCCTGAAACCCAGACGACACGACTCATTACTGTATATAACGATGGTAATGCCCTATTAAGTTGGAATGCTGATATACAATTTCCAGACAGGCAATTAATTAATATTCCACCTGCAACAAATGATTTTCCAAGGTCTGAAGACAAACTCTCATTATCTCTTGCACCTCATAATGGAGAACCAACTAATAGTTCTACTACACAAATGATAAATCCATTAAGGGGTACAACAGCTTATGGATTTAATGTGTATCCAGGCTCTGACTTCGTAACTTTCGACACCGACACTCCAGAAACTTGGCTTACAACAATTCCTATGACTTACTCCCCCTTTGCTGCTGACTTTGATATAGATAATAATTTCTATGCTATAGATTCCTACAACAATAATCTTTATGCAGTTGATATTGAAACAGGCGTATTTACATTAATTGGTCCTACTAAGGAGAACTTTACAGATTTAGCTTGTGATAAAATCGATGGAACAATGTATGCCTCTTGTTACGAATCCGGAAATTCATATCTATACACAATTGATTTGACTACAGGTTCAGCCACACTAATTGGATTGATAAATACTGATGGACTTATAATCTCTATGGCTTGTGATGGTGGAGGTAATCTGTGGGGTTTTGATCTTGTTGCAGACGCTTTATATGCAATTGATAAAGATGATGAACATGGAACTTATGTTGGATCAGTTGGTTTTGATGGTAACTATGCTCAATCTATGGCATGGGACCCTGAAAGCGATATCGTTTATATGGCGGCTTATAATAATACTGAGGCAGCTGGTCAACTTCGAATTGTAGATACTTCTACCGGTGCCACAGCATTAGTTGGTAATTTTAACGGCGGTGCAGAAGTCGCAGGTTTAGGATTCCAGGGTGGTGTATGGCTAACTATTGACCCAACTTCCGGTTATGTCCTTCCAGGTGAATCTCAACCGGTTTTTGCTACATTTGACGCTACAGGCCAAACAGTCGGAACCGTGTTTACTGCTAATATTCACTTTATTCCTAATGTTGGTCAGGAGGATACTGTATTTGCAATTCTTATTGTTGGTGACATTGGTGTTACAGGTGAACCTGAGATTCTTGTAACAGAACTTTATGATAACTTCCCGAATCCATTTAGTTCATCTACAATAATAAAGTTCAGTCTGAAGGAAGCTACTTATGTTAAGCTTTCTGTTTATAATATTCGAGGCCAATTGGTTGAGAGACTTGTAGATGAGGATATGGTAGCTGGTGCAGATTATCAGGTAAAATGGAGTGGAACAAGCAACGACAAAAAGCTTGCAAATGGTATCTATTTCTACAAATTAGAAGCTGATAAGAAGACATTCATTAAGAAAATTATTTTGATGCGATAATTAAGTAGGAAGCTTCTTAACTGAATGATAAGAAGCAGGTAATGTTAATTTCTAAAATAGGCGCAGGATATTTACCAACGAAGGTAAATATTGATAATTAAAGCATTACAGGCTCTTTATACAGAAAACATAAAAAGTGTAAACAACGATAGGTTTTCTTATAGATTATACAAATAAAAAAAATTGAGGATAAAAAAATGAAAAAGAGTAGTTATTTATTCCTATTTATGCTTCTCCTATTTACTACATTGGTATTTGCATCACAAATGTGGGTTGTAGGAGAAGTATTCACCCAAACATGGTGAACTTTCTGTCCAACAGCGCGGTCCGCGTTGCATACAATGTGGGACGACCCTACTACTTTCCCTTATTTAATTCCAATCATCTGGCAGGGTAATGGTCCAAATCCAAGTCCCAACTATCCAGGCAGAGTATCACTTTATAGTGTAGGTGGGATACCTCACTGTCAATGGGGTGGTAATCAACATTATATCGGTGGCGGAACTGGTACATTACCAGGTTATATAAGCTTATATAATGCGATAGTTGCTATGGATAGTCCTGCAGAAATTGATGTTTCACTCAATACTAACGACCAGGGACAACTTGTAATCCAAGCTGATGTTGAATTAACCGGCAATATTACCACAACAAACAACAAAATTATCTTTATTTTAACTCATGATTTCGATCCAGGACAACTACCTGATCATTTCTGCTCAGCTATTACATATGATGAGCAGGATTTTGACTTAACCACAACAGGTCAAACTGGATTTTACGAATCATCAGCTATAACATTAAATCCAGCATGGGAACTTGTAAAGATAAAAGCTATCGCCATCATTCAAACTCTTTCTGGTGATCATATAATACATCAAGCTGCTATTACTGAGTATTCCGGTCTCCTTCCTATGTTTACTAGTAATTTAACTGAAGGTCCTGCATATTTAGGTGTTCAATTCACCAGTACTTCTTTACCTCTAACAGGTATAGAATCCTGGGAATGGGATTTTGATGGTGATGGAGTTTTTGATAGTACAGAAGAAAATCCATATTACCTTTTTACAGATCCGGGTTCTTATAATGTCACTTTAAGAATTGGTATGGGTGGCGAATATGAAGAAATAACTGTACCGGACTATATCAACGTTACAGATGGTTCAAATGTTTCTGGTGACTTATCCGGAGTCTGGGTAACTGATTTCAGTCCATATCAAATAACAGATGATGTTTCAATTCCCTCGGGTGCTGAATTAATTATTGAACCCGATGTTCAAATAATTACAAATAATAATAGCAAGATAAAAGTTGAAGGAAAAATAGTTGCTGATGCTTCTGGAAAAGCTCCTATAATTTTCACATCAAATGATAGTTGGAAAGGTATTCAATTCTTTAATACTATGGAAGACAATCTTATTCAAAATTGTGAGATAACTAATGCCACTTATTGTGCAGTAGATATTGAAAATTCAAAAGTTGATATTATTGAAAACACTATTTATGAGAATTCAACAACAACCCAGAAAGGCGCAGCAATTAATGTAATTGGTTTAGAAAGTGTGTATATTTATAAAAACCTAATAGCCAATAATACAAGTTCAATTCTTTGTGCAGGAATTGTTTGTGATAATGCAAACCCTCTGGTTTCTCATAATATAATTGTTAATAATACTGCAGGTTTAGCTGGTGCAATTAGTTTAAAAAATTCATCAAACCCTATAATGATTAACAACACAATAGCAAATAATGAATCTACTTATGATTATGGAGCAATGTGGTTTGCGTCTTCTTCTGCAACAGTTAACAATTGTATCCTAATTGACGCCTTAGATGTATTCACTTTATTTGGTAGTACTGTCAATGTAACCTATACTTGTATATCAGGTGGTTATAGTGGAACTGGAAATATAGATGGAGACCCAATGTTTGAGAATCCGACAGCTGGAAGTGGAACGAGTTACAATGGTCTTGAAGCTAATTGGAGTTTATTAGAAGAATCACCTTGTATTGATACTGGTGATCCTAATACTCCGCTTGATCCAGATGGTTCACGTGCTGATATGGGTGCATTATATTTTAATCATATAGCAGTAGATCCTCAAATACAGAACGGAGGAATATCCTTAAACAATTATCCAAATCCATTTAATTTCCAGACAAATATTTCTTATAACATAAAGCCGAATAGAAATTCAAAAATCATTATTTATAACATTAAAGGTAATATTGTAAAAGAATTTAATAGCCTTCCTTTTGAAGGAAATTATGGTGAGATTGTCTGGGATGGAACAGATACAAATGGAAATGCAGTTAGCAATGGTGTATATTTCTATCAAATCGAAGCTAAGAATTTAAAATCAGAAATTAAGAAAATGATTATACTTCGCTAATATCTTGCGCTAAAGCTTCGGATATCAAGAAACTTCGGAGGATAAATTCTTATTCGGTAATGGCAAAAATTGAAAAATAAAACTATAGGCGGAATAGAAATATTCCGTCTATTTGTTGACATAAAATTTATGTTTTTTTTTAAAATAACTAAATTTTTTTGAAAGTCAATAGGAGTAAATTTGAAATACAGAAAATTTCCTATGATTATAATATCATTTATCTTACTGTTATCAATTACAACAACGATATCAGCACAAAATGTCGTTTCAGGAAAGATAGAACCAGAGCAAATTGAAATTGGTAAACAAGGTAAAATTGAGATAATATTTAACATTCCGGAAGGAATGCATCAAAGCTTACAGGAAGATTATTTCTATATTGAGGCCGAGGAAGTAGAAGGCATTGAATTCTTAACCGTTCAATATCCAGAAGGTAAAGAACATGAGGGAATCATAGATTATTATGATTCAGTAACCCTTACTATGGAACTCATAGTTGCTGATGATGCCACGGTGGGGGAATATACAATAAAGATATATGCAGGATATCAGTTCTGCGATGATGCAGGAATGTGCCATTTTCCGGAAGAAGAGGAGCTTGCGCTCTCTCTTGTCATCAGTGGCAAGACCAGTGCCAGTTCTACACAAAAAATTATCTCAGCTGATAGAAAATCTGAAAACGTAACTACAACTGAAATCGGTTTTGCAGAGATCAAAAGCAAACTTGATGAGTTTGTCATGACTGATATTGCTGCAGGATATTTAAAGAGTAAGGATTTTATCACTTTTGCTGAAAATGCAAAAACGGCGGATGGTTCGTCTGCAAATAAATTTGCAGGAATGAGCATCTGGCTTATCCTCCTCCTGATAGTTGTCGGGGGCATTGCCCTTAATCTCACTCCCTGTGTACTACCAATGATGCCAATCACTATTGCAGTACTAGGAGCAGGAACTCAGGCGGAATCCAAAAGAAAGGGTTTTTTGATCGGGGGTTTGTACGGAATCGGTATGATGCTTGCTTATGGCGCACTTGGGTTGATTGTGGTGCTTACTGGTTCCCGGTTCGGTGAAATAAATTCTTCCCCAGTCTTTAACCTAATAATTGCGATTATATTCATTTTACTTGCCCTTGCAATGTTTGATGTATTCCCAATTGATTTCACAAAATTCCAGTCGGGTAAAATGGCTGGTAAAAAGACTGGAAAGGGAAAATACATAACAATTTTTGTGCTGGGTGTTATAGCAGCAGTGCTTGCAGGTGCGTGCGTTGCCCCTGTACTCATTTCAGTAATTTTGTATTCAGTAACATTATACACTTCGGGGAATCCTGCCGGTTTGCTTCTTCCCTTCTTGCTTGGCTTGGGAATGGCACTGCCTTGGCCCTTTGTAGGAGCGGGACTCTCGGTCCTTCCAAAACCTGGGAAATGGATGAAGTGGATCAAGATCATCTTTGGGGTGATCATTCTTGCGATTGCTTTGTATTATGGCTATACGGCTATCCATATTTTCTCGTCACAAGCTCAAGATGTAGAACATGTCGTAGAGTATACGGAAGAAGATACTGATTCTGACTTGTATTGGACCTCTTCAATTATGGAAGGCCTTGATAGAGCAAAAGAAGAAGACAAGCCAGTCCTCATTGATTTTTGGGCAACGTGGTGTAAGAATTGTCTTGCAATGGAGGCTACAACATTTAGAGATGATAAAGTTGAGGAAGTCCTACAGGATTTTGTCCTAATACGTTATCAAGCCGAGGACTTGAAAAAATCACCAACAAAAGAGATACTCGATTATTTCGACGTTCTTGGTCTTCCATCCTATATTGTGCTTTTACCCAAAGAAAATTAGAGGTTTAGTATATGAAAAAGATTGTATTTTTTGTGCTAGGAATTGTTTTGATTTTATCAATTTTTTCCTGTGATAGATTTAAACATCATTTCGACCCGATAATTACAGAGTTTGAACAGTTCCTGGAACGCTTTGCCGATCATGTTGAGAATGGTATCTTATATGATGATGTGGCATCTATAATGACCTATTATTCTGATACCTATCTAAACAACGGCATGGTAAAATCGGATATGGAGAATTTTTATTCTTCCTTAGCAGATCTATCTCCAGACAGTGTTGCGATGGAGATTGTTATTTTATCAGAAATCGATTTCAAAGTATCATATCGAATTGTAACTGCAGGAGTTGACACTACGATCATTGACTATGCCCAAGCTTTGCGGGACAGCTTTCTTTTTAAAGGAAATCAGGTCGCTCCCCCAGTTCAACAAAAAATCTTGGTAGAAGTGATTACAGGTACGTGGTGCTCGAACTGTCATTATACCGAGGAGGCACTTCAACAACTCAGACAGGAATATGGTGATTCCCTTTATTATATTGAATATCACTGGAATGACGTTCTGGATATCGGAGCGATCGAAGTCATTCAATATTATAATATAAGTTATTCAGCTCCACAATCAATGTTTCAGGGACAGGTAAATGTGACTGGTGGAGGAACGGAAACCTATGATCAATATTTTAATACTTTCACCACTCTTTCAGTTGAGAATGCTCTGGCAAAAATCTTAGACTTCTCTTATACTCTTTCTGACACACTCTCGGGACAGGTCATGATAGATAAAGATGATACGTTACCTCTTGATCATCTCTATCTTAAATATGCCTTGGTAGAAAAGGAATCTTCTGTCACCGGATATACAGGAAGACCCTGCGAACAGGTCGTTATCGCTAAGGGAATGAAGGATATTAGTAATGAAGATCTGGAGCAACCCGTTTCATTTAAGCTTGAAATGCCTTCAACTGTTCCGGAAGATATTGTTCTCTATATTTGGGTGCAGACACTTGCTGATCCGTACAATGCTGATACATGCAAGATATATAATGTAATAGAAGAAGATATTGTTGTTGTGAAAGGAAGTATTCGATGAATAAAATAGTCTCAATTCTGATAGTAAGTTTTCTTTTTCTGGTTACTAATGCATTCGCTTTTGATACTCTTCCTGAATTTACCCTTGAGGATATCAACGGAGATCAGATCAGTTCCGAGGAATTGCTAAACAAGAAAGCAGTGATCATTGATTTCTGGGCAAAGTGGTGTACACCATGCAAAAAAGCCCTTCCACATCTGAGCGACCTTCAAGAAGAATATGCCAATTTTGTTAATGTGGTCTGTATTACTATTGATAAAGCACGGGACAAAGATAAGGCAAAATCTTTCGTGAAGTCAAAGGGATATGATTTTATCACTCTTTTTGATCCTAATAAAAGCGTGAGTGATATGCTCAATGTAAACTCAATACCTAGGACTTTTATCGTGAATGAAAATGGTGAAATTGTTTACATGCACGAGGGTTATACTCAAGGTGATGAGTATGAGCTTGAAGCAGAACTCAGAAAAGTGATCTACAAAGATATTACCATCAAAGAGTTGGATGAAATATTCCCTTCAGAAGAACTCCCTGAGCCAACAACATATATTATTCCTGAGTATCCGGGAAAAGCCCTTGATGAGGAAATCCAAGCTGATATCATCCTCGACCTTGAGATTTTGGAGGATGGTACAGTAGGAGATGTATGCATTATCAGTGCATGCAAAGACCCAGTTCTTGGCTTTGAGAATGCTGCGATCGATGCAGCACGGCAATGGAAATTCGAACCTATTACAGTCGAGAGTGTAGCTGTTAAAACTCGATTTCTTTATCCAGTTCGATTCAGAACAGAAAAAGGCGAGAGGTGATCATGAAAAAAATTATACTATTGCTTGTAATTCTCTCCTTTACCTCATCTCTATTTGCGGTGAGTGATTTTCGCATAAACGGCTTAAATGAGGCAACTTATGTTTATAAAAATGCAGTCGATTCTCTGAAAAATTATTTTTCTGATGAGTTCAGTTTCCGCTTAACTTATAAAAACTTTACTTTTGGTATGAAATTTATCGCTGATCTTCCTCGTTATGATGAATATGCTGCGATGCAGGATCTGACATCTCAGTCGATCTCATACACATGGGATGAGCGATTCCTTGAATATAAAGTTGACGATTTCTCTGCACGTGCGGGAAACTTTGAACAGGTCTTTGGCTCCGGTATTGCTCTGCGTGTGTACCAGGATAAGGATTTTAATATTGACACCAGATTGAATGGACTCTCTACGGAAATATTTCCAAAATTCTTTCAAATGAAAGCGCTATATGGTGCGCTACCCAATAAGGATAATGAGATCAAGAATGACCTTGTAGCGGGACTTGATGTTCAGAAAGATGTCTTTGATCCGCTCAAACTTGGCGCATCTTTTGTTAATGTGAGAGAGTGGCAGGCAGGTGATAATTACCTGGATAGGAAAATTTTCGGCGCTCGCGCTGATCTGGATGCAAGTGTGTTTGACCTGCGCGCAGAGTACGGCTATCTGGATCAATCTGAAGGTATTTCAAAGATAGGGCATGCCTTTTATGGAAATCTCAATACATATTTTGATATAATTTCTTTCTCAGTCACATATAATAATTATCTTAATTTTGATTCGCGCTTTAATGATCTCCCGATCCTCAATCACAGCAATGAGCCCATGTATGATTCTCCGCTCGGAAAAGACCAGCAAGGTGTGATGGGAGAAGTGATGTTCATGCCCAATGATTTTAATGAGTTCGTGATCAATTATGCAGAAGAGTGGAATAATGTATGGAAGATCCGGCAGAGCGATCTATGGGTGGAAGCCATACATTACTTCGACACCTCGACTCTGGTTGTAAGCTTTTCTCATCTTGAAAGAAAAGATGAAGAGGTCGATCATTGGGAAAAAGAAGTAACACCTACTCTTATGTACGATTTTATGATTGGTGAGACACCCCTTTCCATCAAAGCGGAATACCAGTATTATGATAAACATTATCAACAGGAAAAATCACATCATTGGGAACCCCTCATGCAAATTGATACGATTATTTTTGATTTCGATTTTTCGATCATAGCAGAATATTCCTATGAAAACATGAAAGATATTGGAAAAAATTCGCCCTGGTTCGGAGCCGAGATCAGCAAAGAGATATTTCAGGACACTACAATGCGTCTCTTTGTCGGCAAGGAAAAAGGCGGAAAGGTATGCCGTAACGGTGTTTGTAGATATCGTAACCAGTTT
>Ga0222642_1000145_pt1 | contig 17447 bp, 12 predicted proteins | sample AntAcemetagen229_FD_179813 | JGI IMG/M metagenome (GOLD analysis project Ga0222642, IMG submission 179813) | Saline water microbial communities from Ace Lake, Antarctica - #229 | ecosystem: Environmental > Aquatic > Non-marine Saline and Alkaline > Saline | place: Antarctica: Ace Lake... | reverse complement strand
CAATTCTTCTGTATTCCCCATATCGACACACTTTTTTATCCGCTTGCTGCCTGTAACAAAATTGTTATATAATCTTAACATAAATCAAGGTGTTCAGCTTTATTTCACGGTACAAGAAAAATGATATTGATGGTCTCGTGAAAAGTCTGTCATTCCCGTGCAGGCGGGAGTGCAAAAGCGTATGACTATTTAGAAACATTGGATTTCCGTTTTCACGGGAATGACAAGGCGGTGAAAACTGTTCAAGTTGCAGGGGGGTAATATGGGATTAATAACGGCACATAATATCTATAAGGATTATCATGTAGGAGAAATCAGTTTAAGAGCATTAAACAACCTTAATTTCGAGATTGAGCCTGCTTCGTTTCTTTCCTTTGTCGGGCCCTCCGGAAGCGGCAAGACCACTCTTTTGAACCTTATCGGCTGTCTTGACACACCCACGGACGGCAGACTGACCGTGGCCGGCACGGATGTGGTCAGCCTCGACAGAAAACAGAGGGCAGCCTTCCGGGGCAGGCACATGGGATTCATCTTCCAGGATTTTAACCTTATTCCTGTCCTTACCGTATATGAAAATATTGAATATCCTCTCATCATGGTACAGAACGTTCCACCGGATGAAAGGAAGCAGCGTGTCTTGAGTCTCCTGGAATCAGTCGAAATGACGGAGCAGAAAGATAAGTATCCCGATCAGATTTCAGGGGGACAGAAGCAGAGGGTCGCTGTTGCAAGGGCGCTGGTTACTGAACCCGAGCTCGTGCTTGCCGATGAACCGACGGCTAATCTCGATAGCAAGACTGCCTATATGATTATTGAACTGATGAAAGAGATGCAGAGAAAGTCCGGAACCACCTTTATCTTCTCCACCCATGATCAGAAAATAGTCGGCGCCGCGGAAATAATCTATACCTTGGAGGATGGAACAATCGTTGACAGGAAGGATACAGGAGGAAATGCCCATGTATAATCTCCTCAAAATAGCTATAAGAAATCTTATGAGATACCGCAGAAGAACCCTTTTGACGGCATCGCTTATCATGATCGGCGTTGTTTTTGTTCTGGTCTTCATGGCCGTCACGGGGTCCGTCAAGAGCCTTCTCATCGGACAGATTACGGACTCCATGCTCGGACACCTGCAGATCCACAAAAAGGGATATGTCGCATCCATTGATAATCTCCCGCTTACCATAACGCTGACGCCAAAGGCCGTGCAAAAGATCGATAAGGCAATCAAGGACATTCCCGAAATCGAGGCATATTCGACGCGAATCAAATTCGGCGGTCTGTTCAGCAATTTTGTTGAGACGACGAATATCCGCCTGAATGGCGTAGTCCCGGAGATGGAATTAAAGACAGTGCCTCTCCTGCCGTCAAGGATCATCAAGGGTGAGAAGACACTGAAGAAAGGGGATATTCTCATACCGGAACTTCTGGCCGGAGGGATGAAAGTAAAGGTGGGTGACACGGTCGTGATAATTGCCACTAATAAGGACGGTTCCGTTAACGGAAAACAATTCAGAGTCAGCGGTATACTGGAAAGCGTCACCGGCCCTGGTGGACGGGACGGCTATATCCACATTGAAGATGCCATGGAAGTTCTGAGAATGGATCAGATGGAAATAAGCGAGATAGTGCTGAGGCTCAAGGACTTCGGCGCTCTGCAGAACGTTTACGAATCACTCACGGGTACACTTTCCCAGGAAAAGAATGAAGCGGGCAAGCCCATATTCGAGGTGCACACATGGGAGAAACTATCCCCTTTCTATAATATCGCGCGGATGATAGACATCATGACGTTGTTTATCAAGATCATGCTTATCGCAATGGTTCTAGTCAGTATCATGAATGTAATGATAATGGCGGTTTATGAACGAATGCGTGAAATAGGCACCATTTCAGCCATAGGAACTATGCCGGGCAAGATTCTTTCGATGTTTGTTCTTGAGGGACTTTCCCTCGGCATTTTCGGAGCGCTCATAGGAGATGCGATAGGCTGTATAATAATATACATATTGAACATTTCCCATATCACCTTCAACTTTGGCCGCCAGACCGGGCTGCTGCTGGCCCCCCACATCGGCGCAGCTGATATTCTCATGGTTTCAGTTACCGTCATCATAGTATCCGTAGCGGCAAGCCTCCAGCCCGCGTTCAAGGCATCTCGGATGGAGCCTATTGAAGCACTAAGACATGTATAGGAGGAATTTGACATGAAAAGATTACTTTTGGTAAGTCTTGCAATCTTGTTTCTTTTTGCAGTTATGGTCAATGCTGCCGAGATGAGATTTGCGGTTGCGTCCAGTGATAAAACTGCAGAAGCATCTGTAAGCAATGAGGCCGCTAAATGTCCTTATTATCTTATATTTGACAGCAAGGGTGAATTGACCGAGGTTATCGATAATCCATACAAAAATGCAAGTGGCGGGGCTGGGCCTTCAGCGGCAGATTTTCTTGCCCAGAGAGATGTTACTATGGTCATTGCTGTGGACTTTGGCTCGAAAATGCTTAATGCATTGGAAAGCAAAAGCATAACTCATTTTGAATTTAATGGCAGTGTGAATGATGCGGTGAAAAGAGCCTTAGAAGGAGGACAATAGCATGCGAAAAATCATAATAGCCATATTGCTGCTTTTTCTGGCCGCTCCGGCATTAGCAGTGGACGGGAACAGTATCCTCCTACAGGTTGACAGAAACCTGAATCCCGACTCATACGAGTCATATAAAAAGCTGATAAACATCGAGCCGAACGGCAAAGAGAAAGAATTTATACTATTCACCGTGAAGAAGGGAAAAGACAAGGTGACCGCCATGTTCCTCTCACCTGCAAGCGAGAAGGGGAGAAGCACTCTCCGGCTGGGTGAAAATATGTGGCTCTATATCCCTAATGTAGGGAAACCAATTCGTATCACCAGCCTCCAGTCCGTGGTCGGCGGCGTTTTCAACAACTCCGACATACTGCGGCTCGATTATACGTCTGAATACAATGTCGAAAAGATGGAGGACACTGGCGATGAATACATCCTGCACCTGAAGGCAAAAACAAAAACTGTCGCCTATGACAAGCTGAAAATGTTGGTCAATAAGGAAAAGCTCGTCCCCGCCAGGATCGAATGTCTTACCGAAACCTCCATGCTCGTGAAAACCATCTACTATAAAAATATAAAGGATTTCGGCGGCGGAATCGTGCGGCCGGCGGTAATCGAAACCGACAGCCCCCTCTACAAAGGATATAAGTCCGTTATGATCTTCGCAAAGATGAAGGCACGGGAACTGGATGACGAGGTCTTCACTATGACCTTTATGCCGAATCTCGACTCACTCCGTTGACAATATGAAACCAATCCTCCCTCCCTCTTGATGCTTGCCTGTGCGTGTCCACCTCCCACAAGGGGCACACAGTTACACACAGGTTCTCTCTCCCTGAGGGAGAGGGTTAGGGTGAGGGGAAAGTAATGTAATGAAATCAATCAAATTTCTAATGTTAATTTTGCTCCTTTCTCCGCTCCCTGCTTTTGCGCAGGATGACTATTCCTTTGACCTTTCTGAAATAGAAAAGGAGATAGAGAAAAAGCCCTACACCATCGGGGGGTATCTGGAATTTATGCCGAAGGTTTTCCTGCTCGACCATGACGCCGCCTTTTACAAGCTCAATTTTTACAACCGGCCGGAAAAAAATTACCTCGATGAATACAACTTCAAACTGTCGATGAACGGGGCATACAAGAAGGGATTTTCGGAGGTCTATATCCGATCGAGCCTGAATACAACAGAGTCGGACATCAAATCCGAGACGGATGTGATCATCGAGGAAGGATATCTGTCAGTCAAACCATCTTCCAGTTTCAACATCAGTATAGGCAAAAAAGCTCTGAAGTGGGGGAAGGGTTACGCGTGGAATCCCGTGGCATTCGTCGGCCGCCCTAAAAATCCAGATGATCCTGATCTTTCCCTTGAGGGATATATAATGGCGTCGGCAGATTACATAAAGAGCTTCTCCGGACCGTTGCAGGCCATATCCGTTACCCCCGTTGTAATTCCCGTTTATGAGCATGTAAATACTGAATTCGGAGTACGAAACAACACAAATTATGCATGCAAACTCTATCTTCTCCTCTATGATACGGACATCGATTTCATGTTTTTAAAGGGAAGCAGCAGGCCGGATCGTTTCGGAGCGGACTTTTCCAGAAATATAACCCCAAATTTTGAAATCCACGGTGAATTCGCGTATATCGATGACATCACAAAAAAGACCGTTGACACTGCCGGCAAGATAACCCCAACAGTCTATGACGCAAAAAGTTATCTTCTCGGTATCAGATACCTCACGGAATCCGATACGACGTTTATAGGGGAATATTACCGGAACGGGACGGGATTTACCCGTGAAGAGATGGAGGGCTTTTTCGGACTCGTGGACAACGGCTATAATGCGTACATTTCGTCAGGCAATGAGGCACTCCTGAACAAGGCAAAAACAATGACCGAAGGCATTTACGGAAGACCGAATCCCATGAGGGACTATCTATACCTTAGGATTTCACAGAAAGAGCCATTCGATATACTCTATTTAACCCCGTCGGTCACATGCATATACAACATTAACGATAGAAGTTATTCCCTTTCTCCCGAGATTCTCTATACGGGGATTACAAACCTCGAATTGCGTTTGAAAGCCGCCTTTCTCGCCAAACCTGACAACTCCGAATTCGGTGAAAAGCAGAATGACTACCGCATCGAATTCAGAGCGCGGTACTATTTTGACGCGACACGCTTCTTTAATTAGGCACACCTTTCAAAAAGCTGATTGAATGCTTTTCCGCTTCATTATAAATTTCATCAGTGTTTTTCTGGTGGGAAATAGGTACAACAGCGCCCTTTCATTTGATCATTAATGATTACAAAAAGAAGAACTAAACCGCTGCGCGGTAGTCACCCCATCGCCTGTTTCATTGGATTATAATACCAGTCTTTATAAATCCAACACGTTTTTTAGCGCTTGTTGATCAAGAGAAATCCTCATACATCATCCTTTGTCAAACCGTCAGCCTGTACTGGCGGATATCAAAATCAAAGGAGGTTCTATGATGGAAACGTTAAGAGATCAGATGCTGATGGATTTACAGTTGAGCGGTTTCGTCGGTTACAGAAAGCTATCAATAGAAATTCCATCTGCAAACTTTTCGAGATCACTCAGCCAGCCAAATCGTCGTCTTCAACTACGAGTCCTCAAAACCCTTTCAGTAGAAAAACAATTATTACCACTTGAAAGTCTAGCCGTAATATCCCTGCCGTAATATCCCTGCCGTAATATCCCTTGACAAGATTCCATAACCGAGTTAGTAGTTTAGCATATTTTTGATCGTGAATGTATCATGTATGCTTTTGAATAGCCCTACCCAAGGGGGATTATGTTTTGATCATCAAAAGCCTTGTTCCTTAAAATGAGAGATGGGATTTTTGTTATGTTATAGTGGACGTATCTTCCCAAAACCGGCACTAACATGACAGCCACATAATAAATATGTTAGGCCTCATAAAATAAGCCTTCGAACAATGGATGCCTTTTCAGAGTCGGCGGCAAGAGATGGGAGCAAGTCATGTTATTAATATTATTAGATATTATCAGAATTGTGAGCGTTGTAGTCGCGTTTTTCTTTGGCTATCAAATTGGTTTTTCACATGGCTATGACCCCATTGCCCAATTACATTTCATGATCCCCATCATAATCGTCGGTATTGCAGGAATATCTGGATTAGAAGGTATATTTTTTGTTGAAAAATCAGCGGAACTAAAGGGCTTCGAAGTTGGGAGCAATTATCAAAGGCAGTCTGCCATCGCCTCATTATCCTATGCCGTAGCAGCAATTATTGTTTATATTAGTAATTGGGGTATCAAAGCAGAATTGACTATCCTATTTACCTTCATTTTTGGCATCATGATGTCCAGAAGAATGAGGTCTGGCGGCAGATACGTTTGGGCCAGTTCGAGTGCCTCTTCTCCATTGGTCGCCGCAATCAGCGTATAGATATCCTTGAGAACCTCCATGAGGATGTCAATGTTTTCAGGGGCATCATCTACAATGAGGATTCCTTTTTTAGGTGAATCAGTTATCTGCCTTGATCAATCCGTTTGTGCGAACAGTTACTCCAATTCCAAAGCCCAACAACATGATGTCCGGTAATATGGCCTTCAAAGAAGGATCCTGATCTCTGTATCCGCAATTATTTTGCCAAGGCTTCCCGCTCCTCATCGTGGTCGGCATATTCAATAGCTACTTTTCGCAATTTTTCATGGATCTCTAAAAAGGCATCCAACATATCCGGATCAAAATGCGTCCCTTTTCCTTCTCTAATAATTTCAACAGCCTTAGAGTGTGTAAATGGAGCTTTATATACACGCCTGCTGATCAGTGCATCATAAACGTCAGCCAAGGCCATAAGGCGACCTGATATAGGAATATTGTCATTTTTCAATCCCTGCGGATAGCCGGAGCCATCCCATTTTTCCTGATGGGTATAGGCGATCTCTTCAGCATAGCGCAGAAAGGAGTTGCTTCCCAGTTTATTAGTAGCCGCACTGATGGCGTCCCTTCCGAAAGTGGTGTGCATTTTCATCTCTTCGAATTCTTCATCGGTCAGCTTGCCCGGTTTTAAAAGAATACTGTCCTTAACTCCTACTTTGCCGATGTCATGCAGCGGCGCTGATTTGTATAGCAGTTCAATCGTCTCATCGTCCATAAAGTCCTTGAATTTGGGATGGCCTTTAAGATGTTCGGCAAGCAGCCGAACGTAATTCTTGGTACGCCGGATATGTCCGCCGGTTTCAGGATCACGATATTCCGCCAGCGTCGCCATGCTTTCAATGGTAATTTCCTGGGTTAATTCAACCTCTCTGGTTCGCTCTTTGACAAGCTCCTCCAGGTGATCCCGGTGGCGTTTGAGCTCCAACTGGTTGCGAACACGGGACTTAACCAGTTCCGGGCTGAACGGCTTGGTAACATAATCGACAGCACCGAGGGCAAGTCCCCTGGCTTCGTCCTGCTCTTCGGTCATGGCTGTAAGGAATATGACCGGAATGTTTCGGGTGGTTTCGTCATCCTTTAATCGTTTGCATACTTCGTACCCATCCATTCCCGGCATCATGATATCCAGCAGAATCAAGTCCGGCGGATCAGAGGCGACGCTCTCCAAAGCGCTTTCACCGTCTATGGCTACGCTGACATCGTAAACATCTCCGAGGGTTTCCATCATAATGTCGATGTTTGTTTCTGTATCGTCCACCACCAACACCGTGCTGTTTGATAATTCTACCATTTGTTTCACCTCCGCCGATTAATCTATAAAATTTAATTCTGTGCAAATATAGACCGCTTCTTTGTCTATTTTCAATCTTTCTTAAATGCCATAAGGTGTTGTTTAACCTTGTCTCGTATCAAATTAGCGTCGAACGGTTTGGTTATAAAATCCACGGCCCCCAGCTCAAACCCCTTGGTCTCATCCTCGCCCTCACCCATTGCAGTAATAAAGAATATCTCTGGTTTTGTTATCAGCCTTAATTCTCCTGCATACATAGTAGCCATCAATTCCCGGCATCATGATATCCAGCAGAATCAGATCCGGCGGGTTGGATTTTACAATTTCAAGGGCACTTTCGCCATCCATTGCCACAATGATGTCGTATTTGTCACTCAGTGTTTCGACCAGAATATCAATGTTGGTCTCTGTGTCATCCGCCACGAGAACGGAAGGTTTTGCATGATCATCCATCAGTCTCTCCCGATTCTTTCAGTATCTTTATGAGAGCGTCAAAGACAGGCTGAGCATCTTTGAATTTGTACTTGCCGATGAATTTATCAAGCATCTCTATATCTTTAGCATATTTACCCGGCCAGGATAAACCTTTAATTTCCCCCATGATTTCTTTACACAGTTTGGGTTTGCGTTTATTCAGATGAGGCTCCAGTTTTTGAAGCAATTCAAAAAGTTTCTTTGGTTCCTCTATCTTGCTCCCGATTTTCTCTTTTTTGGTCTTACCTTCAACTTCAACGACAGTCTTCAGTGTATTTAAAATCAGGTTCAGTGAATCTGCAAAACCGGCCAGCAGCGCTTCATATTCATCTGTTTTTTGATGCTTTATTGCAGCCTCCAGCCCTCCTGCAACTACGGGCAGGTCCTTGACACCGATATTGGCGGAAACGCCTTTGACAGTGTGGGCCAAGCGCTGGGCCAACTCCTGATCGTTTTTGTCAAGAGCGTCTACTATCTGTTCGGTGGCATCAGAATAGTCATTATAAAACTTAGTCAGGATTTTCATGTAAAGTTTGCTGTTGCCGCCGACTCTGGAGAGGCCTTCCTTTACTGAAATTCCGGGCAAGTCGCTGAGGGGTTTTCCCTCCGTTTGCTTTTCCGCCTTTTCTGCAAAATGCTCCGGCAACTTACGTTCTCCGGGTTTAACCCACTTGACCAAAGTGCCGAAAAGCTCTGCCGGATTGATGGGTTTGGTCACGTAATCGTTCATGCCGATATCGAGGACTTCCTCCCGGACACCGGACATGGCATCGGCAGTCATAGCAACGATGGAAAGCTCCTTGAAGCGCCTGTCTTTACGGATTTCTTTCGTGGCGGTGTATCCGTCCATTACCGGCATTTGAAGGTCCATCAGCACAACATCGTAAGCCTCACTTTCGGTCGAGGCCATGACTTTTTCCAGGGCAATCTTTCCATTGCCGGCCACCGAAATAAAAAAGCCCTCTTCCTTTAACAATTCTGTCGCCACCTGCTGATTGATTTCGTTATCTTCCACGAGAAGAATATGTGCTCCCCTGATCGCCTCAAAGCCATTGGGCCTTTTTTCTTTTCTCCCTGCAGCGGCGGGTTTGGATGCAACCGGCAGGTCGAAGGCATCTATCGTAGCGTCCAGAAGAAGTGACTGGGTGACCGGTTTCAGTAAAAATCCATCCAGCCCGATATCTTCGGCTTCCTTCATCACATCGGCGCGGCCATGTCCGGTCACTATGATAATTTTGGGACGCTGGACAATGCCCGGATCATTCTGGATTTTCCTGGCGGTTTCAATACCGTTCAATCCGGGCATCTGCCAGTCCATGAACACCAGATCATAAGGTTTTTGACCAGATTGCAAAGCTTTCTTGATCTCGCTCAAGGCCTGATTTCCCGTTGACACGGTGTGGACCTGAAAGCTAAATTCTTCCAGATACCCTTTTAGGACCTCGCAAAACGTTTCATTATCATCCACAACCAGCGTTTTGAGATCTTGAAGCGTCTCCGGGATAATTTTACGCCTGGGTTGTTCTTTTTCCTGCCGGCCGAAGCGTGCTGTAAAAAAGAAGGTCGTGCCTTCTCCGGGTTTACTCTCCACATCGATCTCGCCGTCCATCAACTCGGTTAGTTTTTTACTGATGGTAAGACCCAGACCGGTTCCACCGTATTGGCGTGTTGTGGAAGTATCCGCCTGTTGAAACGATTGAAACAGTTTGGCCCGTTGCTCTTGAGTAAGACCGATTCCGGTATCTTTGACCGCAAAGTGTAAAAGGGCATATTCCTTATTTACTTCCACCGGTTTCACAGATACGACGATTTCGCCTTCTTCAGTAAATTTTATGGCATTGCCGGTCAGATTCAGAAGTATCTGCCCCAGGCGTAACGGGTCCCCTTTTAAAAACATGGGGACATCGGAATCAACCGCAAATACCATTTCCAGCCCTTTTTCCTGGGCTTTGATGCTAGTCAAGTTGGATAGATTGTCCAGCACCCCGGTCAGATCGAAATCGATGTGTTCGATATCCAGCTTGCCGGCTTCGATCTTGGAAAAATCAAGAATGTCGTTGATGATACCCAAAAGGCTCTGTGCCGAGGCATGCGTCTTGTTGATATAATCGTGCTGTTTGGGGTTAAGGTCAGTCTTTAAGGCCAGATACGTCATGCCTAAGATGGCGTTCATGGGGGTGCGGATCTCGTGGCTCATATTGGCCAGGAAATCGCTTTTGGCCTGAGTGGCGGATTCGGCTGCTTCCTTGGCTTTTTTTAACTCAAGTTCCATATGCTTGCGTTCGGTAATATCCTCCTTTATAGCAAGAAAATGAGTGACTCCGCCCTTATCTGATTTAATGGGTGTGATAGAGGCATTTTCCCAGAATAATTCACCGTTTTTTCTTTTGTTTTGAAACTCTCCATGCCATTCGTCACCCTCACTGATTGTCCTCCAGAGTTCCTCATAAATTTCCGGAGGGGTGTACTCTGACTTGAGGATGCGCGGGTTTTGCCCGATCGCTTCCTCGGAGCTGTAACCGGTGACTTCGGAAAACTTGGGGTTTACGTATTCTATGATCCCTCCAGGATCAGTAATTATAACCGAGGCAGGGCTTTGCTCAACAGCCCTTGATAATTTTTTCAGTTCTTCCTGCTCCTTCATTCGCTCCGAGATATCGCGAACGGAGGCGACCACAAGGAGCCCTTCATCTGTTTTGATAGGGCTAAGGCTGATATCTACAGGGATTTTCTTTCCGTCCTTGGCAATGCCCAGAAAATCATTCTTGGAACCCATGGAAAGCCTTTTGGGGTCGGCATAGAATTTCGCACGATAATCCGGATGAATATCCCTAATCTCCTCAGGCACCAGCATATCAATCTTCCTACCTATAAGTTCTTCGCGAGGATAACCGAAAAGGGACTCTGTCTGGGAATTTACCAGAACAATGTCACCGTTTTCATCGGAAACGATCATCCCATCCGGCGCTGATTCAAGAAGCGCTGAGAATCTTTCTTCGGCGGCCTTTCGCTCGGTAATGTCCCTGAATGTGATCACCGCTCCAACTACATTGCCTTCTTTTTCCATAGGCATGCTGGAGTATTCTACAGGGAAAGGTGTCCCATCCTTTCGCCATAACACCTCGTCATCCACATGGTGAGAGGTCCCTTCAGTATAGGATTTGAACATCGGGCAGTCTTTCAAAGGATACGTGGATCCGTCGGCATAAGCATGGTGGGCCAACTCGTGTGCCTGCTGCCCGATCAACTCCTCCTCTTGGTATCCCAGCATACTGATAGTAGACGGGTTCACGAAGTTTATACGCCCCCCAGTATTTACCCCGAAGATCCCATCACCGGCGGAATAGAGAATTAGGCGGGAGCGTTCTTCGGCCACTACCAGCCGCTCCTGATTTTCTCTCAATTCCGCGGTTCTCTCTTCGACCTTTCCTTCCAGTCTGTCCCTTGCCTTCATCAAAGCCATGCTGGTACGTTCTCCGATTATCAGAATGAATAATATCGCGCCGGTGAAGAATAACAGGGTAAATCCCAGCACGCCGAAGACGGTTAATCGCGTCGTGAAATGGGTTGCCAGTGCTTCATCCACATCTACTTCTGTTGCCATCCCGACCTTGAGCTCAGCGTTCCAGAGCCAGGCGCCGTAAACAGGGACCCCGCGATAATCACGATAACCCTTTGTGTCTGTCTCGATTCCAGAGTGCCTATGGTCAAGTCCCGCCTTTTCCATGTTCCGCTTCAACTGCAGCGCACTAGTTGCCATGTAGGTCAACGGCTGTTGAGATCTTTCAGCTTTGGAGCTAAGACCTTCCACCAGATTGACGCCCGGGTCCCGAATTTCGATATTCAGGGCACCCCTTTGATCTTCTTTAATGAGTCCGATCTGTTGTAACATGGAGTCAAAGCGGCTGTCTGAAAGAAGTGTGCCATGTTGGTTGAATGCGTAAGTTTCGCCGGTTCCACCAATCCCGAAAGATTTCAGGGCATGGGACCAGTCCACCCATGGGTCAACGCGCAGGGCCATGACCGCCAGGACCCGTCCGTCAGTATCTCGAATGGGGCCTAAAAAAAACATGGTGGGCGGCTTTTTGGCGTTGTTTGAGGAGGCCTTTTTGCCAAGATGCACATCCGAGGTCATGGGCAGCACAAACCCCACTTCACCCTGAAATGCCCTTTTAAGAAGTTCCGGTTTTTGCTGCGAAATAATATTACGGGTGCCGATGTTGGCATCACGCATGGAACCGATGCTCACGTAATCAGGATTGATGATGAAAAAGCCGATGTTGGCAAAGAGGCCCCGGTTTTTGGTAAAAAAAGACCTTGCATCTTGCAGGGCTTCAGAGTTCAATAGCGTTTCTTTGACCGGAGTTACATCCAACAAACGTTTCGTAATAGCCGCAAGCTCGGGATTGCGCCCAAGTTGTTTGATGTTGGATGTCCTATCTGCTGCCCAATGGTCCATCCTGTTTTGAGCTATGCTCAAAACTCCTTTGAGGTTTCTGTCCATCTCCAGCAGGATCTTTTGTTTGTTATGTTCAAGGGTAAACCACCCGAGCAGGGATACAATGATCACGAAGAGGCTCAAGCCGCCCAGCACAAGAACTCGAAACCATTTTGAACCGAAATTAACGGCGATGTCTTCCCTTTTGATGGTTTTGAAAAGTATCAAGGCAATCAAACTTAAAATTATAAAGATTATCACGCTGTATTTTATCAACCGCCCTAATGATATGCCTTCATCAACCAATGGAGTCTCAGGGGCTTCAACTTTTGACTCGGCTACCCACCTTTGTTGAATCTTATTCATTTCTTTTGGGGTAATGCCGGCCATGGCCTTCATGATCGCGGATTGAAGCAGCGGCCAGTCATCCCTGATCCCTATGCGAAGATTTACAAGGTCGGGGTTGCCGATCTTTACTTCGCCTGAAACCAGAAGGCCGGTGAGCATATTTTTATTGATCAGAGTCTGAACCACGGCTTCCTCACTCAAAGCGGCGTCGGCCTTTCCAAAGGTCACTGCCTTGAGGCTGGCCAGTGAATTATCTACAGGCAGTTGCTTGATTTGAGGAAAGGATTTGGTCAGCACTTCCTCGTAAAAAAATCCTTTGGTAAACGCCACGGTTTTGCCGAAAAGTTCTTGAATCGTTTCATAGGGACGTCCTGTCGAGCTGACGATGACATTAGGATTCCTAATGTAGGGCTTAGTATACAAGAGATATTTCATTCGATCTTCGGTCTTAACGATATTGAGCATGACATCCAGATCTTTTTGCTGGATCATTTCCAGAAATTCGTTCCAGCTCGCCCCTGTGACATATTCGATCTTAATCCCCAGACGTTCGGCCAGCAGATTCATGTAATCGATAGAGAGACCCTTGGGCTTGTCGTGTTCAAAATAGCTGAAGGGCGGCCAGTCTTTTTCATTGTTGACCCGGATGACCGGATGAGCCTTAAGCCACTTCTTTTCCCGGTAGGTGAGTCCTACAGCATGATCGGATACCCTGTCCGTACCAGAGGTCCACTTCGCGTTTATGCTGTTTTTTTCCAGGGTCGTTATAGTTGACAGGGCCTTGTCTAAAATTCCCGCCAGCTCGGGCCAGTCCTTTCGAACTCCGATTGCCAGAACCCATGGCTTTTGGCTGAGCCCTCCCTGTACCTGAAGGTTGGTCAAAAGCTCCTTAGCAATTAGATAAGTGACAACGGCCCGGTTGCCCGCGTAGGCGTCGACATCGCCACTGGAAACGGCAACCAGGCAGGCGGCAGTAGTTTCGTATTCCACCACCTTGACCTCGGGGAAATTGCTCCGGAAGTATCTGATGTTTCCAAAACCCCGTTCCAGGGCGATTGTTTTGCCGTTGAGATCTTCCTCTGAATTGTGAAAAGGACGGTCTTCGCGTGCCACTATGACGTGGGGCACCATTAGATAGGGATTGGTAAAGTTGAGAAACTTCTCCCGATCCGGCTTGGGGGTGACATCCATAAGTGCATCGATCTTTTTGTTCTTGACCGCATCCAGGTTATCTTTGAACTGGCCTGTCTCGATTCGGGCGCTGAGACCGGCAAGCTCCAAAAGGCGATTGAGAATGTCCACACCAATTCCAGCGGGCCTTCCGTTTGTATCCCTGAAGTTAAGAGGGGGCCAGGCATCCATTACTGCTACGGAAATGTCACTGTGTGTATTAAGCCATGCGAGTTCTTCATGGGTCAGCTTGAGGTCTATTTTGGCTTTGTCGGCCACGCCCATAATCTTCGACCAGTCAACTCCCTGTTCGTAATCGATAGAAAGCCATTTTTTCCCAATTGCGGAACGTTCTTCCGGTGTTATGGAAGCGAAGGTCTTGTTGATGATTGCCGCCAGTTCCGGCCAGTCGTCCCGTATGGCCATGGCCTGGTTGTGCTTGCCAAAAGGCGTGGGAGCAGCAACTTCAAGATTAATGAAATTGTTTTGTTGAATAATATATGCCCCAATAGTCAGGTTGCCTATATACGCATCCGCCTGTCCGGTGGCAACGGCTTCAATAGCTTCTTTCGAGGTTCCTCTTACTAAAAGCCTTATCCCGGGATATTCGGCAACGAGTTTCTTGTGCATGACATAATCCCGCTCCACGGAAACCGTTTTATTGCTCAGTGCTTCAATTGAATAGACGGGACTATCTTTGCGGGTAAAAATGACCCAGGGTATCATTAGGTAGTCCTTGGTGAAATTCATAAAAGTTTGACGTTCCGGCGTCACTTTGACCGTGAGGAGCAAATCGATGACTTCATGGTTTTTAATGTGATCTAAGGCGTTGGACCAGGGTATGTCGGTAATATATTGGACTTTGAATCCTGCACGCTTTGCAATCAGATTCAGATAATCAACAGAAATGCCACGAAATTTTCCATCAAAAAAATGCAAGGGCGGGACTTGCGCGACCCTTGCCCTGACGGTGTGATGTTCATCCAGCCAGGCGTGTTCCTCTGCCGTCAGTGTGATCGTAGGCTCTTCCTGTAACGGCCTACCCATCCACTTGCTATGAATTGCTTTCTTTTCTTCCGGTGTAACAGAGGCAAGTGCTCGGTCGAGGATTGTCGCTAATATTGGCCAATCTTTTCGGACACCGATGGCATTCACTGAAGAGGTGCCCTTGTTTCGGCCCTGAATTTGAAGGTCGCCCAGCAGTTCCTTTTCAATTATATATGAGGCAACAGCCCGGTTGCCTATGTAAGCATCGGCTTCGCCCTTGGACACCGCTTCAAGCGCTTCGCTGGTGGAGTCGTATTCTTTGATGGTTATTTCAGGCTGGTTTTCTTTAAGTATGTTTATAAGAAAGAACCCGCGCTCGAGCGCAATGACCTTTCCCAAAAGTTCCTGCTCATTTTTATAATATGGACCATCCTTACGGGCCACGATGGAATGAGGGATATTGATATAGGGTTTTGTGAAGTTGAAGTATGGCTTTCGGTTCTCCTTGGGAGTAATCCCCGTCAATGCGTCCAGTTTCTTCTCTTTGACTTTTCCGTAAATCTCTTTCCACGGACCGGGTACGATAATGAGTCTGCCGCCCAAGCGTTTGTTCAGGATATTGATGTAGTCAACACCTATACCCCGGGGCTTACCGTCATAGTCCACGAAGTCCATTGGCGGCCACGCATTCATAATGCCAATGCTGATGTCGGGGTGCTGATCAAGCCAAGCCCGCTCTGCCAGGGTAAGAATAATCCTGTTTTCTTCGGGAATTAGGATATCCGCATCTTTTGCATGGGAAACAGGTAATGCTACACATGTAAAAAGGATTATTGAAAAAATAAATATTCTCATCCATTTTATTGTCATGGTTTAACCTTCCTTTTTTGATACTTTCCAAAAACGCGATTATTCAACCATTAAAATCTCCACTGACAAAATCGTCAGGTGTAATTCATGAAGGCGGTTCAATGTCAATATCCTTGGCTTCCCACACGACCTCATAGGGTGCTGCCCTCCCCAATTCGTGCGCAAGCCGGTTGACTCTTCCTTCAGCTCGATGATCCGCTCCTCGCGGTCAATCATGGCTTCGTTGAACGCCGGGAGCTCCTGAGTTGTGCGTCGGAGCTCATCGGCTTCTTTCCGGTCCGTGATTTCATAGATAAGATTACCGATGGTTTCCTTCGGGGTTACCTTGAATGTATTATAGAAGTTGCGGTTGGCGGAGCCAACCCGTAAGTCCAAATCCAACACCAGAAGGGGCTCACGTATTGTCTCTACAATATCTTCAAATATAGGGTCTGTCTGATCCTTAAACATGATACACCCGTTACTGACTTTTTGATAACACAGCTATGGCATATTTTGAAGAAACACGATGCGCGGTTTTCCTAATACTGATTAATCCATATACTCTGTTATTATAGGCATTTTTAATTTTATTTCAACAAGAATTTATGATTGAATACCAATTGAAAGTGTATATATCTGTCAAAATCATCGGACGCTTGATAACAGGAAGCAGTCTATCAAATCTGATCTTTGATAAACACAGTTCTGTCCAACCGACTACGAATGATGCCCGCAATATGGCTGGCCCAAATTGAATATGCAAGTGCCCCGGGATGAAAACCATCCTCAGCTATATAAACATCGTCGAAAGGATAATTTATTGTAACAATCTCGCATCTGTCAAAGTCTTCCGCAAATTTGTCTAATGCGCCATTGAACTCTTTTGCCCTTAGGCCGAGGTACCACCTCAGTGGTTGAGGTAAGGCAGGAAAGAGGTGCATCGGGGGAAGGCTTGATAAAAGTATATGTTGTGAATGAAACTTTGACTGGAGCAGTTCGACAATCTGACCTTGTTGATCAATCCATTTGTTACACTTTGTTCCATGGGTAACATCATTAACCCCTATCGATATGACAACAACATCGAACGTCTCCGGTATCGCAATTTTAAGTTCTGCAAGGACATCTTTCGCTCTATGGCCATTTTGGGCAATTAACTTCCAAGACACCCGGTATTCTGAACCAAGCGCAGTGATTAATTGACCTGATAGGGCTTTACTTTGTGTGGGTACGCCAACACCAGACGCTGCAGAATCGCCAAGGATTAACAGACTCAAGGGTGGCCCATAGCCATAAATTCCAGACCTCTCACCCGACGGTTCAGGTAGTTTGGTTGTTACATGCCGAACATAGAGACCCTGAGCGATAAAAAGTGGCGCAAGGCCAATTGTTGCAAATTTATATTTCATTTTATTAATTTGCTTTCATCATCGGCTCTGATTTAATAATTTCGCCATAACATCACTTTTAAAAAGGATTCAGAATTTATTGTTAATCTCTTGACGGTGCCTCATTAACACTTTGCTAACCATGCCTATAAACAGTAACAAAGTCAATGCAGTATTTAAGGTTCCTCGCTAAAATGTATGGGTAACCGGATCCGACCCGAAACAGGGAATAGGTGCACAAACAGGCGGATTTTTCTCGATAGGCATCACATATCACAGGGTGAGGTTATCGCTTCATATAATTATTCCATTGACACACAAGGCTGTTTTTTTATATACTCACCTCACAAAATAGAGCGAATTTGATCCAGATTAACTTTTATTTATTACAAGAAGATAGGAGATCCTATGAAAAGATTAATGACAGTGCTTTTTCTGATTGCAACCTTTATGTTTGTTTCTTCAGGTACAGT
>Ga0222642_1000140_pt1 | contig 17996 bp, 15 predicted proteins | sample AntAcemetagen229_FD_179813 | JGI IMG/M metagenome (GOLD analysis project Ga0222642, IMG submission 179813) | Saline water microbial communities from Ace Lake, Antarctica - #229 | ecosystem: Environmental > Aquatic > Non-marine Saline and Alkaline > Saline | place: Antarctica: Ace Lake... | reverse complement strand
TCCATGACCATGCGGGCACGACTTGGCATTCACCCGGCCGGATTCGGGGCCGCCGGTGACGAGATTGGCGGTCAGGCTCTCGAAGGCGTCGAGATAAACGGCGACGAGGTCATCACCCACTGGTCCGGTATCGCCGGAGCCGGAGTCGGCATCGCTGCCTGTCTTCCTCAGGCACCCGGTGTGCTACGGACCGAGTACGAAAGCGAGGATGACCTCCGGCCGGGCGGGGCACGAACCTGCCGGTCACGGATCATTCTGCCACGCTATGAAAAAATTACCATCGGCATCGACGACACCGACAACAAAGACGAGGGAGCCACTTGGGTGCTCGCCTCACAGTGTGCGGCAGCCTGCGGGATAGAAGGCGTGGAATACCTGAATATGCGCCTTATCCAGCTCAACCCGAAAGTTCCCGATAAAACAACCAACTGTGTCGGCTGTGCCCTGAACTTCGCCGTACGCCCCGGCTCGGTCGATGCCCTCCTTGCCTACGTCAGGGATTACATCCAGGAATGGGCCGTGAGCGGCGACACCGGTATCGCCGTCTATCGGGGTATCGAACTCCCCGACGAGACGTCACCCTACCTCAAAAAGATCAAGACCGAGATTCTCAACCAGGAAGAGTGCGAGGCGGAGGCGGCACGGCTCGGCATCGAATACATCGACACCTGTGTCCGCAAAGGCAGAATAGGAGCCCTCGGCGCACTGCTATGGGCGAACAAAGGCATCGAAGCGGCGGGATTGTATGGAGAAACTCTCTGACCCGTATCAGATAGCCTACCCCGGCATCTGTGCGGTGGCATCTGAGGACGGCACGCAGGTTGAGCTTATCGAACAGTTTGACTGCCTCGGCGGGGCGATGTGGGCCGGAAAGCACTACCAGAAAAGCCCGGTTGTGCTCTCACGGAGAATTCTCGGCTCGACCCAGCGGTTTCTCCTGATAGCTGGCACCGCTGACCTTCCTCTCGAAGGTTCATACTTCCCTGCTGGTATTGCCAGTGCAGAAGTAACAGACGACGAGATCGCCATTACCTACCGGGGCATGGGCGGCGGTGGCGTGGGCGCAAGCATCTGCCGGGCCTCGGCACGGGGCGTTGGCCGGTACACCGTGGACCCCTCCGGCGGCGGAAAAGAGGCGGGTTCAACCGTCTGGCTCCCCCGTAGAAAACGCGTTATCATCGGCGTTGACGACACCGATACGCCCGAAGAGGGGGCCACCTGGACCCTCGCCCACAATATCGCAAAGGCTGTGGCTGACGAAGAGTCCTGGTATCTCTCCCACACCATCACCCAGCTCTTCCCGGTTCCCTACCGGACCAAGAACTGTGTGGCCATCGCCTGCGAATTTGCGACCACCGAACCGGAACGTCTGATCGAACGGTTCACCGCATACACAAAAGAATACACGCTCTCGGACGAGACGGGGCTGGCAGCGTTTACTGGGTTCGACCCGTCGCCGCTCTTAGAATACGGAAGAAGTGTCAAACGCGGCGAGGTCACAAAAGAGGCGCTTGACGCCATCCGGCCCGCTCTTGACATCAGAATCGAAGGCAGAGGCATCATCGGGGCGGCGGCGGCCATTCCGTTTGCGACCCGCTATGAGGAGGCACTGGAACTATGGACTGGTGTGACTTAAAGTGCCATCTGCTTGAGGCAGGAACCATTCGCGTGGCGGACGGCGATATGATTCCCTCGGAACAGTCCACCGCCGGTCCGGGAACCGGGAAAGGTTCCCTCTTTTTTTCTGACGGCACCCATCGCGTTCGTCTGGGTATCGACCCCGAAGGTGCCATCACCTACGAGCATCTGCCTGACGGAAAGGGTGTAAGGCTTTTTGTTGACGGTATAACTATTGACGGGTTTTTTGAACAGGTCGGGGCCCATTGCCCACGCCAGGCATATATAACAGTGAGCGAAGGCTGTATCTTTGACTGTAAATATTGCGGCGTTCCTCTTCAGAAAAAACACATTAAAAGCACCGAAGAGATATTAAGCCTTATTCAGGGCGTGTATGGGTCCATTGATGCCATCTCGATAACAAGCGGCGTCATCGGCAGCATCAAAGAAGAGGAAGACCGCATCTGTGCTCTTATCCCCCACCTAACACCCTTCCACCTCCCCATCGGCATCTCCATCTACCCGACTGCCGATACCACAGAACGCCTGTTTGCCCTCGGCGTCGATGAAGTGAAGTTCAATCTTGAAACGGCCACCGTATCGTTCTTTTCGACCATGTGCCCCGGTTTTGACCGGAGCGACGTCTGGCAGGCCCTTGAAGACTCAGTCCCGCTCTTTGGAAAAGGACACGTCTTTGCAAATCTCATCTTCGGCCTTGGCGAGACTGACGATGAACTCTTTGCCTGCATGCAACGCCTCACCAACCGCGGGGTCATACCGGTCATGCGTCCGCTCTCCCCAACGCCCCGCCTGCCCGGTCTCAAGCGCCCGGACGCCGCAAGAATCAGACGGATTGCAAAGCAGCACGCAGCACTTCTCGAAGACGCCGGGCTTGACACACGCCTTGCCCAGACCATGTGCATCGCCTGCACCGGGTGCGATATCGTGCCGGGGAGGGATACATGAACAGAGCCACCGTTGCAGTGCTCGCAAAGGCCGTCCTGGAAGCGGCTGATACCATCTATACGGTTCCCGGCTACCCGATCACCGGTCTGGGAGAAGCCCTGAACGCTGAGATCACCCTGAACGAAAAGATTGCTCTTGAGTATGCTCTCGGCGACGCTCTTTCCGGAAAGCGGGCCGTTGTCATCTGCAAACACGCCGGCCTGCATGCCCTCGTTGACCCGCTCGTCCATGCCGCCTTTCAGGGCATTTCTCATGGTGTTCTCATCATCTCCGGCGATGACCTGGAAGTCAGTGGTTCTCAGATTGCTCAGGACTCCCGTGCCATAGGAGAGTTGTCCCGGTCACCGATCATAAGCCCGGACGACGTCCATCTTGGCGCTTCGGTCGAAAGAGCACTTCAGGCATCCGAGACCTTCTGCCGCCCGGCCATCCTGCGGGTCACCTCAGACCTGCTCAGGGGAGAGGCAGACGACTCCCCCATGCCACGATCAGACAAAAAGGGCAGACTGGTCCCATCAGATCTTACCATGCGGGGCCGGACCGAGTGGGCAGGCAACCTCACCAAAGGGCTGAAAGACTGGGCCGAACAGAACCGGGAATACGGTGCTGTCCCCTATCCGGGCCGCTTTGAACCGCTGGTTCCCCCCCAACAGAATCCCCAGACACACACTGGACGGGGATTCTCCCGGACCTTCTGTAAGAACTGCCCGTTTCAGGAGATCATCGCCATCCTGCAACAAAAGAACATGAAAGCCATCTGCGACACCGGGTGTGCCCTGCTTGCCACAAATCCACCCTATCGGGTCGGCATCGCAAACTATGGCCTGGGTTCATCCATCGCCACCGCCGCCCGTTCGACCCGTGTCGCTCTCTGTGGCGACTTTTCTGTGCTGCACTCGGGCCTTCCGGCACTCATCGACGTGGCCGAAAAAGAGCTCCCACTGCTCTGTATCATCCTGAAAAATACCAGTATGGGCATGACCGGTGGTCAGGCAGTGCCCGATATCGACCGCTACATCGCCTGGGCTGACCCCGTCCACATCCAGGCTGAGGATACCGACCAGCTCCGCCGGGAATGTACAACCCCCGATTGTCTGAAAGTTGTCATCATATCAGGGCAGTGCCCTGAAGGAGAGGAACATGAAAAACTGGAATGTTGAAATTTGTGATGTGACCCTGCGTGACGGCGAACAGACGCCGGGGGTCTGCTTTACCACCGAAGAGAAGATTGAGATTGCAACGATGATCGATCAGGTCGGCATTGAGATCATCGAGGCCGGATTCCCGATCGTCTCAGATAACGAACGGACAACAATTAAAAAAATCTCATCCCTTGGCCTGAACGCGAAGATTTGCTGCCTTTCACGGGCCCTCATCGGTGACGTAGACGCGGCTATAGATGCCGGAGCCGATATCGTGGCGATCTTCTTCGGCACCTCAGACCTGCATATCAGGCACAAGTTCAAAAAACCCCGTGACGAGGTGCTCGAAGATGCACTCACCGTGGTCGACTACGCCGTGGATCACGGACTGGCAATCCGGTTCTCAGCCGAAGACGCAACCCGCACAGATATGGCATTTCTGAAGAAGATGTTTGCGCTGGGCGCCGAACACGGAGCAGAATATTCAGGGTATGCCGATACCGTTGGCTATCTTACACCACTGGAAATGCAGCGGGCCATGCAGGAACTACTGCCGGGACTCAATAATAAGATCTGCGTTCACTGCCACAACGATATGGGATGTGCGACCGCCAATACGATTACCGCCGCCGAATGCGGGGCGTTTCAGCTGCACACCACCGTCAACGGACTGGGCGAGCGGGCCGGAAACGCAAGCCTTGAAGAGGTGCTGGTGGCCCTCCGTCTCAAAGGCGGCGTGGACCGGTATGACCTCTCCCTCTTAACTGAACTCTCCAACCTCGTCGAGGCACGCTCGGGTGTCATGAAAACCAAGACCAAACCGGTGGTCGGTGCCCATGCCTTTGCCCACGAAAGCGGCATTCATATTGCGGCAATGATCAACGAACCGGAGACCTACGAATACGTCCGGCCGGAACTGGTAGGGGCGAAGCGCACCTACATTCTCGGCAAGCATACCGGGTATAAAGCCCTGAATCATGTCGTCACGACTCTGGGATACAACCTTTCCGCTGAAGAGACCCAGTGGATTCTTGAACAGATCAAGATCATCAGTGAAGGAAAATACGCCGTGACCCAGGAGGTCCTCTGCTCCCTTATCGGCCGGTCACGAGAGGTTGCCCATACATGAGCACCCTCGCCGAGGATATTCTGGGCGCACCGGCCGGGTCTTACATCGACCGCGAGGTGGACCGGGCCTTTGTGCACGACGGCACGGGAGTCCTCACACGGGAAGCCTGGCTTGCCATGGGCCACGGCACCATCGCCCACCCGGAGCGCTGCTCGGTGATATTCGACCATATTGTCCCGGCAAACAACAGCACCACCGCCCACCTTCAGCATGAACTCCGGGAATTTGCCCGTGAGAAAGGCATGCAATTTTACGAGGGCGGATGCGGGATCTGCCATCAGGTGATGGGCGAAGGAAACACCCTGCCGGGTGAAATTATCGTCGGCGCTGACTCGCATTCCTGCACCGGAGGAGCGTTCGGGGCATTCTCAACGGGAATCGGCGCAACTGAGATGGCTGCTATCTGGCTCTCGGGCAGCACTTGGTTTAAGGTCCCTTCTTCTATCGGTATCGCTCTCGAGGGCAACCTCCCAAATAACTGTGAAGCGAAGGATGTGGCACTCCGGTACATCAGAATGCTGGGAATGGACGGCGGCACCTACAAGGCGCTGGAATTTATCGGCGACGGTGCCAAAGGACTAACAATTGACAGCCGGATGGTGCTCTCGAATATGGCTGTCGAAGCCGGTGCAAAAGCGGGCCTGTTCGCCGCTGACAAAACAACAAAAGAATATCTGAGCGGATTTGGCCACAGCATTGACGTCCACCCACCACAGGAAAACACATCATATGAGCAGGAGCTTTCCATTGACTTAAGCGGCATGGAACCACTGCTCGCCGTCCCCCACCGGGTTGATACGGTGGTCCCGGTGAAAGAAAAAGAAGGGCTTGCCCTTGATCAAGTATTTATCGGCACCTGCACAAACGGCCGATATGAAGATCTGGAGACGCTCGCCGCCGGAGTAAAGGGTCAGACGGTGCAGGTCAGAACGATTCTCGCCCCGGCTTCACGGCGGGTTCTGGAACGGGCAACACAGTCGGGCGTTCTCCAGACGATTCTGGAGGCAGGTATTATCGTGCTTCCACCGGGTTGCGGCCCCTGCCTCGGCGCTCATATGGGCGTCTTAGGCGAGGGAGAGGTCGGTCTGTCCACCGCCAACCGGAACTTCAAAAACCGCATGGGCGTCGGCGCCGAGTATTATCTCTCCTCAGTTGCGACCGCCGCTGCGAGTGCAATTCATGGTGTCATCACCGTACCGGGAGGTAACTAAAATGGTGCTCTCAGGAACTGCCATCTGTCTGGGTGAGGATATCGACACCGACGTTATCATCGCCGGGCGGTATCTGCGAACTAAAGACCGCTCCCTCTGGGCGGCTCATGCCCTCGAAGATCTCGACCCGACCCTCGCAGACCGGCTTTCAGGCACCGTTATCGTCGCCGGAAAGAATTTCGGCTGTGGGTCGTCGCGTGAACAGGCCCCGGTCGCCCTGAAAGGGGCAGGCGTTGTGGCCGTCGTCGCTCCGTCCTTTGCGAGAATATTTTTTAGAAACGCCATCAACGTCGGCCTGCCGCTCCTTGAGGCAGGCGGCGTCTCCTGTGAGGAAGGGGCACCCGTGCAGGTCTCGGTCGAAGAAGGATGGGTTGAGACCGGTGGTGTCAGAACAAAGGCAGCACCACTCTCAGAGCGGATGAACGAGATTCTTGCGGCGGGCGGACTCGTGGAATACTGGAGGATGCGCCGGTGATCTTCCCGGAGCGGTTCAAAGGCGTCGGTGTCGGTCTGGAGAAACCATTAGGGGATCTCATCTACTTCCTCTCGGACTACATCATCGTCCCGAAAGAAGCGGGCACCGAGATCTACGCCGTAGAGGGCGGTACGCAAAAAGGGATTTTTAAGGAAGGATGCACCCTGAAGCTTCTGGCCGGGACCAAAGAGACCACCTGCTACCCTGAGCCAGTCAATTTGCACAACCGTGCCGACCTCATTGAAAAAGCCGCTTCAACCGGGAAACGCTGTATTATCTTTACCGGCGTCGACGAGCACCAGACCTTTGTTATCGACCCGGACCTCTCAGCACTTACCACAATTCATGTATATGATATCACTCCGCCCCGCCCCCATCTCGCCGAAACAATTCGGGAACTGGACAAGACCGGCATCTTCGGGGAGTATGAGGTCAGGTTTGAGTATCATGTACGGGATATTACAACCATCGACGCCGATATTTTCCCCTGCCGTGCCGCCGGGTTTACCCGGACCCTTGACGAAGACCAGGTACGAGCTGGCGATACCATCGCCGGGTGCAGGACCGCCCGCCAGGTCGTCCGTGATGGCTATCATCTGGGGTCGGAGGTGACGTTTCATGAGATCTGCCCGGTAGAGGCGGTCACACAGGAACCGTTCATCGCCCGCTGCTGCCGGAGCGAACGGACCGGTCATGGAACATTCCGTGGCTTTCAGGGCGGCGTTGTGCACTGGGGAGCCAATCCCCGTGAAATTTATGAGATGGCGCTTGCCGTCATTGCCGGGGCAAAAAAAAACCTGAAAATACAAAGGAATCGGAAGCATGACAAAAATCGCGATTGTTGAAGGTGACGGTGTCGGCAAAGAGGTCATACCACCAGCAGAGGAAGTGCTGCGCTTCTTTCTCCCTGATGCGGAATACATTCCCGTCGAACTGGGCTACGAGCGCTGGCTGCGGACCGGTGTGCACTGCACCGATGAGGATATTGCCCTTCTCAAGACGACTGATGCGATCCTCTTTGGCGCCGTTACCACCATCCCGGACCCCGACTACCCAAGCATCGTTCTGCGCATCCGAAAGGAGCTGGACCTCTATGCCAACCTCCGCCCGATCATCGGACCCGATTTTGATATTCTCATCGTCCGGGAAAACACTGAAGGGCTCTACTCGGGCATCGAATGGCAGGAACGTGACCGGGCCTGCACCCTGCGGGTTGTCTCAGAGCGGGGGACCCGGCGAATCGCAGAGATGGCCATCGGACTCACAAAAGAGCGAAAGCACCTCACAATTGGTGATAAATCCAATATTATGGCTTCTGATGCCTACTTCAGGGGGATCTGCACCAGCATGGCAGAGGAAGCCAACATTCCCTACCGAACAATGTTCATTGACGCCCTGACCTATGACGTGCTCATGCACCCGGCAGCCTATGACGTGGTGCTCACCACGAACATCTTCGGGGATATTTTAAGCGATGCCTGCGGCTATCTGGCCGGCGGCCTTGGTCTTCTGCCCAGCGCGAATATCGGCGAAGACCATGCCTTTTTTGAACCGGTGCACGGTAGCGCTCCGGACATTGCAGGGCAGGGCATCGCCAACCCGGTCGCCGCCATCCGTAGCACCGCTCTCCTCCTTGAACACCTTGGCATGAAGAGCGAGGGAGAGCAGGTTTTTTCTGCCGTCGATGCTACTATCAGAGAAGGAATGACGACACCTGACCTTGGCGGGGCCTGTAACACAGCCACGATGGGTCAGGCGATTCTTGATAAACTCCTGACAGAATTGTAACGAATGGCACAGGAACGGAAATATGACAGATATTGAAGTAACCAATCCGGCGACCGGAGATCGTATCGGAACCGTCCGGGAATCGACAGCAGGAGACGTGGATGAAGCCGTAGGGCGGGCGGAAACAGCCTTTCTGCCCTGGTCGGGACTTGAGCCACGGGCACGGGGAAAGATACTCTTTAGGGCCGCAGGACAAATCCGGGCAGAGCAGGACGACCTGGCGATGCTCCTTACAACCGAGCAGGGCAAGCCACTCCACGAAGCCAGAAATGAGATTCAGGGTGTCGCCAACGTCTTCGAATATTATACATCCATCTCCGGAACTATCCGCGGCAGCGCTCAGGCACTGGGGAAATACGGGACCGGCATCGTCCGCAAAGATCCGCTGGGTGTGTGTGCGGCGATTATCCCCTGGAATATGCCCGCTCTTATTCTGACCTGGAAAACCGGCCCCGCTCTTGTCGCCGGAAACAGCGTCCTCATCAAGCCCTCGGCCGAGACCCCGCTTACCAGTATGCGTCTCGCAGCTATCCTGCACCAGGCAGGTGTGCCGGAAGATGCCCTGCAGATTGTCACCGGCCGGGGCAGCACCACCGGGGCAGCACTTGTCAGGCATCCGGGCATCAAAAAAATCTCGTTTACCGGCTCAGCAGAAACCGGCAGGGAGGTCGCAGCAGCATCAGCCGCCGGAACAAGTCTGAAACGGCTCACCCTCGAACTGGGCGGCAGCGATGCGATGATCGTCTGTGCCGATGCCGACCCGAAAGCAGCGGCGCTGGGGGCCGCCGCAGGCCGGTTCTACAACTGCGGGCAGACCTGTACCGCTGTTAAGCGTCTCTTTGTCGCAGAAGAACTTCAGGAGACGTTCATGCATCACCTCATCGCGGCAGTTTCGAAGATGGTGATTGGCGACGGACGGACCGCCGGGATAATGATGGGGCCATTAAATAACACAGCCGGCCGAAATAGCGTGATGCGAGCCGTGGGAGAGGCTCTTGACAGGGAAGATGCAACCCTTGTCTCCGGGGGCACTATTCCAAAGGGAGAAGCCTTTCAAAACGGGCATTTCTTCGAGCCGACCATCCTGAGCGATCTTCCCGCTGATTCCGTGCTTCTTACCGAAGAGATCTTCGGCCCGGTCCTGCCGGTTGTGGCAGTTGCCTCTTTTGACGAGGCCATCGAAGCGGCCAATGCGACAGGCTACGGACTGGGGGCGTCTGTCTGGACCCATGATATGCGCCGGGTCAGTCAGGCGGCCGAGCAGATCGAGAGCGGCATGCTCTGGGTCAATCAGCACCTGAGCGTCCCTCCGGACGTGCCGTTTGGCGGCGAGAAGCGGAGCGGACTGGGGCGTGAAAACGGACCCGGTGCCCTTGACAATTACCTGCGTGAGAAGACGATTCTCATCAAACCATGAAAACGGGCGGGCGTTGATGGTACGGGTCGGATGCCATGTGTCCATCGCCGGGTCACTGGCGATGAGCGTAGAACGTGCCGTTGAACGTGGGTGCGATACCTTTCAGATCTTTACGGGAAATCCACGGGGATGGAAGGTGAAGGACCTCGACCGTGAAATGGTTGAAGCCTTCAGAGACGCTGTTGCCAAAAGTCCCTGCTCACCGGTCATTGCCCACATGCCCTACCTTCCCAATCTGGCATCGCCGAAGGAAGAGGGGTGGCAGCGTTCGGTCGACACACTCATCCTGCAACTCCGGCGCTGTGAGGTGCTTGGCATTCCCTATCTGGTCACCCACTTAGGCAGCCATCTCGGTGCCGGGCCGGAATCTGGTGAAAAGCAACTCACACGAGCGCTTTCCGAGGCGCTTGCAGCACCCGATACCGGCGAAGTGAAGCTGCTTCTCGAGAATACCTCCGGCTCAAAAAATTCAATGGGTTCGACCTTTTCAGATATTGGCCAGATTATCAACGGGTGCGACGGTAATCCTCGCCTTGGCATCTGTTTCGATACCTGTCACGCCTTTGCTGCCGGTTATGACCTCACAAACGGGAGCGTCATCAATGCCACCCTTGAGGAGATTGACGCTGCCGCCGGGCTGGACCGCCTGCTTGTCATGCATCTCAACGATACCAAAAGCCCCTGCGGGAGTCATCTGGACCGCCACGAGCATATCGGGTTGGGAGGAATCGGGAAGGAAGGAATGAGGATGCTAATCAATCACCCGGTTATCAGGTCTCTGCCACTGATCTGTGAGACGCCAGTGGATGAAATCCGGGGCGATGCTGAAAATATTCAGGCGGTGCGGGAGCTGGAAACAGGGCCTTCTTAACCTTAAAAAAAGTGAAATGTTGATTCTTTGATTTTATGCTCTTCTTCGTAACAGGATTCCGGCACTGCCAAGCGCTGCAAGAACTGAGATAACGCCAAAGCCCGGCGCCTCAGTTGATGACGGAACTGGCAGGGTGCCCTGTGGGGTTGCTATGGTCGTCACCGCTGACGTCGGGGTTGTGGTTTCCGGCACCACTACTCCGGATGGTGGTGCATACTTCACAAGCCATCCTTCTGCAGTCTCGCCGCCCATGCCGGTCCATCCGGCCGTGGCAAACCCACCGTCCGCAGCGGGTGCGACGACATGGAAGATACTTGCAACAGAGCTGTTGTCCACGATTGCCTGGTAGATAGCCGAATCAAGCTCATTCCCGTTTTCGTCAAGAAGAAGCGTCATCGCCGCGTCGCCCCACTTCCCGGCGATAACATATTCGTCAGAAGCAAGAGCCAGAGCATCATAGCCGGCAGCGCCCTGGAGGGTCTGCTGCCAGAGTTTCATCCCGGCGCTGTCGGTCTTCACCGCAACAGCACGGGTCTCCATCTGATTCTCAGTAAAGGGCACGAGGGCACTACCGGTTAAGAGATACTCCTCACCATCAGGAATCATTGCATAGAAAGCAAGATTCTCATAGGTCTTTTTCGAGGTTTGTTTTCCGTCAGCTGTTGTCTTCAGAAGCCACGCGGTTTCGATATTTTCCAGTGAGTCCACACCGGCCACGAAATACCCGGTTCCCGCCTGTGCGACATCATACGCCGCACCGGAACAGAGAACCCGCTCCCAGACGAGGTCACCATCGCCGCTGTATTTGACCAGAACCGCTGAGGTGGTGAGATCATCATACCAGCGCCATCCGCAGATCATTAGATCGCCACCATCATTCACCAGCACTTTCCTGACGATCAGGTTCGCGACTGACGTGTCCCAGAGCGCTGTGCCCTCTCCATCGGTCTTGATCAGATGGGAACTGCCTTCCGCACTGATGAGCTCTCCGGTCTCACCAAAGCGCTGATTCTCAGTCGTCGTAGTCAGCACAAACGTACCGTCGCCCACCGCTGCGATGGATGAGACCTTGAATCCTTCAAAGGCGGTGTTCCAGACAACTGTTCCAGCGTCGTCGGTTCTGAAGAAAGCGGCGTTATTGCCACCGGAGGCAGGATCATAACCCAGACCACCGAACAGATACCCTCCGTCACCGGCCGGTGCCATGGCAAAGAGGTCCGTATAGAGACCTGCATAATAGGTATTGTTCCACTCTTCCTCTACGACCCCCCCGGCACTGACACTCCCAGCACAGGCACACAGACAGAGGAATCCAACGGCGACAATCATCGCCGGAAAACGTAGCTGATTCTTATTCATGGTATTTTATCACTCTTCTGACCAGTGTCGCAAACCCTTGGTTCTCTCCAGGGTTTTATGCGGTCACCAATCATTTTTCAGATCTATCGGTGGCACAGATAGTTAATGGCTGTGGTCAGGCAACCGTGCCATTAAGACGATTCATCTCAATAATTGTGAGGTACGTGGAAGCGGTCGTCAGCAACAATACCATCCGTCTCGGAAGCGAAGCACTCCCATTGCATGAGCAAAGCGGGTACGGAAGAATCCAGAATAAGAGCCTGCTTCTCTCACCCGAAGAGGCACTCTATCTTGCCGGAAGAGATAAGATCACCCTGAAAGGGTATACCTTCAGCTCTGCGCTTGCAGCCTTTTCTGAGAAATCGGGATTTTTGCGCCGGTTTCTCGTATACCGGGACATCCGGGAACGGGGCTACGTGCTCACCACCGGACCACAGGACTTCCGGGTCTTTCGGCGGGGCGAGCGACCCGGCACGGGTCAGTCGCTCTATCTAATGCGGGTCATCTCAGAACGTGAGCAGATCTCATTTAAAAAAATTGCAGCAGAAGTCACAGCGGCGAAAAACATGCGCAAAAGCTTCCTGCTTGCCGCGGTCGATGACGAGGGCGAGATCACCTACTATGAAGTAAAACTGCAGGATCCACGTGAGACCGAAAACCTGCTTACCCTGCCCCCAGTCCGTGGCAGTTGGATCGGCACCGCTGTTGTTACCACCGGAGAGCCAAATACCGCGTTTGACGAGGCGTGGATTGGAACACCACTCAATACTGAGCACCGGATGCTCTCTGCCGTGGAGGCGCTATATCTCCTCAAAACAGGCGTTCTTACCATCATTGACTCCCCAGAACTGAACACAGAGACAGACACAGCGGAGCAGACCGATCCGGACGAGCTCATGCAGGCAGAGGACAAAGAACTCGCCGAGAAAGAACGGGTCTATGCCGACCTGCGTGAACGGGGCATGGTACCACGGACCGCATACAAATTCGGCCACCATTTCCGGGTCTACCGGGGCACGAAGAAACATTCTGAGATGCTGGTGCATGCCCTGCAGGAGTCATCGTCAAAACCGATGAGTGTGATATCACGCTCGGTGCGTCTGGCCCACAGCGTCCGAAAGAAGATGTTTTTTGCCTGTGTACATACGAATACTATTGAGTACATCGAATTCTCAAGAATCAAAATGTGAGATCATTTTCAATGGAACCTCAACTCAATCCCTGGTCCAGTGACCAGTCAATAGATACCGATAAACTTTTTTCCGAGTTTGGTATCGAACCCATAGGCAGTCTGGCTGAAAAAATAGAGAATCCTCCCGCCTTTTTCCGGAGAGGTATTGTTATCGGCCAGCGCGATTACGGGAAAATAGCGAACGCCATCACGACACAGAGTCCGTTTCATGTGCTGACCGGATTTATGCCCTCAGGTCACCCGCACCTCGGGCACCTGATGGTGATGAAAGAGGTCGTCTGGCACGTCCGGGCAGGCGGCAACGGATATGTCGCCGTCGCCGACCGTGAGGCGCACGCTGTCCGGGGAATCTCCTGGGACCAGTGCAAACGATTTGGTAAAGAATACCTGACCTGCCTCTATGCCCTGGGATTTGAGGGAACGACCTATTACCAGAGCACCAATACAACCGTCAAAGACCTTGCGTTTGAGGCGGCAACGAAGATAAACTTCTCAGATATGCAGGCTATCTACGGATTCTCATCAGAGACCGATATCGCCCATGCGATGAGCGTCGCAACCCAAGTGGCCGATATTCTCTACCCACAGGTGGACGCCGGACCCGCACCGACCATTGTGCCGGTTGGAATCGATCAGGACCCCCATATCCGTCTCACCCGCGACGTCGCCCACAAACTGCGTATGTTCACAGTGGAAGAACGTGACGGCTACATGAGTGTGCGTTCAAAGCAGGCACCAGTCGCTGCGATGGATGCCGTGGCAAAAGCGTTTCCGGGTGCAAAACGCTACGAAGGGCACATCGACATCAAAGGCGTGCCCTGTGCCGGTGTACAGGAAACGGTCCGTGCCATTGAACTCGCCCACGGCGGGTTTGGCTTTATTACGCCGTCTTCCACCTATCACACCTTCCTGCAGGGTCTTCAGGGCGGGAAGATGTCCTCAAGTGTCCCCGAGAGCCTGTTCACCTTCGATGAAGAGCCAAAATCAGTGAAGAAAAAGGTCATGGGTACCCTGACCGGCGGACGGGTCACACTCGAAGAACAGAAGAAACTCGGTGGCGAGCCGGACAAATGCTCGGTCTATCTGCTCAACCTCTTCCATATGCAGGAGGACGATGCCGAACTTATCGAGATGCGCCGAGCCTGTCAGGCCGGAGAACTGATGTGTGGTACCTGTAAGAAAGCGACTCTTGAGCGGGTAAAAGAGTTTCTGGAAGACTTTAAGGAAAAACGCGATGCGGTGGAGCATCTGGTGGAGGAACGATAAATGATGGATGAACTGACACTCAATGAGAAGAGACTTCTTGCGGTACTCAAAGAACTTCGTGATATTGAGGGGGCACGGGTTGCTGCTACGGAGGGATTTCGACAGGATAATGCCCTGACTGCTGAACCGGACCTCGTAATTCATCCGTTCAGAGACGCCCTGAAAGTGCTTGGGGAGACCAAGAATATCGCGTTCAAGCCGATACAGCGGGCCTTTGAACTCATCAACGAGGCCAAATCCGAAACCTTCGGACCACTGCGGGAACCAAACGCGAGGTACCTCGGCACCATTATGAATACGACCGAGGATTCGGTTATTCAGTATGCCCATCTGCTCTCGGACAAGGAACTTGCCGGGATCGAGCGCCAGACAAAGACTTTCTATCACCTGACGGAGGAGGGCAAAGAGTATGCTGAGAATGGCCTTCCGGAGCGAAACCTCCTCAATTTCTTTGCGTCAGAAATTTCCATGAAAGACCTCCAGCAGAATCCACAGGCACGGATCGGGATTGGCTGGCTCAAACGCAAGGGATGGATAACGATTGAGAAAGGGGTTGTCGTAAAAACCGGCGATGCTCCCCTTGGTGAGGATGAATTGGGTCTTAAAAATCTGGAAAACGCGAGCGTTGCAGGTATACAGGAGCTTCTCAAACGCAAACTGGTCGAGGAAGAGGAAAAAACCACAACCCTCATCTTCATCACTCCACAGGGGATTGAACTTGTTGCGGGTGGACTGGACCTCAGAGAAGAAGTGAGCCGGCTTGATTCCGCCCTGATTCGGGAAGGGAACTGGGACAATTATAAATTCAGAAAATATTCGGTGAAGAAACACCCGAAGACCATCTACACCGGGAAAAACCACCCATATCAGGCACTCATCAATGAGATGCGCCAGATTCTTCTTGAGATGGGCTTTACGGAGATGTACGGGGACATCATTCAGAGCTCGTTCTGGAACTTCGATGCCCTCTTCCAGCCCCAGGATCACCCTGCACGCGAGATGCAGGACACCTTCTTTGTGGATCTTGAAAGTGAGCTCCCGGACGAATATAAGGCAGTAAAAGAAGTGCATGAGACTGGCGGGTCCACCTCGTCGGACGGATGGGGCGGCACCTGGCGTGAGGATATCGCGAAAACGACAGTGCTTCGGACGCACACCACCGGGCTTTCAATTCAGTATCTCAAGGAACACCCCGAACCACCGGCCAAGGCATTTTGTATCGGCAGAGTCTATCGCCGGGAAGCGATCGACCCGACCCACACGCCGGAGTTTGAGCAGCTTGAGGGTATCATCATGGATGATGATGTGAGCTTTAAGGATCTACTGGGACTTCTCAAGGCCTTCTACAACAGGATGGGCTTTGAAAACGTGAGGTTCAGGCCCGCTTATTTCCCATACACCGAACCCTCGGTCGAACCTGAGGTCTATGTGGATGGTCTGGGCTGGGTCGAGCTCGGCGGTGCCGGTATCTTCAGGGAAGAGGTCACCGAACCGTGGGGCATCGACCGTCCGGTCCTTGCCTGGGGTCTGGGTGTTTCACGTGTTGCGATGCTTAGGATGGGCCTTAAAGACCTGCGCCAGCTCTACCGAAGTGACATCGAATGGATACGGGAAACCCCGGTCTATACCGGCGGGAGGTGCTAAGCCATGCCAATCATTACGCTTCCGTACCAGTATCTTGAAGAACTCACCGGCACCGACCGTGATACGATTATCGACCGTCTGCCGATGATTGGGGCGGATATCGAGCGGTTTAAAGATGACCATACGGATGTCGAGTTCTTCCCCGACCGGCCGGATCTCTTCTCGACCGAAGGAGTGGCCCGGGCGATGAAAGGATTCCTGGGGATTGAGACCGGCCCGGTGATCTATGAGACGAAACCATCGGGGATTACAATCACCGTCGATGAAAACATCGCACCGATTCGTCCCTATATCGGGTCTGCTGTTATCAGAGGACTGACGTTTTCAGGTGAGGCTATCGAATCCCTGATGGGGCTGCAGGAGGCACTCCACTGGGCGGTTGGCCGGGGGCGTGGCAAGGTCGCGATTGGTGTTCATGACCTTTCGACCGTGACCCCGCCATTCCGGTACTTCGGCGCCGACCCGAAATTCTCCTTTGTGCCGCTCGACTTCGAGGAGGAGATGACGATGGAGGAAATGCTTACGAAGCACCCCAAGGGCGTGGATTATGCTCATCTGGTCAGGGACTTTGACCTCTATCCGCTCATTACCGACGCAAACGGCAGTGTTCTCTCGTTCCCACCAATCATCAACGGTGAACTTACCCGGGTCACAGAACAAACCACTGATATTCTTCTGGACTGCACCGGCACCGACCTGAAAGCTGTGACGACTGCCGTTAAGATCATCTGTGCCTCTCTTGTTGAGGCAGGTGGCACTATTGAAAGTGTGGAGATAAACGGGAAGGTCTGGCCGAACCTGAAACCCGAAAAGCGGACAATCAACGTCGATGAGTGCAACCGCCTGCTCGGTCTTGAACTCAGCGCGGGAGAGATAGCCGCCCATCTTGAAGCGATGCGGTTTGGGGCAATTCCTCATCCCCGTAAGGGGGAGGTCGAGGTTCAGGTCCCCTGTTACCGGGCTGATGTGATGCACGACTGGGACGTCTTTGAGGATGTCGCTATCGCGTACGGGTTCGAAAATTTTGAGCCACAGTTGCCCGCGACCTTCACGGTCGGCCGGGAACATCCCAAACAGACGCTGATGGGCGCTGTCCGGCAAATTATGACCGGCCTTGGGTATCTGGAGATGATGCCATTTACGCTCACCAGCAGACGGGTTCTCTTTGATCAGATGCAGCGGCCCTATGATAATGCCGTTCTTCCGGTCCTTCACCCGATAAGTGAGGAGCAGACACTCATACGGACCGACCTCCTGCCACTCTTAATGGAGATTCTCCAGCACAACCATCACCGCGAACTGCCCCAGAAGATCTTCCATGTCGGTGACGCCATTGACGGGACAGAAACGATTCAGAAGATGGCAGCGGTCTCGATTCATACGGAAGCGGACTTCTCAGAGATATTTGCGGCAGCCGACGTCCTCTGCAGAAATCTGGGTCTTGTCTATACCCTTGAAGAGTCAGACGACCCGGCGTTTATCGAAGGGCGGCGGGGCGATATTATTGTTGATGGTGTCAAACGGGGCGTGTTCGGAGAACTACATCCGGCGGTTATCACTGCGTTTGAACTGGATCAGCCAACTGCCGGATTTGAACTGGATTTAAGGGCGCTTGATTGAAAAGCCTGAAAAAAGCAAAATATTTTTTTGAATTTCTGTTTTTATAGATTTTTTAACCGAGACGGACCGCAACGTCCCGCTTTGCAAGATACTCTTTGACATCCTGCACGGTCATCTCACCGAAATGGAAGACCGAGGCGGCAAGACAGGCGTCTGCTTTTCCTTTTGTAAAGCCGTCGTAGAAATGCTCCAGGGTTCCGACACCGCCACTGGCGATCACCGGAATGCCCACCGCATCTGATATGGTCCGGGTCACCGGGAGATCAAACCCGTCTTTGACGCCGTCAGTCTCCATGCTG
>Ga0222642_1000134_pt1 | contig 18352 bp, 21 predicted proteins | sample AntAcemetagen229_FD_179813 | JGI IMG/M metagenome (GOLD analysis project Ga0222642, IMG submission 179813) | Saline water microbial communities from Ace Lake, Antarctica - #229 | ecosystem: Environmental > Aquatic > Non-marine Saline and Alkaline > Saline | place: Antarctica: Ace Lake... | reverse complement strand
CCCGTTGCAAGACATCACTGATCGCGCCCGGATCGAGGGCGATGCGTTTGCGCTCGGCATCAAATTCAATCCGCGACAGACTCAACAGGTCTTCCACCAGCGCTTCCATGCGGGCCGCCTGCCGGGTCATCATGGCCAGGAATCGTGCGTTCTCAGCAGCATCCATAGGCCGGGGATCCGAAAGAGTTTCCAGACAGCCCTTGAGGGCGGTGATCGGCGTCTTGAGTTCATGCGATACGTTGGCGACAAAGTCGCGGCGGACCGTCTCCAAATGTTTCAACCGCGTGATATCGCTCAAAACAATCAACGCGCCTATATTGTGATCCGTGCTATCCGTCAGGGCTGTACCGTGCAGTTGCAGGAAACGTTCTTCGTTACCATACATGACGATCTCGTCTTCGGCCGAACCCGTTCCCGCGAGGGTGGCACCAATAAAGGCCTGTAGGTCCCGGTTGCGCACAGCTTCCTGAATACTGCGGCCACGCGCCTGTTCGGGCGCGAGATCGAGCAGCCGTGCGGCGGCATGATTAAGATGCAGAATGCGTTCGTCGCGGTCCACCGCCAAAACACCTTCCACCATGCTGGCCAACACCGCTTCCTGCTCGTTGCGCTGGCGCGTGATCGTGCCCAAGCGTTCGCTGAGCTGGGCCGCCATCTGGTTGAGCGTCCGGGCCAGGTCGCCGAGTTCCTCGCTGTCGGGCCGCGCGACCCGGGCTTCCAGGTCGCCGCGCGCAATGCGCTCGGCCACCCGGCGCATGTCTTCCAGAGGACGGCTAATCCGCCGCGAGAGAAGCCAGGTAACCACGGCGAACAGGATGACGACGATCAGCCAGCCCAGGATAATGTTCCGGACAACCGCGTGCACCGACCAGTCAATGACCGCGAGCGGGAGGGAAACACGCGCCACCGCGAGCAGGGTGTTGCCCTGCCGTACGGGAATGGCAAGATACATCAGGCTTTGGCGCCGGGTGTTGCTGAAGCGCACAGCAGTGCCGGTTGCTCCTTTCAGCGCCGCGGCAATTTCCGGCCGGTTGCGGTGGTTATCCATACCGGCGGGATTTTCCTTGGCATCGCCAATCACACGGCCATCCGGCAGAATGATCGTGATGCGGGTCGTCATCAGGCGCCCCAACTCCTTACACAGCCGGTCTGCGGTTCCGGGTTCGGTTTCCGGCAAAAGGGCGGCCGCTTCCCGGGAGACGATCCGGGCGTGCATAAGGAGCTCGGCGGCCACCTGGTCCTGATGAAACCAGCGCAACGACTGCGTGGCATACCACGCCATCGCCGCGAACGCTGTCATGGCGCTCACCAGGAAGGAGAAGTAAATCCGCCACATGATCTTTTTACGGCGCACGCTTATTCCTTAAAACGATAGCCTACACCCCGCACGGTCTCGATATATTCGGCCCGGGAGCCGAGTTTTTTTCGCAATCCAACGATCTGTACGTCCACTGCCCGGTCGGTGACGGCGTAATCTTCTCCTCGCACCGCATTGACAATCTGCTCGCGGGTCATGACCCAGCCGGGGCGACGAGCAAGACAATGAAGGATCCGGAGTTCCGAGAACGTCATCTCCACCGGTTTGCCCTTGATGAGGACTTCATGCCGTCCGGGATTGATGACTAAATCGTGAATCCGGATCAGGGCATCCACGTCAACCACGTACTGCTTACGGCGGCGCAATACGGCGTGGACACGGGCCACCAGCACCTTCATGCTGAACGGTTTCATGATATAGTCATCCGCCCCCAGCTCCAAGCCAATGACCACATCACTTTCTTCATTCTTAGCCGTCACCATCATGATGGGAATAGCGGCCGTCCGAGGGTCTTGCTTGAGACGGCGGCACAGTTCCCGGCCATTCAAACCCGGCAACATCAGATCCAGCAAGACCAGGGCAGGCATTTTTTGTAAAATGATTTTGAGAGCCTGCTCGCCATTGGCCGCCGTGGTAACGCTGTATCCCTCGCGCGTCAGGTGGTAGCGCAGTAATTCAAGAATATCCTCTTCATCTTCAACAATAACAATGTGTTCCTTGGCCATAATTTATGTCTCCTCCGTAAGAACACGCAATCCGGAACATGGCATCTAGATTCCTTGCCGCTGAGTTTAGCCCGTTTTGATCGGGCCGTCAAAATAGTTTCTACGAACAAAACAGTTTCTACCGACAAAACAATTTCTACCGCAGCGGGATTGACAATCGGCGCAGTGATCATGTACTGGAAAATATTATTGGCCAAGGGTAAGGTCGGAATGGAGGCAAGTAGTCACGTCTTCAGTGACCCATGGATTATGCAACAACCGAAATTAATCCGACGCGTACGCCGGGATATTTTGCAGCCTGGACGCATAGCCATGCCAGGATAACATCGGTCTTCCCGGACCGTGCGCCTCCATAGAACAGGTGGCGGCGAAGTTCCGGCCGATCAAGGTGGTCCAGCCATGCGACGTTTTACTTTGGTGTGAGCGTGATCACACCTATAGCCAAATTGTCAACCGGAGGAATGGGGACACGGCCGGAATTATTCTGCTGGGGCGCCTTGATCCGCCATGGTTTTTGCCATCACGGCCTGGAATGTGACGATGTCGAACGGTTTAGAAATATAGGCGTTCATGCCGGCCTGGAGACAGCGCACCTCATCGTCTTTCCTGGCTGCGGCGGTCAGGGCGATGATGGGAATGGCGTGATTGCGGATTGTAGACCTTGGATTACGGATTATACGCGTGGCCTCCAGCCCGCCCATGGCCGGCATCTGCACATCCATCAGCACCAGGTCATAATCGCTGTGCTCTAAATGGATCAGCGCTATCTGGCCGTCGCCCACCACTTTCACCCGGTGCCCCATCTTCTCCAGTATAGTCACGGCTATTGCCTGGCTGGATGCATCGTCTTCCGCCAGCAGGATGCGCAGGGCGCAGAATGGAACCGGACTCTTGACCGTCGTCGTGCTCGCGGCGGAGAGCTGGTCGGACGTTTGATTCAGCCGCACGGTGAAATGAAAGCTACTGCCCTTGCCCGGCTCACCTGCCCTGAGCAGACCTGTGGTGAGCGGAGTCGAACCAGTCGAAGGGCTCTCCACCCAAATCCGGCCGCCCATCAGCTCCACCAGCCGCTTGCTGATCGTCAGGCCCAGCCCGGCGCCGCCAAATACCCGGGTATATGTTTCATTCACCTGGGTGAAGCGATTAAAAATCAGCGCCTGCCTATCGGCGGCAATCCCTATTCCCGTATCCCGTATCCAGAAATGCAACCAGATGGTTTTGGGGTTTTGGGGTTCACGGTTTAAGATTTTGTCTTTCCTTCCTTCCTCAGTCCCCCGCGCTCCACGCTCCACGCTCAACGCTTCACGTTCTTCCCCTATCGCGACCCCGGCCACCACCTCGCCCCGTTCCGTGAACTTGATGGCATTACCGATCAGGTTGGTCAGCACCTGGCGCAAACGGAGCGCATCGCCACTTGCCATCGCCGGCACACTTCCGGAAATTTCCGTTCCCAGCCGAAGGCCCTTTGTCTTCACGGTCAGCTCGAACATCGCGATCACTTCGTTGAGCACCTGGGCCGGCGAGAACGCCTCCTGCACCAGCCCCATCTGATCCGCCTCGATCCGGGACAGGTCCAGGATGTCATTGATCAGCATAAGCAAGTCCTTGCTGCGGGAATCAACTATTTCCAGATACTCGCGCTGGTCGGCGTTCAGCGGGGTATCCAGCAGCAGATTGGAAAAACCCATGATGGCATTCATCGGCGTGCGGATTTCGTGGCTCATGTTGCTTAAGAAGGCGCTCTTGGCCTGGTTGGCCGCTTCGGCGGCTTCCTTGGCCTTGATGAGCGCCTCCTCCGCCCGCTTGCGCTCGGTGATGTCGGTGATGGAGCCGACCATACGAACAGGGCGACCAGCAGCATCGCGCACGGCCTCGCCTCGTGAGAGCACACAGCGATAGCTACCGTCTTTATGTCGCAGGCGGAATTCGACCGCATAACGCTTGTCCTCCTCCAGATGTGAGCGGACAGCCTCGCCGACGTCCGTTTTGTCATCGGGGTGGATGAGATCAAAGAAAGAAGACTCGCGGTTGGGCAACTCATCGTCCCGGTAACCCACGATTTCCTTCCATCGTGGAGAAATGTAGACCTCGTGGGTGAGAAGGTTCCAATCCCACAGACCATCGTTAACGGCGCGCTCCACCAGTGCGTAGCGCTCCTCGCTCTCCCGCAGCGCCTCCTCCGCCTGCTTGCGCTCGGTGATGTCGTGAATAATGGAGTAAAGGCGATCTTTTCCTTTTGCTTCGATCTTGCTACTGAACACATCCACGTCCCGGATGGATCCATCCGCCCGCTTGTGACGGAATTCAAAATGGATCTGTTTATGGATTCTGGCCTTTTCCATCGCCTGTATTATTTCTTCGGGTGAAAGGGTGTTGATGTCCTGAATCCTCATTTGTACGAGCTGTTCCCTCGTCCATCCGTAAAATTCTGCTGCCGCAGCATTGGCGGCGATGATGTTGCCGTTAGCGGGATCGATGATCAGCTTGACCGCGGCGTGGCGTTCGAACAGGTCCCTGAAAAGCGCCTCACTCTCCCGCAGCGATTCCTGCGCCTTAAAGAGGTTTAAAGCCATCTCAATTGAGGATTGGAGCACGACATCATCGGAGTTCTTGATTACGCAGCCGTAGCCGGTGACCCTTTTTATTCTCTCCACATTTTCCTTGCCAATGTGCGCGGTGAGAAACACGATGGGGAGCTGACGCTTACCGAGAATCTGCTTGGCAGCTTCCGTGCCATCTATGCCGGAGCCCAGGTTGATGTCCATGAGAATAAGGGCGATTTTGTTGTTTTCGGTTACGATTCGGACCGCCTCTTCACCGGATTTGGCGGCAACCACATCGTAGCCGAAACTCTTGAGCAGCTTCGTCTCGACCAGCGTAGTGACGGAGTCATCTTCAACGAGCAGGATGGTTTTTTGTTCCTGATTTTTCATGGCTTTGTTGATTCGCAATTAATCTTTTCGGGGGAGGCTTCAGTTTTATGGGTGCGATTCCATGAAAAATAGTTGAAAAACAATATTGCCAGTTGCACGCCATTATCACATTAACATCTGACCAAAATAAAAGGGGCGCGCACTCCAAGTCCACACTTCGTTCGAGGGACCGCGAAGCCCCACTGTGAAACATGAGCAAGAAGCCGCGCCCGATTGGGCGCGCTCCCGTCAGCTCCGTTTCACAGATTGAAAATTCGCGGTTTTCGAACGAAACGATTACTACGAGTAACGCTAATAAAATGTCAAATGCTCAAAATCTTATACTCAATCCTCCAGTAAAATTAGCCCAAGCCCTCAAAACATGCATTCCATTAAAGAACAACGTTATTTTATCACGGCAAATTAAAAATTGCCAGCACACAATCGCTCTTCATGCAACGCGCCATTGTAATTGGCGTATTATCAGCACCAAGCCGAGCGTATCCCTTAATCGAATGACCCAGACAGGTTTTTGGTCATATCCGCGCTTCCAGTCCGCATAACGTCATCACCAGCACCCAGGCCCAGAATATCACGGCCGGTCCAACAATTATCAGCACCAGGCCAAGGACCTACAGTTTGAGCGCCTCTTCCTTGTTCCGCTCCTCCTGCCGCTTCCACCAGTCCGTTTTGCGGTAACTGCGGCGCCATGCCGCCTGGACACAAAGCCAGGCAAGGATTACATCAGTCTTCCCGGACCGTGCGCCGCCATAGAAAAGGTGGCGGCGGAGTTCCGGGCATTCGAGGTGTTTTTGCCAGGCTATTTTTTGCTTTGGTGTGAGCGTGATCACACCTATAGCCGGAATGTCAACCGGGGGGACAGACGGAATCATGCTGAGCGCGTAGCACGGTTGCAGGAATTATTATCGGGGCTCAATCCTCATACCTCGATACGAATTATTGAAAATTGAGACTCGACCCCAATTTTTCCCCTCCCACTTTCTTCAAGGTTATGACCAATCCACATTTAGTGCAAGTGCGGGAAAATACTGAAGCGGCTCTGAGGAATTGCGCCAGGATCGTATTTTGCGGCTACTCATTGCCAGATGCCGATATCCATATAAAGTATCTGTTGAAGCGAGCTCAGGTCAATAGATCACATGGTTTTCCCCTTAAAGTGACGATTATCAACAACCACACCAACAAGATACCTGCTGAAAGAGAAGCAGAAGAGAAGCGATATATCCGCTTGTTGGGGCGTAGTGCCATAAATTATACCGACGCATCTTTTGAAGCATTTTCCAAGAACCCCAAAAACTTTATGTCCTAATCATTATCATCGTCCTTCAGGACGAGGACAGTTATGGGCATGATCGGCAATATGCGGTCGCTTCAATCTCGCGGAGAGTTTGTCGTATTTCCGGGCTTGCCGACTGTTTTCGATTGGCGAGAATTTGCCGGACCATATAGGCATGTCCGGACAATAACGACTGTTCGATGTGAAGTTGTTCTTTCGCCTGCAGATACCAGAAGAATGATATTTCATCGCCGGGACGGAGTTCCGACTGTTTCAGCGCCAGAAAGGCGGCCTGGTCCTTGGTACGTGCGTGGCAGTGCCGCAGCTCGGCTATCAATTCATGAACATCCTTTTTGAGCATCCCGAACAGTGGAATCCGGAGTTTAATTACTTTGCGGTTCCGGTCTACTCATCAAGTCCGTCGAGGAAGTCGTCGTGGCTCGGCCTGTAGGCCGTCGCATCATGCTGGTACGTGACCGCGTCATAGATCACATCCGCCGTGTTCACCAGTTCGGCCACACGTTCTGACATGGCTTTCACATCCGCACCGATGCCGGTCACCTTCCGTCGAATCCCATCAAGTATCCGCTCAAGCTTTCCCGTGTTCTGGTAGTTGTCTGGTGTTGTCATTATGGGAAGACAACGCGGGGGGAGTATTTAAGACTTTTGGGCGAAAAGTCTCACTGGACGGGAATAAAATTGGCGCTCCATGCAGCGGGTGGTACGGCAGTTCCGGGGTAGCACCGATTTCGTTCGCATTTTAGGTCCCATTCCGACAGTACGGGTCTTAGGGGGATTCCACCGATTCGGTCGATTGAACAAGGCAGGGACCATCTCTTTCAACTGCCCCAGGAATGTGTATATTACCTCCATGCGCAATGACGAGGAAATCATGCTTGCGGTGGGCAAAGGCGATATTGATGCCTTTGAGGAGATCGTCTTGCGCCATCAGAAAACGGCATGGCAAGTGGCATACCGTTTCCTAGGAGATGCCGCTGAAGCAGAAGACGCGGCACAGGATGCATTCATGAAGATTCTGGCCGCCGCGCCTCGCTACCGACCGTCTGCAACATTTCGGACGTTTCTTTACCGAGTTGTGTCCAGACTTTGCATAGATCGGGCGCGAAAGATGCACCCTATATTCACCGATGAACCGCCTGACGCTCCGGATCCCCGGCCATCGGTGAGCGAAAACCTGCTGACTTCCGAACGCGGCAGGGAAGTTCGCCGGGCACTCAACACGCTTCCTGCCAATCAACGCATAGCCATTGTGCTCAGGTATTACGAGGGGCTTGATTACCGAAGCATTGCCGACGCGATGGAGACCACGGAGAAGGCGATTGAACGGTTGTTGGCGCGCGGCCGTGCCAGGCTTCAGCAGGAATTAGCCGACTTTCTTGAAAAAGGGTACTGACAAGGGGGATTTTCGAGATTGGTTCGTTTATTAGATTGAAAGGGCAAAGAACATGAACTGCGCGGAATTCAGGAAAGTGGCGAATGTCTATCTGGACGATGAAGCACCGCAGGCCCTACAAGCCGCGATACAGGCGCATCTAAAGACGTGCACCGAATGTCGCCGCGCACATGAAGTGACGGAACGGTTGGCCGCCTTGCTTCACACTGTACCGGCCACCGATGTGCCGGATGGGTTTGCGCGTCGTGTGATGACACTCGCCAGACAACGAGGCATTCCGATGCCCGTTCCTGTGTTGCTTTATCCTGCTCAATGGTGGCTTGATCTTGCAAGTCCGTTGCGAGTTGCGGCTGCGGCGGTGTTAGTAGTTGGACTAGCAATGGGGACCTTGATGGGATTGGATGTCGGACAGAGCAGTTACACAGCACCCACCATTGCCAAGACAGACGCTCTCACACAGTATAACCTGGACTATATGGGCGATGCGCCGCGCGGATCTCTGGCACAAGTGTTTTTAACTATCGAGAAATAATCGGCAAAAAGGATTATGAATCATGAAAAGGACGATTGGCATATTGCTTATCCTGTTATCCGTAGGACTGAATGTGGCTTTCGTTGCCGTATGGATTGCGCACCGGATGCCGCGGCATCATGGACATTTCTGCAACGGCGAGGAGTCCAGCTGTCCGTTTCATATCCGATTTGGGGTGACAGATCCGCAAAGGCAAGAATTTGAGGCACGGATGATTAGGTTTCGCAAATCGTCTCAACCCATTTGTGCGGAGGTCCAACGACGTCGATTTGAATTGATTGACTTGCTGGCAGTCCCAACCCCGGACCGGACGGCAATTCGCGCGAAACAGGATGAAATATTGGACGGCCAGCGCCGGATGCAGGAACGGGTGATCGAGAACTTGCTTGAGATGAAGACTACCCTCACACCGGATCAGCAGAAGAAACTGTTCGATATGATTCGGGAGCGCAGTGATTGCGCAGGGCATGGACCCATGATGATGGGCCTGGGCACGAACATGCCGTGCCGCCCATGAATCCATGATCATGCAGTTTGCCGGTCATTATCCGCCTTCTTTTTAGAGAGGGGGATTTGCGTCTCTTACCCGTTTATATTCTATTAAGGGCGGTGTGCCCGGACAATGCAGGTGGACCGAAATATGAAAAAAAATCTTTTTGTTTTGTTCGCGCTGACCACGTTATCCGGGTTTGCATTTGCGGGAAACTTCTTTTTTCAGGGAAAGGAAGGAAAGAACGCTTCTTTTGAAAATGTAACGGTAAAAAGGAAAAATATCAGTTCTTCCATTCTTGCGACGGGTTCGGTGAAGCCGATTGTCGGTGCGGAAGTTAAAGTGGGAGCAAGGATCTCGGGGAAAGTCGAACATCTCTATGCCAATATTGGAGACAGGGTTGAAAAAAATCAGGTTATCGCAGAAATAGAAAAAATGGATCTGGAAGCTCTGGTAGCCCAATCAGAAGCCAATGTCAAAGCCGCGGAAGCAGGCATAGGGGTGTCCCGGGCTTCTTTGTGGCCGGTCTTAAGCGCCGAGACGGATTATGGTTATCAGGATACCGCGTATCCTCCGCAGCAGGGGCAGAATTTTGCCGGATTAAAAGTGACCCTGCCGCTTTTTAATGGTCAGGATTTATATACTATCAAACAGTCGAAGGCAACTAAAGAAGCTGCTAATGCTGCGCTTGAATTTTCCAGGGTTCAGTTATCCTACGCTACCATTAAGGCCCCTATTTCCGGAGTCATCGCTTCGGTAACCACTCAGGAAGGAGAAACTGTCGCGGCCGGTCTCAATGCTCCGACGTTTGTAACAATTATTGATCTTTCCAGACTTCAAGTGGATGCGTTTGTGGATGAGACGGATATCGGACGGGTTAAGGTGGGGCAAAAGGCATTATTTACCGTTGATACCTATCCGGATAAAGAATTTACCGGAAAGGTAAAAGCGATTTATCCCAAGGCAATTATTCAGGAAAACGTGGTTAATTTTGACGTCGTGATAGAAATTGATTCTAATATCGAACTTTTACGGCCAGACATGACTACTAGCGTGACTATTTATCAAGAAGAGAAAAAGGGCGTGTTAACCATTCCCCGTGCAGCAGTTATTAAAGAAGGAAGCAGCAAGTATGTTCTGGTGAAACAGGATTCCGGAACTTTTGAGAAAAAGGCAATTAAAACCGGTATGCAAAGTGGTAGCGACGTTGAAGTAGTTTCCGGGCTTAATGAAGGCGATATTATTGGTATCAGTAAATGATGAAGCATGGGGAGGTTGGCAATGATAGAGATAGAATTTAAGGACGTTACGAAATCGTTTCAGAGCGGTACGATCAGGACGGATGTTCTCAAGGGGCTTACTTTTAAAGTAGAGAAAGGGGAGTTTGCCTCGATCATGGCCCCTTCCGGAACAGGCAAGACAACTTTGCTAAATGTTCTCGGATGTTTAATGAAGGCTTCGAGCGGTTCATATATATTCGAAGACCAAGACGTTGCAACTTTAAATGATGACCATCTCTCCGAGATAAGAAATAAAAAGATCGGGTTTGTTTTTCAAACATTCAATCTTCTGGAAAGAACAAGCGCGCTCGATAATGTTCTTTTACCGTTAGTTTACGCAGATACTTATCCTGCCGATGCCAAGCAAAGAGCCATTAAGCTTTTGGAATCTGTAGGTTTAGGGGAAAGAATTCATTATAAACCAAGCGAGCTTTCCGGGGGGCAGCAGCAGAGAGTCGCGATAGCTCGCGCCCTTATCAACGATCCGTCCATTATTCTGGCGGATGAGCCAACCGGTAATTTAGACAGCGAATCTTCCAGAGAAGTTATGAATATCTTTAAGACTCTGCATGGACAAGGGAGGACGATTGTCGTAGTTACTCACGATCTTGCTATTGCGCGCTCTGCCGGCCGAATTATCTTTTTAAAAGACGGCAGGGTGGAAAAAACGGAGGTGCTCTCATGAAAACCATCAGGGTCGCCGTCGTTTCCATAAACACCATTTTAAAACATAAAATGAGGGCGCTTCTTATTATTTTGGCTATTGTGGTAGGCATTGCTACCTTGACAGTGATAGTTGCTTTAACTCAAGGGATGAATAAGAAAATCATGAATCGGATACAAAATTTTGGCCCCGATGCGATTATGGTTCATTCAGGTGGCGGTAAGATCCGCGGACCTTCAACGGCATCCGAAGCGAACATCACGAGAAAAGATATTTCTGACATTGAAAATATTAACGGGGTGAAGCTGGTTACCTCTTTTCAGGTGGCTTTGGATATGCCGATAAAGTATGGGAATAAGTTTACCACTTCCTGGGTATGGGGAGTTGAGCCGAACTGGAAGGACGCATGGCGCAGAGACGCCTCCAGGGGGGAATTTATAACAGATTCGGATAACGAACAATTATCTAAGGTATGCGTCATAGGCCAGACCGCTGCTAAGGAATTGTTCGAGGACGCAAATCCTATAGGGGAAAATATATTAATAGAGAACGTTTCTTTTCAGATAGTTGGAATCCTAGAGAGAAGAGGGATGTCTCCTATCGGGACTGATTTCGATAATCTTATTCTTATCCCATTTACGACAGCATCGAGGCGGTTAATGAACCAGCCGCTGTATATAAGCATCGCAAGAGTCATTGTGCGAGATCCTTCGCGCGTAGAAGTTGTGGCCAAGCAGATTAAAGAGGGTTTAAGAGAGAATCATCATTTGGTAGCAACCGAGGAAGATGATTTCAGGCTGTCTACGCCAGGAGAAGTTGCCGAGATGGTAAAAAGCACGGCAAAAACATTAAAACTATTCTTGTGGCTGGTTGCAGTTATATCTCCTTTCGTTGGAGGCATTGTTTTAATGAATATCATGCTTATGGCAGTCTCGGAACGTAAAAGAGAGATCGGGTTACGCAGGGCAGTGGGAGCCAAGAAAAAGCATATTATTGTTCAGTTTCTTGCGGAATCCATAATGCTTACCTTTATAGGCGGGGTTATTGGTGTGGGTGCGGGAATTGTTATTGCGCTCTTAATCAACCTTTCCGGAAAACCAATCAGTATTACCTGGCAGACTTTTGCGATCGCATTTTTATTTTCCACATTCATTGGTTTATTTTTTGGCATTTACCCTGCCAGGAAAGCGGCCGCGCTTGATCCGGCGACTGCATTAAGCCAAAAATGAAGATAGTCAAAAACATATTAATCTCCAGGAAGATTTTATTGGAACGTAAAGCAAGGACAATCCTTTCTCTATCGGGGATTATTATAGGCGTTTGTTCAGTCATCATCATGGTTGCCATTGGGAAAGGGACAGAAGAAAAGATCGTTTCGCAAATAACAAAGATGGGGAGTAATTTATTATTGGTTAATGCGGGACAAGTTAAAATTATCGCAGGCCGGGCCCGGCAGGTTAAAGCCGTTACGACCCTTGAGTTGAAAGACGCGGATAGCATTCTAAACGAAGCCAGCAGCGTTAAATATGTCGCTCCTGCGCAAACTAAAAGAATACAAGTAAAATTTGAAAATCTCAGCACAAAAACCAGCGTTGTCGGGACAACCCCTGATATTGTCGAAGTGCAAAATTACTCTCTTAGAGAAGGACGGTTTTTTGATGAAGATGAAGACAAGGGCCTCCGCAGGGTGGCGGTTGTAGGGGGGACAGTCGTGGAAAACATATTCGAAAGACGGGATCCTGTTGGGAAAATTATTCGTATAGGTAAAGTTCCTTTTGAAGTTATCGGAGTTTTATTTTCCAAAGGCTTGGATGTTAACGGAATGGATCAGGATGATCAGATATTTATTCCAGTAAAAACTGCATTGAGGAGAGTTTTTAACTTAACGTATATTAATGCGATATATGTGAAAGTAAAGAACAGCAGTTTAATGGACCAAGCCGAACAAGAAATAAGCAGTATTCTGCGGAAACAGCACCATATAAAAGAGGGCAAAGCGGATGATTTTACCATTCAGAATCAAACAACGGTTCTGGAAATGCAAAAAGAAAGCAGCAAGGCATTCACGCTTCTTATCGGAAGCATTGCAGCTATTTCTCTTTTGGTCGGTGGAATCGGAATCCTGGCCGTCATGCTCATTTCTATCAGGGAAAGAATAAAAGAAATCGGCATAAGAAGAGCGGTGGGCGCCAGAAGAAAAGATATTCTCATTCAGTTTTTGTCCGAGGCTTTGATCCTGAGTATTAGCGGCGGGGTGATAGGTGTCATTATAGGGATTACGGTTTCGGTGCTTGTAGCTTTTTTTGCCGGCTGGCCGTTTATTATTTCAATAAGTACCGTCGCGATATCTTTTCTTTCTACTTTTGTTATCGGCATCTTTTTCGGTGTGTATCCAGCGCTAAAGGCTGCCCGTCTTGATCCCATAAAAGCGTTGCAGTTTGAATAAGACGATCGTTTTAGGTTTTTCGAGACGATTAGCCCGAAAGGTACAAGAAAAGAATCGGGGTCACAGAACTTATAACTTTTAGAAACGGAAATCGTTACGGCACAAGCATTTTGTTCGCGACGACATCCGGGCATTCATTTTGACCTTGCGGAGGTGTTGCAGACATCCGAGCGTAAGAGGCGGTGGGAAATAAGAAATTGAGACTATGACGAAAAGCGGAATAGAAGATGTGCGGGCGCGGTTCGATAGCGTGGCCGCGGAATGGGACGCCAATCCGGGACGCATCGCATTGGCAAAGGCGGTCACCGATGCGATCCGGAATGCTGTAACGCTTCGGCCTGAGATGAACGCGATGGACTTCGGCGCTGGCACCGGACTCGTGACGCTGGGTCTGTCGCCCTATGTTGGCAAGCTCACAGCCGTGGACACCTCGCCCGAGATGTTGCGCGTGTTGGACGAGAAGTTGAAAGCGCTGGGCATCGCCAACGTTCAGCCCTTATCGTGTGACATTGCCAAGACCCCGCTGCCAGCGGCCGAGTTCGACCTCATCTTGAGTTCGATGGTTCTGCACCACATTCCCGACGTGCCACAAACACTCAAACGGTTACACCCCTGCCTTAGACCTAGCTGATGGATTGCGCTGGCCGATTTGGATTCGGAAGACGGCACAGATTGATAGATAAGAAAGATGATTTTACGATTCAGAATCAGGCTACTTTGTTGGCCGCTGAACGGGAAACTACTGGATCCATGACGCTGTTGATTGGGAGTGTGGCAGCTATTTCCCTGCTGGTCGGCGGTATCGGCATTCTGGCGGTGATGATCATGTCTGTTCGAGAACGCACCCGCAAAATCGGATTGCGCCGTGCGCTCGGCGCACTTCGCCGCGACATTCTGATCCAGTTCCTTATCGAATCCGGGATGCTGGCTGGCTTTGGGGGATTACTCGGCATCATCATCGGCCTAACGCTCACAGAAGTCGTGTCGGCGTTTGATTACTGGGAAGCGATCATATCTTGGCCTGCGGTTGCCGTTGCGTTTCTTTTCGCAACCGGCATGGGTGTTGTATTTGGTCTTTATCCCGCCATCCTAGCGGCACGCCTGGAGCCGATTCAAGCACTTAGGTTTGAGTGAAGCACACATAGATGAAGATACAGAACAGATGAAGAACAAACAGAGATAGCGAATCCTGTCTTTTGACGCTGACGGCATCCGAGGCTTACTGTCGTTAGTATTGCAGGAACAACTTGAAAAGCCCCCCGAGTGGCTGAACAAGATTGACCTACTGGCCGGGACCTCGACCAACGGGATCATTAATCACAACAGAATTCCGCAACTCTCACCTTTCACACGGTCATCACAAGATATAAAAACTCGGCCGACTTCACATTTAGACCAGAGTGTGAAGCAAATGGCCGAAAACGAGACGAATCTAAGCGGGAATCTTATGGGAAATAACCCAAATTCCGCAAATGTGAAACAATCGGCAGAAATGCCCCTTTGTAACACGGTTCCCGATAGCAGAACACCGGCACAAGGAATAATATCTCTCACCGATACTCAGGCCAACGCACAGACGCCAAGCACCATTCCCGCTCAGAAGCGCAGGAAGCCGGCACGGCATTACGAGCAATTTGGGGAGACGATCCGCTACCTGACTTGGGATGAATGGCAGAAACTTCTCGATTCTATTGACGATTACCGGCACAAGCTGATGATCCGGCTGATCTATCATCTGGGCTGCCGGGTCGGTGAGTTTGTGCGGATTCAACTCAAACACATAGACTTGAATCGTAACAGCGTGTTTTTCCCAGCCGAGAACACCAAAACTGGCCATCGCCGGACAAGCCATGCGCCGGTCGGCCTGATGAATGAGATCAAAAGCATCCTGAAGCGCGACGGCAGAATGCTCAAGCGGTCAGATGCAGTTTTAAATCCGGAGAAATCCCTCTTTCGCCGTTCAATGAAGTCGGCCAGGGCTTATTCTGAAAACCGTATCCGTCAGATATTTCAGAGATACGTGAAAAAGGCCGGCCTGGATCGGGAATATGGAAATGACTCGAAGGGTCGGAAGCTCCACCTGATAACCGTCCACTCGCTCCGCCACAGCCATATCATGCACCATATCCACATTCATAAATTACCCTTGTCAATTGTCCAGAAGCAGGTCGGCCATCGAACGCTGAAAGCGACAAGCGTGTATTTGAATCCATCCGAAGAAGCGGTTGCTAATGCCTATAACGCTATAACGAGAGACGATCACCCCTCAGTCTGAATCGTCAAGCAGGGAAGTTAATTTAACCCTCTCTTCTCCTGATGTCAGATATTCAAACGCTTTTTGCAAGGCCAGAATGGCCTTTGGAATCTCCCTGATGCTCATGCCCTGCGTTCCCCGCCAGCGGCCATGCTTGTCCTTATAGCGTACCTCCAGCACGACCTTCGGGATTTCGATTTCCTTGCCGTCTTTCAGGCAGACGTTGCGGAATACGCTGACCCGGCAAGGTCCAACCATGATGATCTTTTCAGGTCTGCTGTTTCGCGGCGGAATGGGGTAGTCGGAATCGATTGTGAGCGAGATGGTAAATTTAAAATGACCGGCACACCCTCCCTGTGTCCAGCCACAGTCCTATAACGCATTCCAAGTTAATAAATGTAGTCCCGCCAAAATGACTACAGGTCAGTGGGGACAATCCTTCCGCCATCCGTTATTTCCCTGTACCAATTAGGGTATCTATCAGATGGGTAATACGAATCGATCAGGAATAACCGGAATATCCTGTTGATCATGTAAGTCTTGTCTCAAAACACGCTTCTGCCGAAAAGCTTAAATAGTTCCTTTCCCTTCCTACTCCGTAACCAAATTCATGAACAAGCTGGTCTTGTTCGCTAAATCGTGAAGCCAATCTTCACGTGACGCTGACATGGATGATGCCGCATCCAGAGCGTTTTTATTTTTAAGAACGGCAAATCTTCACCAGAGCGCGAGCTCCTGTGAAATCAATACGGAAAGGAGGTGTTTCCATGGTGTTCCGCTTATGCGGAAACAGTTATGAACGCATCGTTCGGGTTTGTGGATTAAGAGAAATGTTTTCAAGGAAAGGAAATGGAATATGAACAGATTCATTGGAGTCGGAAGTCTGCCAAGAAATGCAATCTTGAATGGAAATGAAAAGAAGGTTCTGCGATTCACTCTGGCCACATGTTATGGCCAGGACAAGAAGACCAAGAGGGATCGCTGGGCCTATGTGCCCTGTGTCATTTTCAGACCTTCTGAGAATACGCAGAAGCTGTTGATGGAAAATAGCAAAGGCTTGCTGATCGGGCTGGAAGGTCGGGTCAACACCTCGAAATTCGAGTCGAAAGGCATAACGAAGTACAGCACGGAAGTCATTGCTGATGAAAGGAGCCTCCGTATTCTGCAAGCGGTTATCGGTTCAGAAACGGCGAACGGAAAGGCACAGTGACCCATGAACTATGTCACTGCTCTTGTGCAACTGCCGTTGGTCAAGGAAACAAGAAAAGAAAGGATACGGTCGCCGGAGGACGTTGCCCGGGTGTGTGCTGATATCGGCGAATTAGCGCAGGAAACATTCCATGTGCTGATACTCAACGCCAAAAACAACCTGGCCAACAGACATATGGTGACCATTGGGCTTGCGGATGCTTCGCTGGTTCATCCCAGGGAAGTTTTCCGTCCGGCCATTGCGGAAAACGCGACGGCGATTGTGCTGACGCATAATCACCCGTCGGGCGATCCGACACCCAGCGCAGAAGATATCAAGATCACTAAGCAGTTGATCGAGGCCGGCAGGATTCTGAACATCACGGTTCAGGATCATGTCATCATCGGCAAAGCGGCGGAGTCATCAAAAGGATTCTTCAGCATGAGAGAATCAGGACTCTGCGATTTCGCTCGGGAATAAACAGAAGCCCGCCTACGCTCTTAACGAGCTGCGGCGAGGTCTTCACTACGCTACGAGAGGTGATATATGTATTCGCCAAAGATATCCGAGGACCTTGTTCACGTCTTATATTTCGTGGCTAAGGATCGAAAATTGCCTATGACCAGGCTCGTGGACAACATTATCCGCGGTGCCCTCGCCTCGAATAGCATGCCTCAAGGGAAGTTGGTTTCAACTCAATCTGAAACCGGCCTTCCTCAATCAGAACCGTGCAATGCGGTTGCCTGAATCCCGCCGCCTTTCCCATCACCGGAACTGAAAGCCGTAGAAGACCGTTTTAGGGCCATTGTGCTCTGAAACGGTCAAGAACCGGCTGTCGATGCATCGGGTTAAGACGCGGAAATAAGGCCTGAAACAAGCCGGAAACAAACGATTCCGGTCTATTCCGACCGGAACAAAGGTCGAAGGGGCGGTTTGCTCGGTAAAACGGGCGACCGCCCTTTCTTTTTTAGAAAGGACATTGTTATGCAAGTCAAGACCATGAGTCTTGAAACGAATCCATCGGAACCGGTTTGTTCGGGCTGGATTTATGCCTACGGGCTGTATCAACCCCGCTGGCAGATCGCCAAACACCTGAACTCGGATTGGAGCCAGGCGGTCATTATGGCAAAACAGAAATCCGAGGCTGTCATTGAGGGGTTCGGGCGCATTATTGCCAGGCACCTTGAGACAGTCCTGCTGGAGGATGAGGAATATGTCATCACACATGTGCCTGCCGAGGAAAGCCATCAGTTGTATTTGTTCCTCGACATTGGCCGTTGCGCAACGGAAGTGCTGGCCGCGTCGATTTACACGCACCTGCAACAACAGGCGAATATCCTGTTGGCGACCCTGCTCGTGCAGGTCAAGTCCAAGCCCCGCAAACAGCATCAGTGCACAACCGATGCGGAACGGGCCGCAAACGTGAATGATGTGTATGCGGCCACACAGTCCAGCCTGATTGCCGGCAAATGCGTCATCCTCGTGGATGATGTACTGACATCCGGCGCCACCATGCGCGAGTGCGCTGACGTGTTGCGCTCTGCCGGCGCCAGGAGTGTCATGGGCATTGCGCTGGCACGGACAGAACGGCTGAAAGCACCGTCGTTTACGGCAGATAATGGCTGCTGGACGGGAGATGACGCGGCATGAAAGCAATCCAAGCTCTATGCGCTGAAAAAAGGTCGCATGATTGACAAAAAAGAAACGCGCATGGCCTTCTGCGGGGAGCCCTTAACGGCTCTCCTCGAAGGCTGTGGATGGGAAAACAAAACAACAGATACGAGAGGAGCAAGAAGACGATGAAAGAGAATCAATTACTTGAAGCGCTGAC
>Ga0222642_1000132_pt1 | contig 18499 bp, 13 predicted proteins | sample AntAcemetagen229_FD_179813 | JGI IMG/M metagenome (GOLD analysis project Ga0222642, IMG submission 179813) | Saline water microbial communities from Ace Lake, Antarctica - #229 | ecosystem: Environmental > Aquatic > Non-marine Saline and Alkaline > Saline | place: Antarctica: Ace Lake... | reverse complement strand
GTACTGATTATCGGGCCCCCGAATTCCCTGACAAGGGAAAGGCATATCTCGTTGTCCGGAATTCTTATGCCCACCTCTTTTCTCTTTGGCATAAGGATCTTCGGAACAAGTCTGGAGGCGCCCAATATAAAAGTATAAGGACCGGGCAGCAGGTGCCTCATGATTTTGTACGCGTAATTGGTCACCACAGCATAGTTGCTTATATCCCCAAGGTCGGAACAGATAAAGCTGAACGGCTGTTTCCTGCTTCTCTTTTTTATCTCGTATATTTTCTCGATACTCCGTTTATTGAACAGGTCGCACCCCATCCCATAAGCCGTATCTGTGGGGAAAACAACTATTCCGCCGTCATTCAGTACCTGAGCAGCCTTTTTTATAAGCCGCATCTGGGGATTTTCAGCATTTATTTTAAGCAACATATATTCTATCTATTCTTCATCTTAAGCAGGGCCTTTGCCTCGGAACTGCCCAGGAGGAGTGAACTCAGGGCAAATACAGCAAGCCCCACAGCCACCGCAACCGTCAGGAAAAGCAGCCGCTCTCCGAAGGTCCCCTCGCTACTCCATCCGAGAACACAGTCTACTGCAATGAGCGACAGTCCCATGACTCCGGATGCCAACGTGGTCTTGAACACAGATATCCAGAAATTGTTTTTTAAAAAGCTTCCTACTTTCCTTTTCAATATCACGGCAAGGATAACAACATTGACCGCGGAGGCGATCGATGTGGCAAGCGCGAGTCCGGCGTGTTTCATAGGAAACATCAGTATAACACTCATTATAACATTTACAATGAGTGCCGCAACCGCAATCTTTACAGGAGTCCTGGTATCCTGCAGGGCGTAAAACGCGGAAACTATAACCCTTATACACGAAAATGCCCACAGTCCGACGGCATAATAAAGCAGGGCCTGAGCGGTAGAGACAGTGGACGCGGCATCGAACTGTCCCCGCTGGAAAAGGACGGATATTATAGGGACGCGCAGAATAATCAGGGCAATCATTGCCGGTATAGTGACAAACAGAATCAACCTCAGAGAAAAGGCTATTGTATCTTTCAATTCTTCATAATCTCCCCCGGCTGCCTGTTCTGAAAAGCTGGGGAGCGATGCCGTCCCAATCGCAATCGCGAATACGCCAAGGGGAAGCTGTACCACCCTGTCGGCGTAGTACAGGTACGATACACTGCCTTGAGGAAGAAGAGATGCCAGGATGGTGTTTATAAATATGCTTGCCTGATAGACTGCAGCGCCAAACACCGCCGGAAGCATCAGAATGCCTATCCTCTTTATTCCCGGATGGTTGAAATGAAAATTCGGCCTCAACCTCGCGCCTACCTTGAGCAGAAACGGGAATTGCATGGCAAGCTGAAGAACTCCTCCCACCATAACGCCCACAGCGAGAGATATTATCGGATTCCCGAAACAGTCCTTCAGGAGAAAAGCGGCGGCTATCATACATATATTAAGGATTACCGGGGCGAGGGCAGGTGCTGCAAAGTGTCGGAAGGAATTGAGAATACCCATACACAGCGCGACAAGAGATATAAAGAATATATAGGGAAACATCAGCCGGGTAAGAAAGACTGTGAGTTCGTATTTATCCGGGATATCAGTAAACCCGGGCGCCATGACTTTAACGATCCAGGGAGAAAGCAATATGCCAGCAACCGAGACCAGCACAAGGATGATGGAGAGGAGTGTAAAGGCAATACCTGCAAGCTCAACAGCCTGTTTTTTTGATCTTTTGAGGTACCCGGTGAAGACCGGTATAAAGGCTATGGTGAGAGAACCCTCCGCAAACAGACGGCGGAGAAGATTAGGAATTCTGAAAGCGACGAAGAAGGCATCGGTAGCCGGTCCTGCTCCGAAGAACCCGGCTATTACCATGTCCCGGATAAAGCCGAATACTCTGCTCAGCAGAGTTGCAAGCCCGACAACCCACGCCGCTTTTACTACGCGGGTGTTTTCTGCCTCTTTCTGTGGGATCAAATCTCTGGTTTTACTTATTTTTCCACCCTGTACTCATCGATAACGGTGTACCCGGCATCTTCAAGAACCCTGCAAAGCTCACTTGTGTTATCCGTGTCAACCCTCACAAGCGTGGGGCGAATATTGCTGTCATCTTTGTCTATGGTAGAAACGAGAGACACTATCCTCATCCCCATATCGTTTATGATACTCGCCACCTTTGCTATCTCACCTATATTGCTTGAGAGTCTGAGTTCCACACGGCCACTCGGCTCATCACCATGTACTCCCATGAATTCAAGGAGAACATCGAGAAGATCACAGGTAGTAATCAACCCAACCAGTTCATCCCCGGCCACAACCGGCAGGCTATTGACATGTTTATTGTTTATCAACCTGGCCGCTTTTTCAATAGTGGTTCCAGGCGTCGTTGTAAACACCTTCCTGGTCATGACATCCTCTGTCTTCATCTCCGAAAGAAGGTAATTAAGCTCGTGGACAGAAAGTGTGCTCGCCGGAGATGGCAGATTAACCCTTATATCTCTGTCTGTAATAATACCCACCAGCTTCTTTCCATCCACCACGGGAAGCTGATCTATATTATGCTTCTCTAAAAGATCCTTTACCTTGAGGATACTTGTATCCCCGGTTACCATTATAAGGCCTCTCGCCATCCTTTTTCCTACAAACATAACCCAACCTCCGGCATCACATTTTTAAGAGGCAGCTCTTGCCAGTATCCTCGTTCGTTTCTTGAGCCTGTTTATCCTTCTTCTGAGACGATCAACTCCCATCCTGTCTCCCTTCTCCTTCAGCTCAGCCTTTCTCTGTTTGAGCACCCCCATTTTTTCTTTCAGGGATGACACTGTCACTGCGCCTTTTTTGGGTGCCTTTCCGGCTTTCTTTTTAGGCTTCTCTTTGACGGGCTCAGAAGGAATATCTTCTCCCCCTGTCTCTGCGGATTCTTCGGGCGCCTTTGACGCCTTCTCTTCCGGAACCTTCTCCACCGTTTCGGGAGAAACATCTTCCATTGTTTCCACCATCTCATCCTGTACAGCCCTGATAGCGCTTATCAGATCAGCCTTTTTCATGGTGCTGAGACCCTCGATCTTACCGGTACCTTGCGCAATCTCTTTCAGCTCTGCCACTGTATGTTTTTCTAAAGCCTTTTCATCTGTCATGTTAGCCTTCTCCCTTCGTGCCTGAATTATCTTTAGGACTTATAACACAATGAGTCTTTCAAAATCAAACCAAATCAGATGGTTGAGACAGAGAAAGGCCTCAAAAGACGCAAAGCACATAGCACATGGCTGATAGCTGATGGCTGATAGTAAAAAATATAACTATATTGGATTTGCTATTATTGTAAAAAAATGCATAGATTCCCGTCAAAGAATATGACTGATCAAGGATTCCCAACATGCAACACGCAGCACGTAACCCGTAACCCGTAACTCGAAGATGGCATTGTCTGATATAAAATCACTGCAAAAAAGAATACGCTCCGGCGTGAGAAAGGGGCTCTATCCGGATAGACGCCTTATCACCGGAGAGCTGCGTGCAATAAGCAACACCATCGAGAAAGGTAAAGATGGCGAAGGGACGCTGGCGAAGCTCCGCAAACTGGAAAAAAGACTGAACACCTCTATCAAGAAGAGGGCGGTCCGCCGGAACCACCTGCCGGAAATCACCTATCCCGGGATACTCCCCATAACAAAGAAAAAAGATGAGATCATAGATGCCATAAAAAATCATCAGGTTGTCGTCATTACCGGCGAGACCGGTTCCGGGAAGACCACGCAGATCCCGAAAATGTGCATAGAGGCGGGACGTGGAATAGACGGGATTATAGGATGCACCCAGCCCCGGAGGATTGCAGCTGTAACAGTTGCCCGCAGGATCGCCGACGAGCTGAAGGAAGAAGTGGGCGAGTCTGTCGGCTACAAGATACGTTTCAAAGACAGAACAAATAGAGATATCCACATCAAGCTGATGACCGATGGCGTCCTTCTCATGGAAACGCAGTCAGATCCCTATTTAAACAGATACGATACCCTGATTATTGACGAAGCACATGAGAGAAGTACGAACATAGATTTTATTCTGGGTATTCTCAAAAGACTTCTAAGCAGGAGAAGGGATCTTAAACTTATAATAACATCCGCGACGATTGACCCGGAGAAATTCTCAAAGGCGTTTGATAATGCACCCATAATAGAGATATCGGGACGTATGTATCCCGTGGAGGTTCGCTACCGGCCGATTGATCCAAAGATGGGAGAAGACAGCGAAACATCTCATGTGAGCGCAGCCGTCAGGGCGGTGAATGAACTGAGCAGGGAAGGTCCTGGAGATATCCTTATCTTTATGCCCACACAGCAGGACATCATGGAGACATGCAGCATCCTCGCCGGAGGCAAAGACGGCAATTCAACCGTGCTTCCCCTCTTCGGACGTTTGTCGTTTTCGCAGCAACAGCGCGTATTTACACGAACAAGGAAAAGAAAGATCGTTGTGGCTACCAACGTGGCCGAGACCTCCATTACCATCCCCGGCATCCGCTATGTGATTGATACCGGTCTCGCAAGAATGTCCGAATACAACCCCAGCACAAGGACCAGAAGACTCCCCGTAAAGGCCATATCAAGAAGCAATGCCATTCAGAGAAAGGGCCGGTGTGGTCGGGTGCAGGACGGAGTGTGCGTTCGTCTTTACACCGAAGAAGATTACGAGAAACGTCCCCTCTTCACACCTCCTGAAATACTCCGTTCCAATCTGGCAGAGGTTATACTGAGAATGATCGCCCTCGGAATGGGTAATATCTCTTCATTCCCCTTTATAGATTCGCCGTCTCCCGGAAATATCAGGGATGGGTTCGCTCTGCTCAAGGAACTGGGCGCCACAAGATCAGAGGGCAGGAAAGTCTTCCTGACAGGCAAAGGAACTGCCATGTCGCGCCTGCCCCTGGATCCCAGGATTTCGCGTATGATCATAGATGCCGAAAAACATGGGTGCATGGAAGAAGTGACTATTATAGCCTCCGCTCTGTCCATCCAGGACCCGAGAGAACGGCCCCTTGAAAAAGAACAGGAAGCCGACAGGATGCACAAACCCTTTATAAATCCCGCCTCCGACTTTATAACGCTCCTGAATATCTGGAACAGGTATCATAGTGCCCGCAGAGAGTTAAAGACACAAAACCGGATGCGCAGATTCTGCAGGGAACATTTTCTGTCATACAGGAGGATGAGAGAGTGGCGGGATGTATATGAGCAAATATCAAACATCCTTAAGGAGGCCGGGCACAGGAAAACAAAGAAAACTCTGCAGGGAGAGCCCCTGTACGAAGGAATACACAAGGCCATTCTCGGCGGCTATATTTCAAGCATAGGCATAAAAACGGAAAAGAATATATATCTGATGGCAAAGGGGAGAGAGGTTATGATCTTTCCCGGTTCGGGGCTCTTCAACCACGGCGGGGACTGGATAGTCTCGGCGGAAATAGTGGAGACATCAAGAATATTCGCCAGGATCAATGCCGTCATAAAACCAGAATGGCTGGAAGAGATCGGGGGTGATCTCTGCCGCCGAAACTATCTGGAACCGCACTGGGAAAAGAATCGGGGCGAAGTTGTAGCGAACGAGCAGGTAAAACTCCACGGTCTGATCATAGTACAGGAAAGGTCCGTCTCATACGGTCGTATAGATCCAGTGGAGGCCACGAAGATATTTATCCGAAGCGCTCTCGTGGAGGGCAATATCACGGATCCCCTCTCCTTTCTGAGATACAATCAGAATCTGACCGAAGAAGTAGCCGGCATGGAAGACAAGATAAGGAAAAGAAATATCCTGGTGGACGAGGATGTCCTCACCGAATTCTACGAGGAGCGCATAGGTATTGTTTACAATATCAGGACACTGAAAAAACTTATAAAGGACAGGGGCACAGATGATTTTCTCCGGATGAGCAGAGAGAATATCATGGAATACCATCCGGAAGAAGAGCTCTCCATGTACCCGGATGAAATCACATTAGGGAACAGGGTTTTGTCCTGTTCATACAATTTTGACCCCGGAAAGCAGGATGATGGGGTAACGATACAGGTTCCCTCCGGTGTCGTTTCAACTATCCCCCTGGAATCAGCGGACTGGCAGATTCCAGCCCTCCTCAGAGAAAAAATAACCGCCCTCATAAAAGGCCTGCCCAAAGAGTACAGAAAAAAACTCGTACCTATTCCACAGACAGTGGATACCATTATACACAATATCGAAAGCAGTGACGGTGCACTCATTACATCGATGGCACAGTTCATACATGAAAGATTCAGTATCAATATACCTGCCACGGCATGGCCGATAGAAAGCATCCCTGATTATCTGAAGATGCGCTTTTCCATCGTGAACGAAAAGGGAGAAAAAATACGCTCCGGCCGTGATATCCGCTCGCTGCAGGAAAACATCTCCGATGACGGATCATCCCCGGCATTCAAGACGGCAAAGAAACAATGGGAAAAAGAAGGGCTAACCTCATGGAATTTTGCGGACCTTCCTGAAAGCATTGTCCTGAAGGGTAAAGGCGGGGATGATGGTCTGGTATACCCGGCACTGGAAAAGGGGAAGGATGGCAACGTAAATATACGCCTTTTCAGAGATATGAAAAAGGCGGAGGCGACGCATAGAGAAGGCATAGCCGCACTCTACGAAATACATTTCAGGAAGGATATGAAATTCCTGAAAAAGTGTCTCGCCCTGCCGCAGGAGATAAAAAAGGGGGCAAATTACTGCGGAGGAATCAGGCGGATAGAAGATGCTCTATACCGGAAGACCATATGCACCCTTTTTGAACGCGACATAAGAACCCGAGAGGAATTTCTCGAATACGCTAAGTCCGCGGGTCACAGCATCCTTCCGGAAGGACAGAAATTGTTACAGGATGTCATACCGGTGGTAAAAATGTACTCAGAAATCAGAGAGGCTCTTTACAGGCTGGAGATCGCAAATATCACTAACAGGTCCGCAAATGATTTCATAGCCGGCCTCAGGAAAGATGTCGACCGGTTGATGCCGGAAGATTTTGTGGAAATTTATGCAGGGGAAAGGTTGTATGACATACCGAGGCATCTTCGCGCCATCATAATCCGGGCTGAAAGAGGCATAGCACACCTGGAAAAAGACAAGGTCAAGGCCGGCAGGCTCAAACCCTTTGACGACAAACTGAAAGAGATGCTGGAAGAAGTTGCCTTTCCCTCCGAAGAGAAAAAACGGGCCATGGAAGAGTACGCATGGATGGTGAAAGAATACAAGATATCGGTCTTCGCACCAGAAATAAAAGCCCGGGGCTCTGTATCTCCAAAGAAATTGAAAGCGAAGATAGCGGATATTGAAAGGCAATGGTGATCAAACGGTTCACGGTTACCGGTTCACGGTTTAAGGTATGAGGTATGGGGTATGAGGCGTGAAGTTCAGGGTTCAATTGTGAACCGTTCTTAACCGTAAACCGTGAACTGTGAACTGTCGTCTACGCATAGGGAATCTTCAGTTTCTGGCCGACATATATCCGGTTTCTGGATCTGATTCTGTTAACCTTCATCAGAGCTCTTATAGTAGTGCCGTGCTTCACGGCTATATTCTCCAGGTTATCTCCTCTCTTCACAACATATACCAGTGGCGCCGAATGCCGGGAGGGAATCTTCAACTTCTGGCCGACATATATCCGGTTCCTGGATCTGAGGTTGTTGGCATTCATCAGAACTCTTATAGTAGTGCCATGTTTTACTGCTATATTCTCCAGGTTATCTCCTCTCTTCACAACATATACCAGTGGCGCCGAACGCCGGGAGGGAATCTTTAATTTCTGGCCGACATATATCCGGTTCCTGGACTTGAGGTTGTTGATCTTCAGGAGATCATTCACCGTTGTACCGTTCCTGCCGGCAATCCGTTCCAGTATATCCCCCCGCTTCACGACATACACCGATGGCACCGATGCCAGAGATCCTGAGGGAACTTTCAGTTTCTGGCCAACATATATACGGTTTTTGGACTTGAGATTGTTGAGCCTTATCATAGTATTTAACGTCGTGCCGTGCCTGCCGGCAATCCGCTCCAGTATATCCCCCTTCTTTACCTTGTACGTGACATAGGTTGCCGGTACGGAGGAAGAAGACACCTTCGAGCTGAAGACCTTTTTACACCAGCTCCTGTCCGCCGCGTAGGGAAGCGGAACGAATTCATCAACAGCGTAGGCTATCGCCCAGGCGATGTCGGTCTGATAGGAAGAACTCCGGAGCATGAGTTCTTCTCTCGAGTTGCTTATAAAGGCGGTTTCTACCAGCAGGGACGTGATATCGGGGAGCTTAAGAACCTTAAAAGGAGCTCTCTGTACCTTTGAAAATTTTAAATGATTTACCTGCCCCATCTTTTCCAGAGCGACAGCACCGAAGGCCCTGGAGCGGTTTATGGTCTCTGTCTGCAACATATTGAGGGTTATCGGATTAGACTCTCCATTGTTATGCCCGTTATGTGAACCACCCACTATATCCGACAGATTCTCACTCTTCGCGAGAAGCTTCGCGGCCTCGCTGCTCGCCCCTCTGGTTGACAGACAGTATACAGACGTCCCACGAACGCCCCGGCTCCTGCAGGCATCGGCGTGGATGCTGATAAAAATATCAGCACCGTATTCTCTGGCTATCTTTCCCCTGTTTTTTAAAGATATATAATAATCTCCCTTTCTCGTAAGAAAGGCCTCGTAACCCCTCTTTTTCAAGATTCTTTGCAATTTCTTCGCTATACTAAGAACCACATCTTTCTCGAACGTTCCCCTGCGGCCCACGGCGCCGGGATCTTCTCCGCCATGCCCGGGGTCAATAACCACTATTTTCTTTTCCAGTACCTTGACCTTCTTCCGCTCATCACTTTGCTTTTTCTCCACGTCCGGAAGTACTACGTCAATAACGATACGATATGGTTTGCTGGGTATTTTCTTAAGCTTAAATGCGTTGATTTCGACATTGTCCGCTACCTGCAATTCCATCCTGACCCCTCCCTTGGGCAGAGAAGTCAGAATGATCCCCTTGACAGCAGGTTTATCAATGTCGTACGTATGGGGAATCCTATCGGGTAGAATCGCGTCTTTCATGTTGACATATATTCTGTGATCCTCCCGTGCAACAGTATAAGACGTCTTACCACTCACATCTAAAACAACCCTCGTCTGATCCGGAGCTGTCCAGTGCCTGACACTGAGTATGTCTACCGAACCGAATGCCTCAGGACAGACCACAGTCACCAAAAGCAGAATCAAAAGAAAAACAACGTGGAATATTTTTTTCATTACGTTCCGGACACCTCTCCTATTTTCAAAGCGGAAGTCTAACAGTTTTACCCTGGGGTTACAACCCTGTCCGGATTTTCATTCAGAAAAAGGGTTGACAACCGTACACTCAAATGACATTTATACCACAAGAAATTGCTGGAATGATCTATGAAGATAAAAAATATATTCGGAAAAAACAAACCCACCTTCTCATTCGAAGTCTTCCCGCCATCAAGGGATGGCAATATGGAAGAACTGTACCGCGTAATCGGTGAACTTGCAGAACTGAAACCCGATTTCTTCTCCGTCACCTATGGAGCAGGAGGCAGCACACGGGAAAAGACAGTGGAGATCGCCTCGAAAATCAGGGATGATTTTGAAAGAGAGGCACTGGCACATCTGACATGCGTTCAGGCAACCGGATCTGACATATTACAGGAGCTTGGCAAACTGAAAGATGCAGGGATAGAAAACATCCTTGCCCTGAGAGGAGACCCTCTAAAGGGTAATGACACCTTTGTCAAGACTGAAGGCGGTTTTGAATATGCCAGCGAACTGGTGGAATTTATCAAACTGAACGGTGATTTCTCCATAGGTGTCGCGGGCTATCCCGAGGTACATCCTGAAGCACCCGATATGGAACATGATATTATCAACCTGAAAAAGAAGATCGACGCGGGAGCGGATTTTATAATAACCCAGATGTTCTTCGATAATGAAGACTTCTACCGGTTCCGCGACAACATAATATCAGAGGGGATACACGTTCCCATAATCCCGGGAATCTTTCCGATCTTCAACTATAAACAGATATCGCGAGTAGCCTCACTCTGCGGCGCAAAGATACCCTCAAAACTGCATGATAAATTATCCCGGATAAGCGACAGGAGTGAGGAGGTGGAAAAATACGGCATAGAACATGTCCTCCGCCAGAGTGAAGACCTTTTGAAAAATGACGTTTCGGGCCTGCATTTTTACAGCATGAACAGGAGTCGGCACGTTATGCGCATTACACAGGAACTTTTCAGAAAATAATGCACCCGTAAAAATCAAATTTACCGGCATTCTAAACAAGGGCGATTAGCTCAGTTGGATAGAGCGTTGGCCTCCGAAGCCAAAGGTCGTGGGTCCGAATCCCACATCGCCCTCCAAATCAAGGGGTCAAACCTACACATCTGACAAATGGCTCTTTGTCTCTATTGATTTAATATTCCGCTTTACCGAATTCTCTTTTTTGGTCTTTATCTTTATCCGTCGGCTGGCTTGAGTTATACCCGACTCAATAATTTAGTATTGTGTCCCCGGAACTTCCCCACGGAATTTACCCACATCGACATACCGAATTCTCCGTAGTTTTTCCGGGTAGTTCTTTTGAGCATGGAAGTTCTGGGGCACAATGGTTTGGCCGTATTGAATTCCTTTTGATTTGTCGATGGTATGAGAGTACAGTCTACTGAAATTGAAATTGCGTTTGGCCCGTATCACGAAGAATCCTGATGAATAGCACAGAGACGAGCGAAATCGAGATAGCCCCGATCCATGATGTATGTGGCTCTGGCTTCGATTATAAGCTGATCGAGGATATTGGCATCGTGAGCGCGTCCGTGTTGGGACAGCAGTGACATCAAGTTTATTCTCAGCGGTTGCTTTGATTCAAGGTATAAATTTCGAAAAATTAACGAGAAAAGGAGGGAAATCAAGAATGAGTATTAAAACATTTGATGACTATCACAGCAGAATTAAGAGAATGAAAAGAAATCTCTATATGGGCGGAGAGAGAGTTGGCAGGGATGACGAGAGGCTCAACGGACAGCTGCGCGTGATAAAAGAGACATATGATCGTGCGAATGACCCTGATTTCGAGGACATATGTACAGCAACATCTCACCTGACGGGAGAGAAGATAAACCGATTTACTCACATTCATCAAAGCATAGATGACCTTCTGAAAAAGCAACTAATGACAAAGCTTTTAAGTCACAGAGTCGGTGGATGCATAATGAGATGTATGGGAATAGATGCCATGAATGCTATTTCTGTTGTTACGTATGAAATGGATCAAATGTTAGGAACAGAGACTAATCAGAATTTTTTGAAGTATCTAAGATACTGGCAAGACAATGACATAACGGCTAATTGTGCTCAAACCGATACCAAGGGCGACAGGCTCAAGAGACCCCATGAACAAAAAGACCCAGATCTTTATTTAAGGATTATAGAAAGCAGGCCTGATGGCATTGTTGTAAGAGGCGCAAAGGTTGATAATACAGTAGCCCCCGTTGGTGACGAGATAGTGGCGATACCCACCCGGTTCATGACGGATAAAGATAATGAGTATGCAGTAGCTTTTGCCATTCCTGCCGATACGGATGGAGTAAAGCTTCTGACCAGGCCTGCGTTCAATTTTAAAAGACAACAGCTTCAGGCCCCCCTGGCGGAGATGGGTGATGCCGAATCATTCACCATCTTTGATGATGTTTTTGTATCTCGAGAAAGGGTATTCATGGACGGGAAAGGCGACCCAAGACAGACAGCCTTTGCCGGTTTTCTTGCACTACTTTTTGCTCATTATCACAGGCATTCATACACAGGGTGTAAGCCTGCGGTATCGGAGGTTTTAGCTAGTGCTGCTGCCCTTGTCGCAGAGTACAGCGGGATTGAGAAGGAAGACCATGCAAGAGATAAAATATCTCATCTCATAGGAACTGCTGAGCTCGTATTTGCCGCGGGTCAGATGAGTGCATATCGTGCCGAGAGGTCGGAATCAGGGACATGGATTCCCGATGAGGTATTGACCAATGCGGGGAGAAGACTTGCAGGAGAGGCCATTTACGATGAGTACAAAATTGTGGCTGATCTTGCTGGAGGTCTGTGTGCTACCATGCCCTTTGAGGAAGAATTCTTTTCAAAGGAAGTAGGAGAACTGGCAAACAAGTATATAATGAGAAATCCGGAGATATCTGCAGAAAATCAGCACAGGTGCTTTAGAGGCTTAGAAAATCTGATCGTTGGAGATCTCGCCGGTGTAATGCAGGTAGCAGGGTTACATGGCGGAGGTTCGCCTCAGATGGAGACTATCTCGATGATGGCAAGGTATGATACAGAAAGTTTGAAGAGCATATCTAAATATCTGTTTGGCATAGAAAAACAGTTGCCCCGCTATGAAAGACAGACAGTGACACCCAGAAAGCAACTGGAGAGATTTAGGAAAATGTATGGGAATAAATAACAGTACGGTGGCGATAAAAATTGAGAGTTTTTTAAAGAGAGTATATTTAGAAATCGCATCTTATTAAAAAGGAGGATTTGGAAGGGGTCGCAAGGGATAATCATAATGGGGCCGGACCAGGACGACTAATTGAAATAATGTATAAATGGGTTAAAAGAAGGCTTTATTTCACCCATAGAACAGTTATTTTGACCCCAAAGAGTATGTTCTAACGCCTGAAAACATCTATTTATGGAACATAAGTAATGATATATTAGTAAGTTAGATTGGTCCGACCCACCCCCCCCAACCGCCACCAAAGATACATCAGAGAAAAAATGTCTTAATATGAATGCATTTGTAACGCTTCCTTTCCTCTTATTTCTTTTTGCATTTGCCGGTATGATTGTAATCGGTTTCTCACGGGGAAAGAAAGAAAATAAAAAGGTATTTCTCTCAGCGTTCAACGACCTCCTGGACGTGATCAAGCCGGATGATCAGACATTCACCAATATCGGGGGAATCGTGGGATACCACGCCAATCTCTTTTTCAGAGAAAAGGGCCCTGTCTCCGAGATTGACGCCACCATTACCCTCCTTCCGAGACATGCATGGCTTTATATGCCCATATCGAAACTCATAATGAAGTATGATAAATTATTTATCACACTGTACATGAGACATGATCCCCCCGGAGAAGGTCATCTGATTGAGTCAAAATATTCCGGTTTACGAGGATCAGAAATAACGAATGCTCACCGGTTGTATAGAGAGGAAATTAAATGGGGAGCATACAATTTTTACCTGTATTATGAGATGACAAAGATGTATGACTTTTTTGTGGAATTTGTCAATAATAACCCTGAACCAGGCATTATCAGACATATCGCAATCATTCCAAAACAGAGAAAAGGGTTCATATTTATGATTCCCGAAAAAGGGCAGGTCGCAAAGTATCTGGCACCGGTGTATCAATTGATAATGTCGATATTTGAGAGTTAAAATAAGAAACAGATAGGGGCAAAGGGGACGTTGGTGAAATGTTGATATTCTTCTCTCGGTGAATTAGCTTCGCTTGGTCCATCCTCCAATATAGTCAATAGTCAACGGCTGCCCCCAACTTGCCCTGGAATGATTCGTTATACTTTACCTGTATGCTCCTCGCCTGTGCTTTATTCTCAAGATAACAATGGTATCGCCAATAAGAGAGTAGATTATACGATAATCTCCGACCCTACATTTCTTTAGACCAGTAAATTTTCCTTTTAAAGATCAGTAGCTATCAGCTTTTCCAAGAAGTCCTCCTTCTATCTCTCTTAGGATTTCATCTGCCTGGATGAGATTTTTAGAGGAGGGATTTATACCATATCATATCCAATGGACTTATTGTCTACAGCAAAGAAGATAGTTAGATTTTCTCCGCACCCATGGCATTAACCACGGTATTGATATAGTTGAAATAGCCAACTATGGCTACCGCCTCCAGAATCTGGGAATCCGAGTAGCCTGCGCCTCTTAACATATCGAGATCCTTTTTCATGATCTTGTAGCTGTTTTTTGCACTTTTTACGCAGAATTGTAAAAGCAGCTTTTTGTGTTCAGGAAAGTCTGCGTTTTCTATGCCCTGCTTTACTTTTTCCACCTTTTGTGCGTCTATACCAAGCATTTTTGCTATACGCTCATGCTCACCCGTACATATGGTGCAGCCGTTTTCAATGGATACGGCAATGGCCAGAATCTCTTTTGTCTCATAATCCAGTCCGGTTTGAGGGACCAAAAGGGTGTTTACCATCTTGTTGGTCATAGCGAGTATGTCAGGCCTTGTTGCAAGGATTCTCACTGTCTCTCCCAATTCCCCGGTAAGCGCTTTTGTTGCCTCAAACTGTTTTTTTATGTTTTCGTCGACATCGTTAATATCAGGTAACTCGATGTATGCCATATATATCCTTCCTTTGGTCTTTTTTTTTGGGGGACTCACAGAACGGGGTAAGGCCTACACATTTCATTTGTACGCCACTTTACTAAACCAGATAATGTTTGTCAATTGTGCAGGTCTGAACCCTTATGACTACTTGACATCACCTTGAATGGGTGACCTCTTATGACCCTTTCTTCAGTCTGTTTAACGCATTCAATCCCGCCGAAAGCAGTTTGACCGCTCGGGGATCGGAATCCTGATCCGAGCCGGTAGACAGGGACGGCATTATACACTGCGGTCCGTAAAGTTCATCCATCATTTTGGCAACCTGTTTATTAACAAGCGCGCGAAGGGGGACATGCGCAATCATGCCATACATGGCCGCGTTACCGCTTGTCGCCAGTTTAGGATTATGGCGTACGATCTCTACGCCACCTTGAAGGTTCTCCAGATATTGATCAACAATAGCGGCATGCCGCGGTGTTATCATACAGTGCAGGGCATCCGGTTTCTGGAGACGGTCCACCAGCCAGCCTTTTTTTTCTAACTGGTCGCCTACCGCAAAAATATTCACGTCTCTATCTTCAGATTTATAGGCAAAAACACCCATGGCGGGTTTCCCCAGAATCTTGAGTCCGTCGATGGCCTCAATCCCGGCTTTGAGTTTACCAGTGGTATCCATGATAGTGCGGGCAATATCCAGATAACCGTCCATACCGATGGCGTTCAGGGCCGCCCAGGCGGCCGCAATGGAACCGCCGGGACGGGTCCCCAGAAGGGCGGGGGAAGCAAAGACTCCGCCGGGCCAGTCCGCATAGATATAAAACTGATGTTTCATATAGTCAATATTACGATAGAGCACGGTTGATGCCCCCTTGGCGCTGAAGCCATACTTGTGAACATCAGCCGAGATCGAAGTTACGCCGGGAACCCGGAAATCAAAAGGGGGCACCTCATAGCCCAACCTCTCGACAAAGGGCAGCAGAAATCCGCCCAGACAGCTGTCTACATGAAAAGGAATCCCGTGCGAGAGTGCAATCTCTCCCAGCTGTGCAATCGGATCGATCACCCCGTGCGGGTAGGATGGGGCTGAAGCAACGATCATGATGGTATTCCGGTTGATTTTTCTGCGGACGGCATTTACATCAGCCCGGCAGTCGCTGTCTACAGGCACATGCACCATCTTGACATTGAAATATTTCGCGGCCTTTTCCCAGGCAACATGAATAGTCTCCGGAGCGATCATCTCCGGCCTGCGCAATGGGATAACACGTCCGGCGCGAGCCATTTCGCGGTAGGCCAGTACCGGCAGCAGACAGCTTTCGGTGCCGCCCGAGGTCATGACGCCCGCTACCTGATCGTCACCGTTTAGCAGCGAAGCGCTCATCCGCACCACCTCGTGCTCAAATCGTTTCAGGCTGCGAAAAGCCATCGGGTTCAGACCATTTTCACTGAAATACATGCCATAGGCCTGTTTCAGAAAATCCGTATGTTCTTCACCGAGATAATACACAAGACTGAATATCTTATTATCGCGGTAGTTCACATCTTCCCGGGCAAAGCCTTTAAGTTTGTCCAGCACCTCTTTACGCGGGATGCCTTTTTCTGGGATGCTCTTCATAGTATTCTCCCTTTCTGCGGTATCTGTTTGTTTCGTCATTCATTGGTTCCGGCAGGCCAGTTATCCCAGCATGGCTTTGAAGACATACGCCAGACTGATCCCCAGGTAGTTGCCGACGGCATAACCAATAATGCCGGTGGTAAGACCCGAAAGGATGATTTCCTTGTTTTTGAGGGCACCGGCTACAACGGGCACAAAAGGCGGCGAACAAATGGCCGAAACCGATGTAATTATGTAGGTATCGGTGTCAATTTTCAATATCCAGCAAAAGACTCCATGCAGCAAAAGGGAGCCGAAGATACAGAAGCACACAAAAAACATTATACTCCAGTTAATATTGATAAGATCCTTCAGATTGGCCATTGACCCCACCACCAGACAGAAAACCAGAATGATATACATGCCTAACTGGAAGGTTTTCTCAAGATTTCTGATTTTCGGAATAAACGAGCAGGCAATGCCGCCGGTAGTGATGGTAAGGATAGCCATCGAAGTGGCATAACTTTGGGGAACGAGCCCCGCCAGCCCCATAGCCATACCCACGATCAGCAGCGATAGAAGGGTAGCGCCGCCCATAGCCAGAACCGTTCTGCGCCGGAACATTCCGGCATAGGACTGAATATCTTCGGTTTCCATTGTGCCATTAATCCCGCCGCTGTTATTGACCACCAGGCTGAAGCGCGGCAGCCAGATATTGAAGATCCGCTGGGCAACCGACATGCAGAAGATGAGATAGATCAGAGAGATGAAGGTATCATACGTATGTATAATGATAAAGGTGGTTGAATCCACGTTAAGGGCGGTCTTGATGGCAGCCAGATTGGGAGTACCGCCGGTATAGACACCGATGGCCATCCCGCCCAGTTTCCAGGCATCCGGGGTCTGATCGTTGATTATGGCGTAGCCGACAAAGGCAACAGCAATGATGGTTATGGTAGCCGCCAGCATGGATAAAAGCGCCTTGCCGGCAATCCGCAACCAGTGCCTGACGTTCATGGAGAATAGCAGCAGAGGCAGTGCCAGAGCCACGGCGGCTTCACTGATGCTTTCCTGTACATGGAAGACCGATTCGGGAATGATGCCGATGTTGCCGACAGTGATCCCCACGAGGTAGCAGATGATAACAGCGCCTATCTTATTGAAAAACTCATAGCGGAAACAGAGCCAGATCGCCAACACGGGAAACAGGATATAAAATCCTATCAGGATAACTACCATTTTCCCCCCTTTGCTGAAATTCACGGGACATCCATAATTGTCCCCTATGTTAAAAAGTTAATAGAACCTGTTAATCGACTAAACCGGTTACAATTATATGTCAAGAAATATCATGATGAAAATTTTGGTCGATTATTCTCTTTGTATAATCTGTCCGATATCCATGATCATGAATCGAGAAGGATCAACGTTCTGTTCGCGCATCGCTTTTTTGAGATCAAGTACCGGATACCCCGGAGGATTGTCTCCGAGATGAAAGGTGCCCCACTGGGCCGGAATAAAATATTTTGCACCAAGATCTCTGAACGCATCAATTGCCTCTGTCGCGCTAATATGAACGTAATGCATGAACCAGCGGGGATGATAGGCGGTAACGGGAAGAAGCGCGTAGGTGATGTCCGGAAATCGCCTGCCTATTTCCTTGTAGCCGACGAAATATCCACTGTCAGCGCCATAATAAACCGAGGTTTTCGGCGTAATCACCATAAAGCTTGCCCACAGGGTGCTGTTGACAGGTTGCCCTATCCTCCGTGACCAGTGCTGCGCGGGCAGACACACCAGTCTGGTGCCACCGGGAAGATCAACACTTTCCCACCAGTCAAGTTCCGTAACAACGCCGTCGTGAAGAGACGATACATACTGTTTGAGACCACGCGGCACAAACACGCGTGACTTGTCGGGCAGGGAACGAATACTTTTGACATCCAGGTGATCATAGTGATTATGGGAAATAATCACATTCACTGTATCCGTAAGTTCTCTCAGGTCATCCACCGTGAATGCGGGCGGAGTCACTCTTTTCGGAAACAATGCCCGTTTGGAAAACATGGGGTCCGTGAGCCAGTATTCCCCCTGAAGGCGCATAAGAAAAGTGCTATGACCGATCCACGCAATAAAATCTTTCTCATCCGAGAGGGCATCGATCCGCTCACGTAACCGGGATATGACCTTTGGCCTGCGAGTTTTTTCCTCATCGGTATAGTAGCTTTTTCTCGAGAATCTCCATCTGAGAAATTGCCGGAACTTTCCCTGCTTCTGAGGCATCCAGGGGTTAAAGTATTTTCCATGAGCAAAATGGGGCGCGTACAGCTTTTCGGTGCTCTGATTTTCCACATCCTTTCGCCACCGGGCCTCGTCGAATGGAACAGGATTCTCCGCGTACAACACAATGCATGTGACGATAACCAGAAAAATAATGATTCCAAGTACCTTCATATCGTTTCTCTCAATTTTATGCCGAAATCTAA
>Ga0222642_1000131_pt1 | contig 18598 bp, 12 predicted proteins | sample AntAcemetagen229_FD_179813 | JGI IMG/M metagenome (GOLD analysis project Ga0222642, IMG submission 179813) | Saline water microbial communities from Ace Lake, Antarctica - #229 | ecosystem: Environmental > Aquatic > Non-marine Saline and Alkaline > Saline | place: Antarctica: Ace Lake... | reverse complement strand
CTTGATATTTCTACTATAATTTTATCAAAGATCTCTTTTTTCCTTCCCTTATCCTTTTCCAGTATAAAACGAATTAATTCTTCCTTCATAATTCCAATAGCAATATTCTTATTAATTTCCATTTTATACTTGTATTTATGATGATTTTTAATATTAAACTCTAACTTAGCATCTAGAAGAATATCATGCATAACATTGCATAAATATACCGTAGCGTAAATATCCTGTTCAATCATAATAGGCTTGGTTCCGGTAAAATTTTCAATAAAAAACTTATTCTTTAACACATCATATGCGGTTTCTATTCCCCAGCGTAATCTATATAAATATACAATTTCAGATGTATTGAATTCTTCCATCGGAAGATTCGTAGCTAAATATTCCGTATTACCATTATCTAATCTAAATCGCACAAATCTTAATGGTATAGAACCGGTCTTTGCTAATTTGTCAGCTGTTTGCGTTCCTTTATGGGGAGATAATCTGGATTTATCAAACATAATATTGACATATTCATCATCGCTAGTCATAGTGAGCTGTTCTTTTTTGAATACAGTTGCTCCAATTCGTATTAAAAAGCTTTCCTGGCGTTCTATCAAGTTAATAAAAAATTCACCAGAGGGATATCCTCGATCAAAAATTACTATTCGAGGTTTCTCGCCGGTAATAGAGTTGCATTTATCAATATGTAAAAGCGCTTGATTCCGTTCACTAAATTTCCATTTATTAATAGTACAATCAATAATCATTTTATTTAGTACATCAAAAAGACATGATATTCCAAGTTGCGCTTGTGGCTTTGCATTTTTGTGTGATGCATTTCCGTATAGTTCTAGGTTTTGGATAGTATTTGGCACATTAACAGATGAGCCATCTACCGCCAGGATAAGATATCCTTTTAATCTCTGAACCATAGTCGTATCCTGGTAAAAATTCCTTACATGGAAATCACTGAGTTCAAGAAAAACTTCTGGATTCAGTTTTTGACGCTGTTTTAGGTATCCGGGCTTAGATATGCTGATTTTGGATTTAATTGATTTGATAAAACTTCTTATCTCCATGGTAAGCGTACGTCCCTTTCTGCTCAAAATTGAAAGAAGAAGTTGATGTAATGGAAGTTTTCTGTTTCTGGTAAAATGAGAATCTTTAATTGCCTTACAATGTTTAATAAAACAGATGGTATTCGAATGGTTTATATCTATTGTAACACGTAGGTTAGAATGTTTCACTACCATCACATCCTTTTTGATCCATCATCATAAACAAGACGAGGTTTCTTTTTTGCGTATGCAGCTTTTAAATAGGGAATCTGATCTTCGGTGACTGGTCCAAGGTAAGCTATTACTCTTTGTTTTACCTGGTTGTTTTCTCTTCTATTTTCAACTAGACTAGCATAATAATGAGCTTTGCCAGCATATTTTTTGGTAAGAATTTTTATAAACAAATATATCACCTCTCACTACAATGATATCATATAAAATATATTTCCACAATAATTTTATAAAGTATTTCTCACTATATTCAAGACAAAAAGGACATCGGAAATAACTAAACCAATAGTTGTTTCCGATATCCTTTTTGTCTTGAATTCTTAAGTTAATGACATTGTATTATATAAGGCTTTCAGGAAGTTACTTCTCCACATATTATACACTATTTCCCCTCTGTCATTGTCTACTGAAAGTAGGCGAGGCTATCCCAACTCTACCAACAAAGCAGGAAAGGCGTCCCGCCGGTCTTCTCCCATTTTCCTATAAAAAATTCCCTACAAATAATATGGTGTACTTTTCATTTGCTATTTACAAAGGTTAATGATATTATGAAATTAATAGGATTAGAGGGATTGGGAAATAGAGCTCCAGGTAATTTATCCGGGGGTCAACAGCAGAGAGTAGCCCTGGCCAGAGCTTTAGTGATAGAACCCTCAGTTCTACTTTGTGATGAACCTCTATCCAATTTAGACGCTAAACTCAGGATTCAGATGCGTACCGAGATTCGCCGGCTCCAGCGTCGTCTATCCATTACTACTATCTATGTTACCCATGATCAAACTGAGGCAATGAGTATATCGGATAGGATAGTTATCATGAATAAAGGAAAAATTGATCAAATAGGAACACCTTTTGAAATCTATAATTATCCCCGAACTAAATTTGTAGCTGATTTCATCGGGTCCATTAACTTTATAGAAGGTAAAGTGGAGAAGGTATCCGATTTAACAGTCACGGTTAATATTTTTAATACGGAGTTTGAGATAATCTACAAAGAAGCAAAGATGGAACCCGGGGTTGAAGTGCTGGTGATTGCTCGGCCGGAAACCATTAAAATTTCCCCGGAAGCTCAAGCTCATTTTTCTGGGGTGATAGACCGGGCGACCTACTTAGGTCCTATCGTAGAATATGATATTGATATGGAAGAAGGAACGAGAATCTCTGTAGTGGATTATAACCCAATGCGAAAGAAGATTCATCAAGAAGGAGAAAAGATTGGCGTAAAATTATCGCCGGAACATTTATATATATTACCAAAAACTTCTAGGTAAACTATTTTTGACGGGGACAATGTCCTAAAACTTTTCTTCCAAAAAAAAGCATAACTTTTAAAGTTTAGGTAAAAGAGGGACATTTTTTTGATACTCCAAAATTTAATGCTTTTTAAAAGTAAAGTGTGTTTCCCTTTTACCTACAAAATAAAACTTTCCTTAAAAAGAAGGATTTCTAAGGTAAGTGTAGTATATATAATGTATAAACAAATATCATAACCTGTATGAAGGTAACAGGAGAGGCCTTTTCTTTTATGTGAAAAAAGAAAAGGAGCCGAAGAGGTAAGATACCAAAAGTATTTATACTTTCAGGCAAATGGACTGTTACCGGACAGAACTCTGGAGAGCTTTATGCTAAAAAGCACCGATGAGGCAATTCCTGATCTTTAGGAATAACCTTACATTGAGCATGCGAACGCTGAAAGGAGGTGAGAAGAGGACAAAAATTATTAGTAAAGGTTTTATTAGTTATATAGCTGATAAAATCTTTCTTGAAAGTCAGGCTGTAGTCAAATAATAAGGTGTTTTATAGCACCTGAAAGTTAAAGGAGGTTAAAGAAAAATGAAAAGAATTATAGTGTTATTAGTCTTAGCTCTTACATTAGCTATTTTCTTAATGACCATGTCAACTTCTATCTTTGCTGAAAAGGTTTCCATTTCATTTTCCTACAACTCAATAAAAGGCGGAAGGGGTACTCAGTCGGCAGAATGGATTGAAGATACCGTTATTCCCCAATTTGAAAAGGATATGAAAGATAAAGGCGTAGATGTTGAGGTAAAGAATCTGCCAAGTGGAGTTTCGCCGGCAGATTGGAAGATGCAGTTTGTATTGGATGTTAAAGGTGGAATTGGTCCGGATGTAGCTTGGATAGATTTATTCTGGGTACCAGAATTTGCAGAAGCAAAATTAATACTACCTTTAAATAAATATGTTGAGGCATGGTCAATTTGGGATGAGTACTATGCTCCTGCAAAGAAAGCGGGGAGTCATAAAGACGATGTCTATGCTATTATGTACGGTTCAGATGTGAGGATGATATATTACAATAAAGAGTTGTTTAAAAAAGCGGGTATAGCTATTCCATGGCAACCCTATAGCTGGAATGGCTTACTGACCACTGCTCGAATCATTAAAGAGAAACTGCCCGGTGTTATCCCACTACAGATAAACGCTGGTACGGACATGGGCGAAGCTACCACTATGCAAGGCTTATATATGGTGCTTCTGGGTGCAGGTGGACGCCTTTATGACTGGGATACCAATAAGTGGATAATAGATAGTCCTATGTTAAGGGATACCGTTGACTTCTACAAGAAAGTCTATATCGATGAGAAGTTGGGAGATGCTGAAATGCAAGTAACGGCTCAATCTCGAAACAAAACCTTTGAAGCTTTTCAACAAGAAAAGATGGCTATGTTAGTTGAAGGTACGTGGTTCTATTCATCTGTGATAGCACCTAAGGGAAGTGTACCGATACCAGATCGTGATGAACGGATTGGTTGGGCAGCTATGCCAGGAAAAGGCACTTTGGGAACACCTACCTTTGCCTGTATATCTGGTGGAACAGGTTTCGCGGTTAATCCAAACACTAAAAATGCTGACTTAGCATTTGAGTTAATAAAGACTGCCTTAAGACCAGATGTTTTGGTAGAGCTATTTAAAAAGAAACCATTTTCCCCGATTTACCAAGAATTTGTCGAACTTCCTGAAGTGAAAGAAAATAAGTTTATTGCTGATACCAGCAAAGCCCTAATGCCGTATACTACTATTAGACCCGCTAAATCGGAATATCCAGAAATCTCCTATCAGGCACAATTGCTAACCGAAGAAATTGTCATGGGCGTATCACCCGAAAAAGCATTAGAAAATTATGGTCAAGGGGTAATCTCTATAGTAGGAGAAGAGAACGTTGAGAAATTAAAATAGAACTTGGCTTGCTGGTTAGTTTTAAATAAGTGTTTTGTTACAAGAGGTAATCGGGTTTATTTTTAAACCCGATTACCATTTTTTTAACAAACACTAAAGAGTCCTAAGGAGGTGTAGGATAAATATATGTTTGAAGGCGGGATCATCCTTTCTAAAAAAAGAGCGTTTTTATTTATGTTACCTGCATTAGCTTTTGTTACCGTTTTTCTAATCTTCCCAGCTATTTGGGCGATTTATATAGGGCTGACCAATGAGGCATTGACTGGTATCTATGGCTTAAATCATCAATTTGTTTGGTTTGATAATTTTATAAAAGCCTTTAAAGATCCATGGTTTCGTAGTTCGCTTCAGATTAGCTTTAAATTTGTTTTTGGATCATTGGTGGGACAAGCTGGTTTAGGATTATTGCTGGCTCTATTGCTGAACAATAAAAAAGGCATCATAAAAGAACTGGTCAGCAATATTGTTATTATAGCTTGGATTATACCAGGGGTAGTGGTGGCTTATCTCTGGGTAGCTTTTTTAGACAAAGACTTTGGTTTACTTAATTCTATTTTAGAAATATTGGGTTTTGCCAGGGTGAATTGGTTCCATACACTACCGGTTGGAGTTATTATAATATTTAATACATGGCGTGGAACGGCTTTTTCCATGCTTTTGTTTATGGCTGCGCTACAATCGATTCCTCCTTCTTATCTTGAGACTGCAGATGTTATAGGAGCCTCAGGTTGGTGTAAACTTAGAGATATAATTTTACCATTAATTAAACCTCAAATATTAACCGATCTTATATTGCTGACTTTGTGGACATTTAATGTTTTTACTCCTTTTATCCTCACCAAAGGTGGACCTGCTCATATGACAGAGATTTTACCTATCTATACTTACAGAGTTGCTTTTATGGGCACCTGCAGGATTGGCCAGGGAGCGGCTATATCTACAATAATACTTTTGATTAACTTAACTTTAGCTCTTATATACCTAAAAATGTTAAAAAGGAAGTGAAGTAATATGATGTTTAAACAACGAACAAATTTGTGGAATAATTTTTGGATATATTTGATCTTGTTTACCCTTTTTTTGTTCTTTGTCCTTCCTATGATTTGGTTGGTGGTTGCACCATTTAGTTCTAAAGCTAGTTTAGCAGTAAAGATAACCTTACCAAGTTTAAATAATTTCAGAGAGCTCTTTAAAAATAAAATTGCTATGCTAGCTTTTAAAAATAGCTTTATTATATCATTTTCATCCACAGTAATCGTTGCTATTACTTCTATGCTGGCTGCTTATGCCTTATCCCGGACAAATTTTAAATGGCGCAGTACTTTATTATATGCCTTGTTGCTATTTTCAACAGTGGTGACTGGGATAGCAGCTATGGTACCTTTATTTGTTCTAAATTTACGACTTGGATTAATTGACTCTTATTTAAGTGTTATATTTGTGTTTATTGGTGGATTTTTACCAGTAAGTATTTTTATCATAAAAGATTTTTTTGATGCCATACCCAAAGATTATGAAGAGGCAGCAATAGTAGCTGGAAGTACCCCTTCACAGGGATTCTTTCGAATAATTCTACCGCTTTCTCAACAAGGCATGGTGGTTATAGCCTTGTATATTTTCATGAATACCTGGGGAAGTTTTTTAATGCCTTTTATCTTATTGAGAAGTGTTAATAAATATCCCGTATCAGTGGCAATATACACTTTTTTTACCCAAGAGGGCCTTCCCTTGTTAGGGCTTCTTTCAGCTTATTCATTATTATATTCTCTTCCAGTAATTGTACTTTATATTATTATCAATAGAAAGTTTGGCTTTGGATTTCATGGTGGACTAAAAGGATAAAAAGGAGGCATTATAATGCACGATGTAGCATTTGAAAAAGTTACAAAAAAATTTGGAAAAGTTGTTGCGGTTAATAATATTAGCTTTCAAGTCAACAAGGGTGAATTATTTACCCTATTAGGTCCTTCGGGTTGCGGAAAGACTACGACCTTAAGACTAATAGCCGGATTAGAGATACCCCAATCAGGTAATATTTACATAAAAGGCAAGAATGTAGAGAAATTATTACCAAAAGACCGTAATATAGGTATGGTATTTCAAAATTACGCACTTTTTCCACATATGAACGTTTTTGACAATATTGCCTACCCTTTAAAAATTCGGAAACAGCCCCAAAAGGAAATAATACATAAGGTTACTGAAATAGCAAAAAATCTCCAAACCGAGGAGCTATTAAGCAGAAAACCCAATCAAATCAGTGGTGGACAGCAGCAAAGAGTGGCTCTAGGTAGAGCTATGGTGCAAGAACCAAATGTGTTTCTATTCGATGAACCGCTGAGTAATTTAGATGCAAAACTACGAACAGAGGCGCGAAGTTTCCTAAAACATATACAAAAAGAGATGAAAACAACCGCAATCTATGTTACACATGACCAGAAAGAGGCCATGGCTATATCCGATAGAATTGCGATATTAGATAAAGGGGTTATCATGCAGATAGGAACCCCAAAAGAGGTCTATAAAAATCCAGAAAATGTGTTTGTAGCTGGGTTTATCGGGGACCCTCCAATGAACCTTCTCGATTGCTCTATAAAATATAACCAAAATAAAACAGTGTTAGATTTTTTACAGTTTAAATTAGACATTTCTCCCATAAGAGATTTAGTAAGGGAAAAAGTAAATAATGAAGAGGTTATAGTATTTGGAATCAGACCGGAAGACATTACGGTAGAGTATAAGGATATATCACCAAATAGTATAAAAGGTGAAGTATTTGTGGTAGAAAGATTAGGCCCCGAAACTATAATACACGTAAAAATAGGAGATTTAATACTAATAGTAAGAGATTTTAGCGAACCAAATATAAATATGGGAGATACGATTTGGCTCAAGATAGACTTAAATAGTGTTCATATCTACAAGAAAGAAGACGGAAAAATTATCATATAGGAAGGGAATTAGGAATTAATCCTAACCAGGAGCCAATTAATGAAGAAATGTTTAAAAATATTAACCTGGATTGGGAGCATATAATGGAAAAATATTATTTGGAGAAGTCGAGAAATGCCCGTTTATACCAAGACATTTACACCGAGTGAAAACAAAACCTTAACTGAATTTATTGTTCCGGTAATTAAAGGGACTAAAGAGATATTGATAAAAGGTGACTATCACCCCAAGATAGTAAATGATATCAAAGCAACTAATAACTTAATATATCAGGCTGTATACGAATACCTAAGATTTAATGGGAAAGATTCTGTTTTCTTTGGACCTAATTGGGACTATTACCAGGATAATTATAAAAAAAATGCTATTAAATTGTTTTCTCCGATTCGTAACCTCTTTAATTATACTTTGATTGATCCGAAGGGCATTGTCCGAGCCAGGGGGAACAACAATTTTTTTGAGACAATGCAAATTAATGAAGAAAAAGCCAGTATTGGATGTGTATCCGGTGTATTACCGGTAGGAGAATGGAGGTTGATAGTTGAGGCTCACGCCATTATCTCCGAATTGGTAAAATTAAGTATTGAGGTGAATTTGAACCAGGAATTTACCCCAGGAATCAAAACCACAGAAAAGTGCCAGGCAGAACTCCGAGATCTTGATAGGAAAGAGCCTCTTTTTAGAGAAGAACGGGAAAGCTCTGGATGGTTTGGAGGAGATTTTCATATACATTCTCACCACAGTGATGGCAATCACTCAGTTTATGAATTAATGACCTATTTACAGGGAAAAGGTCTGGATTTTTTCGTTCTGACCGATCATAATACCACTTTGGGATGGAAAGAGAAATATTTATCAAAAACCTTGGTTATTCCAGGTATAGAAATTTCTACTTTTTTTGGACACGTAGTGCTTGTCAACTGGGTTGGTGATATCAATTGGTTTTCGCTTGAACGAGAAAGTACCTTTGAGGATGTTGCGGCGGAGATAAAAAGGAAGGGAGCTCTTTTTTCTGTGGCTCATCCGGAATGTATTGGTGACCCAATATGCACGGGATGCAGATGGGATTATCCCAATTTTTACTGGGGAGCAGCAGATGTAATTGAAGTTTGGGCCGGTTCTTGGTCGGAAAGAAGGGCTGAAAATATAAAAACTTTAAAGAGATGGGAAAATCTGCTTAACCAGGGGTTGAAAGTAATCGCCGTCAGTGGTTCAGACATTCATCAACTGGAACCCTATAAGAAAGATTATGGTCGGACTTATGTATGGGCCAAGTCAAAAACCAGAGAGGGGATTATGGAGGGCTTAAAGAAAGGAAAGGTTTATATTACATGTGGTCCTAAAATAAAGTTCCAACTGATGACGGATAAAGGTATTTTTATTTCATTGGGAGAAGAATTGGAAGTTGATTGCAATACGAGCATTAAGCTATTAATTAATATTGAGGACAAAAAAACCAAGAAAAAACTTCGCCTTGAAATAATTAAAAATGGGTTGGTCTTCAATTCTTATGACTCTTTTTCGGAACACATAGAACTTGATTGGTCAGACAAAGTAATTAAAAATTGTTGGTATTACTTGAGGTTGCTTGACCAGAGAAAGTGTATTGTAGGTTTAACCAATCCAATTTTTGTAATTTGTCATTAAGACATGACGTGAATAGGGATATTATTTTGAAAGGGCGAAAAAGGAGAGAATCTTAAAATGACTAATATTGATAAAAAGCCATATAAGGCATTCATTGTGCCTCATACCCATTGGGATAGAGAATGGTATCAAACATTTCAACAATTTAGGGTTAGATTAATTGATCTCATAAATAACTTAATCGATATTTTAGAAAAAAATAAGACATTTAGTGATTTTACTCTGGATGGTCAAACTATTGTTCTGGAGGATTACTTAGAAGTCCATCCCGAAAGAAGGGAAATTCTAAAAAAATATATCACCGAAGGTAAAATTCATGTTGGCCCCTGGTATATTCTCCCTGACGAGTTTCTGGTGAGCGCCGAATCAATGGTAAGAAATTTGCTCTTAGGCCATAAAATTGCCTCTGAGTTTGGCAGAGTAATGAAAGTCGGTTATATACCGGATCCTTTTGGTCATATATCCCAGATGCCTCAGATCTTAAGAGGTTTTGGAATTGATAATATTATTTTCTGGCGGGGTATAGAATGCAATCAGATCCAAGGAAATGAATTTATCTGGCAAGGCCCTGACGGAACAGAACTTTTTGCCGTTCATCTACCCAAATTCGGTTATGGTAATGCTCAGAGTTTATCAGAAGACGTAGATCAAGCTTATAAACTAATAAAGGGCGCAATTGATGATTTATTAAGTAGGGAAACTTCAAAATCATTGTTATTATTAAATGGAAGTGATCATTTACATGCTCAGCCCCATATCCCTCATTTGGCAAAAGAGCTAAATAAACGCTTTGCAGAGATTGAGATAAAACAAGGAAATTTAACAGAATATATAGACTATGCCAAAGAGACTGCAAAACCTAATCTTAATAAGGTTACCGGTGAATTTAGATCAGGTAAAGATGCTCCAATTCTACAGAGTGTATATTCGTCCAGGATGTATATCAAACAGGCCAATGAAAGATGTGAAAACCTTTTAGAAAATTGGGTGGAACCGACAGCTTCTCTGGCATGGTTATTGGGTAGAGATTATCCAGAGAATCTAATCTGGACGAGCTGGAGATGGTTATTGAAGAATCAACCTCATGATAGTATCTGTGGCTGTAGTATTGACCAGGTACATAGAGAAATGATAACCCGTTTCGATTGGTCCAGACAGATTGCCCAGGAAATAATGAATAAGAGTTTAGATTATATTACAGAAAAGATTAAGATCGATTATTTGAAGAAAGATGAATTGACCCTGGTGGTCTTTAATCCTCTGCCTTATCCCATTGATGAGAATGTAGAGGCAAGGGTTAAATTTCCTAAAGAGATTAACTTAAACCGGGTGAAGATTTTAACCATAGAAGGAGATGAGATTCCTTATCAATTAAAAGGGTATGGTTTAGATTATAAAATTATTTTTAGTCCTTTTGGTAACCCCCAATTTCCGGAAGTTAATTATATCGACCTATCTTTTACTGCTAAAGATATTCCTGCCTGTGGTTACAATACTTTTGTGATTAAAGCAATTAATGAGGTAAAGATTTTTAAAGAGTATGAGACTGATATAAGAGCCGGGAGAGATTACATTGAAAATAAATATTATAAAATAAGTGCTGAAACTAATGGAACATTAACTATTATGGACAAATTAAATGATAAAATCTTTAAAAATTGCAATAGATTTGTAGATGGTGGGGATGCAGGAGATGAATATACTTATTCCCCGCCTTTGAATAATAAAATAATAGTTAATCGATTAGATAATATTAGCATTCAAGATATAGGCCCAGCTGAAGCCACTTTAAATTTATCGGGAAAAATGATATTGCCAGTCGGATTAAAACCTGATAGAAAATCCCGAGCAGACAAGAAATTAGAGTGTCCGGTTGAATCTAAAATAAAATTATTTAGTGAAGTTCAGAGAATAGAATTCAAAACCACATTTGATAACCAATGTCATGACCATTGTTTACAAGTAGAGTTTCCTACAAATATTAAAACGGATTATGTTTATACTGAGGGTCATTTTGATGTAGTAAAACGATCTATTAAGTTGCCTGACAGTGAAGGCTGGGTGGAAAAGGCTTATAAAACTGCTCATAATTCGGGATTTGTAGATATTAATAATGGAAAATATGGAATGGCAATTCTGAATAAAGGATTACCTGAGTACGAGATAATGCCTGACAATAATACCGTAGCCTTAACTTTGCTTCGCAGCGTAGGTTGGTTATCGAGAGGTGATTTAGAATATAGGAAGGAAAATGCTGGTCCTCCCTTCCCAACACCAGAAGCTCAATGTTTAGGAGAGAATATTTTTTATTATGCCCTTATACCTCATAAGGGCAATTGGGATGATGCCTGTATTTCTCAGAAGACAAGACAGTACAAGACAAAAATATTTACTAAACAACTAAAGAATCAGCAAGGAAATCTAGCAAATAAATATAGTTTTATTCAATTAGAAGGTGACTATTTAGAAATTAGTGCCATTAAAAAGAATGAATTTGAAGATAAATTAGTAGTCAGGATTTATAATCCTACTGATCGAGAGACCACTGGAAAGATTAAATTAGGATTTGATATCCATAAGGTCTATCTGGGTAGGTTGGATGAAAGTTATGAAGAGAAATTACCATATAATGATGGAGTTAAAATAACACTTAGACCGAAAGAGATAAAGACAATTATTTTTGAAATGTTATTTAAATAATAGGAACACATCGTAAAATGGAAAGCTAAACCATATATAAAATTAATTATATGGAGGAATTTTCATGTCAGCTATAAAACTAAGTATTATAGGAGCGGGAAGTGCTATTTTTTCTTTAAAATTAGTGGGAGATCTTTGCAAAACAAAAGATCTGTCCGGAAGCTCTGTTTCACTTATGGACGTTGATGAAAGGCGTCTAAATTCAGTACATGATTTAGCGAAAAGATATGCTGCTCTATTGGGAACTGATTTAAGGTTCGAAAAAACAACAGATATGAAACGATCAATCGAGGGCGCAGATTTTGTAATTAACACTGCGCTGGTAGGTGGTCATGAACAATTGGATGCCAGTAGAAAAGCAGGAGAAAAGCATGGGTATAAAAGAGGAATAGATAGCCAGGAATTCAATATGGTTTCTGATTATCATACCTTAAGTAATTATAATCAACTCGAATATTTTTTAGAGGTAGCGCACAGTATGGAAGAGATATGCCCGAATGCTTGGCTTCTTCAGTCGGCTAATCCTGTATTTGAAGGTACAACCTTGATATCTAGATATTCTGATATTAAGGTTGTAGGTTTTTGTCATGGACATTATGGTGTTGAATTTTTGGCAAAAAGTTTGGGATTGGATATGAGAGAAGTGGACTGGCAGGTTGCAGGATTTAACCATAATATCTGGCTTACCCGTTTTCTTTATAAAGACAAGGATGCATATCCGCTTATAGATCAATGGATAGAAGAAGAAGCAAGGAAATGGAAACCCAAAGATCCTTTTGATGACCAAATGAGCCCCGCGGCGATAGATATGTATAAATTTTATGGAAGAATGCCCATAGGAGATAGCATTAGGAATGGAAGTTGGAAATATCATTACAATCCGGAGACAAAGAAAAAGTGGTATGGAGAGCCCTGGGGAGGAGCAGATTCTGACTTAGGTTGGGCCTGGTATCAGAATTATTTGAAGGCGTCAACAGATAAAAGTTTTAAGATTGCCTTAGATAAATCTGTTAATCTTTTGAAAGAATTTCCCCCTGAGGTTAAGAGTGGAGAACAACATATTCCATTTATCGATGCCTTGATCAATGGGAACCAAGGAAAATTTGTACTAAATATTCCCAATAAAGAGCCAATCATCCCGGGTATTCCCGAGGATGTAGTAGTAGAAGTACCGGTAATGGTAAACAAGAAAGTCATTCATCCGGAAGAGATAAATCCTCCAATACCAAAGCGGATAACGAATATGTATCTCGCTCCAAGGATGTCAAGGATGGAGTGGGCCTTGGAAGCATTCGTATCCGGTGATAAGAAGATACTTCAAGAAATACTGATAAGGGATCTAAGGACCAAATCTTTTGAGCAGGCAAAAGCAGTTGTAGATGAGATTCTCGCGTTACCATTTAATAAAGAGATGAAGAAACATTATAAATAATAAGTTGTTATTAATATACACAGACACCTATTTTATTTCAAGAAATTAGGAGAAACATAAAACAGTAAAACAGGGGACGGTGTTAGTGTAAACTTTAGTGGGGTAGTTAGATAATTTAAAAATATTGAAAAAAATCTTAAAAACAAAAATTTGACAATTTGCCTTAATTGTGCTATTATAGCTTCGACAAAAGAATATTTAACTCTTATCAAGAGTGGTGGAGGGACGGACCCTGTGAAGCCCGGCAACCTGTCATGTCATAACCAAAGACATGATGTTGGTGCTAATTTCCGCGGAATGAAAAATCAATTCCGAGAGATGAGACATGAAATTACCTCTTCGGTTTTGAAGAGGTTTTTTTATTTTTGAGTAAAAAACAAAAAAATAAAGGAGGAATTTAATATGGAGAACAAAAAAGAATTGTGGAATAATTTTTTAAACCCAAAATACACTTTTGATAATTTTGAAGTGGGTAACGGTAACCGCTTTGCGCATGCTGCCTGCCTAGCGGTAGCTCAATCTCCGGCAAAAGCCTACAACCCGCTTTTTGTATATGGAGGAGTGGGTTTAGGAAAAACTCATTTAATGCAAGCAATCGCTAATCATGTAATACAGCATAACCCCAGAACCAAAGTATTGTACGTATCGGGAAATAAATTTACCAATGAGCTCTTAGATGCCATAAAGGATGACCGTACTGCCGCCTTTCGTGAAAAATATTGCAGTGTAGATGTTTTATTAATTGATGATATACAGTTTTTGGCCGGGAAGGAAAGAGCCCAGGAAGAATTTTTTCATATTTTTAATACTTTATATGATTCTAATAAACAGATAGTAATTACCAGTGACAGTCCGTCAAAAGATATTCCCACCTTAGAAAATCGCTTAATTTCTCGCTTTGAATGGGGATTATTAACTGACATCCAGCCTCCTGACTTAGAAACCCGTATTGCCATTTTGAGAAAGAAAGCCCAATCAGAAAATTTAAATATACCTGATGAAGTAATTAATTTTATTGCCGATAATATTCCTTCTAATAGAAGACAATTAGAAGGAGCTCTAACTAAATTAGTTGCTTTTTCTACTTTCACTAAAAAGGAATTATCTGTTTCTTTAGCCCAGAATATATTAAAAGATATTATTCCTTTAGAAAATAAAATGATTTCTCTTATTCAAATTCAAAAAGCGGTCTCAGACTATTATAATATTAAAGTTAACTCACTATTATCTAAAAAGATGACTAAAGATATTGTTTTGGCCAGGCAGGTGGCTATTTATCTCTCTCGGGAATTAACTGATTTATCTCTAGTTTCAATCGGGGATTCTTTTGGTAGAAGAGACCATACCACTATTATTCATTCTTATAATAAAATTAAAAATAAAATTAAAAAAGAGAAGAGTTTTAAAGATATCATAGATAATTTAACTTTAAATATTAAAAAAGGTTAATTATGATTAAATAAATAAGGAGAATGCAGAGAAAGACTCTCTGCGCTTACTCAAAAAAAAGAATATTGAACTCTTATTAAGAGTGGTGGAGGGACGGACCCTGTGAAGCCCGGCAACCTGTAATGTCACAACCAGAGACATTATGTTGGTGCCAATTTCCGCGGAATAAAATATCAATTCCGAGAGATGAGACACAAAAGTTACCTCTTCGGTTTTGAAGAGGTTTTTTTATTTTTAGATCAAAAAACCGGATATAGAAAAATTAAAAAAATAAAGGGGGAATTTAATATGAATAACAGATACTTATTTACTTCAGAATCAGTTACCGAAGGACACCCGGATAAGATTGCCGACCAGATAACCGACGCAATCCTGGATTCAGTCTTGGAGAAAGATCCAAACGGAAGAGTGGGAATAGAGGCCCTGGTGAGTGCGGAAAACATCACTGTTGCCGGGCAGATAAAATCATCCTATTATCCCGATATCCCTCAAATAGTGCGCCAGACCATTAAAGATATAGGATATACCAAAAACTGTTACGGCCTTAATCCCGATTGCACAATTTTGGTCTTTGTTAACGGACAGGCCAAAGACATTTCAAGAGGAATTGATAAATCGCAAGAGGCGAGAGCGGGAGAAAAAGATGCTTCTCTTACCGGGGCAGGCGACCAGGGGATGATGTTCGGCTATGCCTGCAATGAGACGCCGGAGCTGATGCCCCTCCCGATAATGCTGGCTCATAAATTAGTTTATCAGCTAACCCGCCTGAGAAAAGAAAAGATACTTCCCTATCTTAGACCTGATGGAAAATCTCAGGTGACAGTCGAATACGAAAAGGGAATTCCTAAAAAAGTTACAGCAGTGGTAATCGCCGCCCAGCATAACCCGGATGTTCCGGATGACATTTTACAAAAAGATATCAGAGAAAAAGTAATTAACCATATAATACCCGATAAATATCTTGATGGTGAAACCAAATATTTTATCAATTCTACCGGAAGATTTGTGGAAGGCGGTCCCCGGGCAGATGCGGGGCTTAACGGAAGAAAAATAATAGTAGATACCTATGGCGGAGTAGGAAGGCACGGAGGGGGATGTTTCTCGGGAAAAGACCCCACCAAAGTAGACCGGTCAGGAAGTTATGCTGCCCGATATGTAGCTAAAAACATTGTAGCTGCCGAACTGGCTGATAAATGTGAGATACAGATTGCCTACGCCATAGGAGTAGCACGCCCTGTATCCATTATGCTGGACACTTTTGGAACCGGGAAAATTCCTCATTCAAAGATAATAACCCTGATTAAAGAGAATTTTGATTTACAGCCCGGGGAGATTATTAATCATCTTAAGCTAAGAAGGCCAATTTACAAAAAGACTGCTGCCTACGGACATTTTGGAAGAGAGGATGAAGACTTTACCTGGGAGAAGACCGACAAGGCAGAGATATTAAAGAAAGCTGGTAATGAATCTAAGGATGAGCTTTCTAAAAAGAGGACGGAAGAAATTGTGAAGTCTAATGAATTTTTGAGAACCCTTAAGCCATTAAAAGTATGGGATATGCTATTAGCACAAAATATTGATAATCTCGAGATCCATATTTGTAGTGATAACTCTTTTATAAAAGCTACCAGGAATAATAAAATTGTTATTTCTGTTCGTAATTTAAGTCATAACAATGAATTTCTTTTAAGCTTTCGAATCTTCTTTCAAAATATTATACATTGGAAAAACATCACGATAGATAATACAAAAAGGCACGAAGGTCCTTTATTTTATAAGTTACTATATAAGCACGAAGACAAAAATATTTATTTGAGTTATGAGACTTATGGAATTAGCAACAAATACAATAGATTGATAATTAAAACTATCTAAAAAATAAAATATTTAACTCTTATCCAGAGTGGTGGAGGGACGGACCCTGTGAAGCCCGGCAACCTGTAATGTCATAACCAAGGACATTATGTTGGTGCCAATTTCCGCGGAATGAAGATTCAATTCCGAGAGATGAGACACGAAAATTACCTCTTCAGTTTTGAAGATATTTTTTGTTTTTGGATAAAAAACAGAAAAAAATGAAACTTTTTTTAATTATTTGAATAATTGTTGCCATACAGTAGTCACAGCCATATGTTACAATCAAAAAAATATAAGCTTTCAGCACCCGGAACAAAGGTGATGAAAATATAAAATTAAAAAATTTTTCTCCCAAAAAAGAAGGACTTTTAAAACTTATGTCGAATATATAAAGGAGTACCAAATTCATATCCGATTACTTTTCGACAAAATAGGGGACATTTTCTGTCATTGCGAGCTTTTTCTCCTCCCCCTTGAGGGGGGAGGATCAAGGTGGGGGTGATTATCCGACGCGGCAATCCCGGCAAAAAGTAAAGCGTGTCCCCTTTGTATTAATTAAAAACTAAATTCTTGTATTTTGTTCTTAACTCGAACCTTGTAACTTATTCTAAATAAAGAAAGTGTCCCCGAAATGCAATATTTAAAAAGAAACATTAAATATAGTATTCTTACCTTTCTCGTAATTATTCTTTCCATAACTATATCCATTTCCACATTAGCCAAAACCGAAGTCTACTTCTCCCTCTCGGACAATCCCCAAAAAGAAATCATTAAAAATATCAATCAGGCCGAAGCCTTCATTAATATAGCCATGTATATCTTTACCGATAAAGAAATCGCCCTTCCTCTTGTAAAAGCCCGCGAGCGAGACGTAAAGGTAAGGCTCTATCTGGATAAAGACCAGGTTGATTACAAATACAGCCAATCCCGCTTCCTGGTTCAAAAGGGGATTAAAACAAGAATCAGCACCAACAATTATATTATGCATAATAAATTTGCCATCATCGATAACCGCATTCTATTAACCGGTTCTTATAACTGGACCTTTTCCGCCAATCACAGAAATGACGAAAATCTTATGGTCATCGATGACCCGGATGTCATTTCCCGATTCCAAAACTATTTTGAAAAACTATGGTTTAACAAATACAGCGCGCAAAGGACACAAGCGCTTTATAAAAAAGCAAAAAAAGATATGCCCGATGCTTTGAATCCGAATATAAAACCGGAATCTCAAACCATCAACATCAACACTGCATCCAAAGCAGAACTCGTCAAGGTGTTAAATATAAGCGAGCCCTTGGCTCAAAAAATAATTAACCTGAGAAATATATTGAATTGTTTAAAAGTTCCAAAAGACCTTCTTAAAATTCCCGAACTCACCAACATTGATTTACGTGAATGGGAAGAAGAAGGAATAGTGATTAGAATAAATTAAAAGTTCAATGGCAATTTTTTTATGATTTGACAGCAATCTATTTCTAATTACAATTAAAATGAGAGGTGATAAAGTGACAAACATAAAACCAGGCGATATTATTAAAGGCAATCAATGGCCAGAACCAGTAGAAATAAAATTAGTTGAAGAAGATGAAAAATATTTTCATATAGTTGGTGTTACAATTAATTCAAGAAAATATGTCGATCAAATTATTCTTCGTGATGAACTATCAGGTATTTCTATTCTTAGCACTGAATCTACATTTTCTGAAGAACCCTGGAAAGTTTTTTTATCTTTAGAAGCAACTCGCTATCGTTTTGCATCTCTTTATGACCCCTTATTAGCAATGAATGTTTCTAAGATTGACCCCCTTCCTCATCAAATTGAAGCAGTTTATGGTTATGTATTAAAAATGCCACAAATACGTTTTTTAATTGCTGATGACCCCGGAGCTGGTAAAACTATTATGGCAGGGCTCATTATTAAAGAATTAAAGCTTCGTAATCTTATAAGCAAAATATTAATAGTTGTACCTGGACACCTTAAAGATCAATGGAGAAGAGAATTAAAAGATAGATTCGAAGAAAAATTTCTTATGATCGATAGGAGTCTTTTAAACGCTCTTTATGGTGAGAATATGTGGATGAGGGA
>Ga0222642_1000129_pt1 | contig 18770 bp, 18 predicted proteins | sample AntAcemetagen229_FD_179813 | JGI IMG/M metagenome (GOLD analysis project Ga0222642, IMG submission 179813) | Saline water microbial communities from Ace Lake, Antarctica - #229 | ecosystem: Environmental > Aquatic > Non-marine Saline and Alkaline > Saline | place: Antarctica: Ace Lake... | reverse complement strand
TTCGTTCTTTACTTTTTTACCTATTGCAATTACGTTTTTTAAAGCTGTACTCGTAATAGGTATAGCCCAGCCTTTGTACTTAGTAAGTGTTTTACCAGCAGATGTAGATCCAGCAATAGAGTCAGTACCATTTATATCTCTCCATCTACCCATATCTGTTTTAATATCAGCTAGTCTTTCATCAGACACTGTCTCAGACTCCCACTCCTGTTGTGTCATTGTGCCTAATAGATGTACACTATTAGCCATGACAGAACTTTGATGGAAGAATCCATACAGACCCTGCATTAGTCTTTCACCTGCATCTTTATCAGCTTCTATTAGCTCCCCCCAGATAGACTTACCTATAAGATTTGTATATTTCTCAGTTATTCTTTTACCTTTTTTTGTCTGAGATCTCACTACACCTTTAGCATATGCTCTACTTCCAGTAGATACGTAGGTCATAGTTTGCTCACCAATTACTGAAGCCAAACCAACAGGTACACTACCGGCAAGATCTATCATTGAAACTATAGTATTACCAAAACGTAATGCCATATCAATCTCGCCATTTTGTTTTAAAAATTTATCTCTTCTTCCCTTTTTGTTATTCAACCATTTCTTAACAAAAGTTTTAAGGCCTCTGTCCATAGTTAGACCTTTCTTTGTAGCTCTCTTAGGTGTTAATGCACTAGCAAATATTTCTATTTGAGGTATAACCTTATCAAGTGACTGCTTCTTTTTAAGAGTTTTCATATAAGCTAGAAAAGATTTAGTAACATTTTGTGATGGGTTAATAGCACCTGTTCTACGCAGTGAAAATTTAAAAAATTTATCTAATGATAATATATTACCTGTGTCACCATCTAATATATTAAAACCGACTTGGTCTAGTTTGTGATTATTAAATGCATTGACTACTGTCTTAACTAAACCATTTTCTTTTAAGCTTTCCAAAGTTCCCATACGTATATGAGTAAAATAATTTTCCAATCCAGCATCCAATATTTTGTTATCTATAAGATAGTCTAAAGATTGTTGGAAATTTTGCTCTATAAAATGTGCGTAGTCTAATTCTGCACCTGTCATCTGTTCCCTGATAGCTTCTTTTTGATCTACAGTAGATTCCAAGTACTTAATTATAAGTTTCTGCTGAGGTATAAGGGTCTTTACTATGCTACCAGGCCTAGATTTATTAGCTGCTGCAGCAAGCTTATATGTTTGTTTTTCAATGTCAAGATACTCTTTTTCTCCTGCTAGAGTATTCTGGGTAGTTAGATCAACCATCATTTTATAAAATGGATTCTGCTGTGCTAGAGATGAATCCCATCTATAGTCATCAAATTCAGTTGTTTTTATATTACTAAGACTATCTACAGATACCCCTAATTTTTTAGCAAGCTGTACTCTAGCTTCGCGTATAGTACGTATACCTTTTAACTCTGTTCTATCTACGGTTTCTATCTGTCTTTTAGTTAAAAATTCATCTCCTGTTTCGTATTGATCTAGTATAGAAGAAAACGTATCTAACTGCTTATCAGTCATATTGTTTAGTGAAGGTAGCTTAATAGCAGCACGCATGTTGTCTGTTTTTGTCAGATTCTTCTTACTTATAAGATCAGTTATCTCATGTTTCTTTTGTTTAGAAACAGCAAGCTGAGATGCCCTTACTGAAAGATCATCTTTGAATTTCTTAAACTCGTAATCATCCATTATACGTATGTCTTTTTTGTTTATCTTTCTCATATCAGCATCTGATAAACCTAGAGCCTCACGTATAGCCCTGATTCTCTGCCTACGTTTCTGGATTATTTCTTTAGCTGTATTTACTTTAGATATTTTCTTATCAGCATCTTCTAATATTTTCTGCTTTTGAAGAGTGCTTTTTTCTTTTTCTAATTTAGTACCCTCTTTTTTACCAGCTTGGTAGACAGAAAAGGGTTTCTTTTTATCAGCTACTACTTTCTGTTTAACTTGATTAAGCTTATTCAATGCATCTTTAGGAAGACCAAACGATGATTCTTTTTCTTTTAAAGTATTAGGCTTCTTACTTCTCTTATTTTTAAATAGCTCTCCACTCTCTCCTGATTTTAGAACTCCTTTTATTAGATCAAGTACATCAGCAGATTCTTTTTCTTTTGTTAATTTTATAATATCCTTAGCCATAGCTACAGCTTCATTATGAGTTACGCCTTTTCTCTCAAAATCACCTGTAAGCTGTTCTTCTAATTGAGTTAAGTTTGATTGTCCAACAATAGAACCCATTGCAGCCTCTCCACCTAAACCACCTATAGCAGCTTCAACAAAATCTTTATGTATCTTAATAGCTTTATCACTACCGAACTTAGTAACTAAATTGCTACCAAACTGCTCTGATACTTCCTGAAGAGATCCCACAGAGCCTGTAGACAGTGCGTCCCTGATCTTACTTATTCCTTTGTTACCTAATATCTTACCAAGAGATATGCTTTCAGTACCAACAGTTACAGCTGCCTGTAATGAGGCCATTACGTCTGATATCTCTCTGTCACTCATGCCAGCAGCCCTAGCAGCATCAGTAAGTATACCCTTTTTACCAGCTTTTAAATCTTTTTGTGACTCAGTGTATTTATCTCCATAAGATGATAATCCAAACATAGTCAGTCCAATAGCTGGGTTTTTACCTAATATTGAAGAAGCTACAGCAAAAATAGTTAAAGGTAATGATCTTGCTATTATTCCAACTGTTTTTGAAATAGGGTTTCTACTAAAAGTTTTATCTTTATCAGGTGATGACTTCTGTGCTTGATCATCCCAGTACTCAGATGCTCCCTGAGCAACCTCAGCCAAATATGGAACAGGAGAATTCTCATATACAGCATTATAAATTTTTCCAAATGTTTCTGAGTTACTTAATATGTTATATGCTATAGGAGAAACAGATTTAACTTGAGATAGTCCTACCTTAACATCCGCTGCTCTATCAAATACAGAGTGCAATACTTTACTTGTTCCTGCTACTACTCCACTCTGCATACCTGATACTATATTAGCAGGTAGTTCTTTTATTGTTGATTCAATATCCTCACCTATATCTGCCATTTGAAATGTTTCAAAAGGTGTAGCCTGTCTAAGTATATCTTCTTTTGGTTCAGGCTCCGGTAGTTCCTCATATCCTTTGTACTCTGGAAAGCTTGGAGGTCCAGAACTAGCAGTGGTAGATACAGGTTCATCCTCTTCTTCAGAGTAGAATCCATCTTCATCATCCAGTGTAAGTCCTGTATTAAGAAATATATCAGACTCGTTCATTAAATCTTCATATAGATCATCAAATAAATCTTTCATTTAATCTCCTTAGTTAACTATATCCAGCCATTTATCTAAACCCTTTTCTATCATATTCTTTCTAATAGTCTCATCGCTGTCACCATTGATTCTACTCTCTCTTACAATAGCACTAACTTGTTTAAAAACAGGATCAGACAGTAGAGCTTTTGTTTCTTTTAGTAATATTGTTTTTTGTGTCAAATCTATATCTTTATTATCCATCAAAGAATTAAGGTGTTTAGCTACCTGAATATATGAATTACCATTTTTAACAACCATATCGAAAACAGCTAAAGACATTTTCTCAGTATATTGTGATTTACTCATTACAGCGTCCTCTTTATCTTCCTTAGCATACTGCTTGTCTTGGTTAAATTGTATCTGATCGTTTGCTTTCTGAATTGAAGCTAGTGACTTCTGCTCATTAACAAAAGATGCTATAACTTCTTTCTTATGCTTAGGGCTAATATCTCCCTCTCTTACAGCAGTATCAATCTTATTACTAAAATATTCTAGGTCAAATCCATCTCTAGCAGCTTGTATACCTTCAGTATTAAACTCTAAAGCTCTCATAGCTCTAGAAATACCCAGCTTTTCCTGAGTTTGTTTTAATACAGAATCAATAGTAGCTATAACCTGACCTTGTTTTTTGTCTATAGAGTTATTTATAGCTTTTTCTTTATTTTCCTGATAGTCAGCTTCAGCTCTTATATCCTTCTTTTCCTTAGCTGCTCTGTCTTTCTTCTTAGAAGCAAGAACCTCCATCTGGTCATCCCTAAGAAAACCGTACTCAACAGTTTGCTTATCTGCATCTATGCTCTTGATATAGGTTCTCTCACCAGTAGGGTCTATACTATTTATAAAAGTGGCCTGACGTTTTAGTCTCTTGTCAGAGATATACTTAGCCTTTGCTTCTGGAAAGCTATCTCCAGGCATCATGATGTCTCTCTTCTTACTTACGACAGTATCAGGCTTAGAAGACCTTACTCTGGTTCTCCTTCTACCTGTCTTCTTCTTTTTATCAGGTTCGTAATACCGTCCTGAGTTCCATATCTGTGAATTAAAAGTACCCATTGGATCCTCCCTTCATATCATCAAGCTGTTTTTGCCATTTTGAGATCTTAACATTTCTAGCTTTAGTTGCACTTCGGTTAAGTTGGTCTGAATATCCCAGTCCACCAGATTTAAACTGATCATTGTATCCAAGATTTTTGTCTATCTTGTCTTGAAGATCCTGAATTGCTTGGTTATTATTAGCTTCACCTTTACCAAGGTTGTCCTGCCAATTTCTAAAGCTGTTCAGATTTTCGTATTCGTTCTGTTTACTCTGGTTATTAACCTGTTGTTGCTGTATGTTAGCACCAAGTATAGCTGTGTAATAGTCGTTAACCTGAGGTGTCTGTCCAGGTATGTTGTTCATAGGCTGAACCTGAGGAACGCCCGCGTTGAGCCTCTCAGCTCGTCCTAGGTCTGCTTCTCGTTGCTGTAGTCCAAGTCTAGCAAGTCCTTCACTCTCTTCTGCTACGGCCATACCACTACGGAACAGGCCACGGTCACTCTGTGCACCCCTTGTAGCTCTGGTGTACTCATTTTTTACAGAGTCAGGTACAGTAAAATCATCCTGTTCTATACGTCTTTTAAGGTCCGCTGACATCAGCTCACCAAGAGCTGACTGATTAGGATAGAGATCCTGTATAATTTTCTTCTGTTCAGCTGCATAGAAAGGAGCGTACTGTGCGTATAACTCTGATTCAAGCTTTGCTGATTGAGGTCTGTATTTTTGCTCTGCTTCCCACTGTCTCTTGGCATAATCATCAGCACCTGGCTGTGTCTGCATACCAAAGTTACTATCTGAACTAGATCCAGTACCTCCAGAACCACCTGAAGATAGGCCATACTTCTGAAATGCCTGCTCAGGTGTTGACATACCTCCGGCTACTGACTGACCTATGTTGTAGGCAATATCCTGTGAAACTCCCTGTTTCATTAGAGCAGCTGCAATCTCTTTACCGGATGCTGTTACATCTATAGTGTTAGGGTCTAGTATTCCAGATCCCTCTGAAGAACTTGAGTTCTCAGCATCATATTTATTCCTATTGTCTTTTACTCTTTGCATCAATTGTTGTGCTGACATTGCCATAATAATTCTCCTTTTATTTTATACGTTCCAGGCCCCGAATATTCTCCATTGAATTCCGTACCATTTTGCAGCATTTGAATTTGCTCCATTTGCTGGTAAGTAAGCTAGTTTAAATGAACTAAAACCTATATTATTGAACAGTGAAAATCCTGGTGACTGCGAGTCAAAGACCACACCTGCATAAGGTGGATCAGCAGCAGTTGCCATAGATCCTACAACTGAGTGAATTGTATGCGGACCAAATGAAGTATTTAAACCAAGGCTAACAGTAGCATCAGCTGTAGCACCTGCTCCACTACCAACTATATATGTTAATCCTATTATACCATCGTTTCTATAATTTAGTATATTATAAGGATAAATAGTAACACCACTTACATAATATGTAAACCTACCTATTAACCTAGCATCTGTACCCAGTGTATAGTCTGTAGGAGTAGTTGATGTATCTATGTATATTAAAACTTCATCAGTAGTAACAGACGCTGAGTCTGTAATAGCAAATACGTAGTAATTAGTACCATTAGCATATGTAATAGTAGATTTTTTCCCGCTTGTGCTAGTAGCAGCAACAAAATCATCTGATATATCAACAGAACTACCGTCATACGTTAAAAAATCATCTGATAATATCATTCTACCAGCATTGATATCAAGATCAACTGTTCCATCAGATGTTAAATACATACCGAATAGATATCCACTACTGTCAGAATTTGTAGGTTTTAACATACCTCCAGTGAGACATGTATTCCATACACCTCCACCATATACCTTTAATCTACTAGAATTTTCATCATACCACAATGCGTCTGTATCTGTAGGTGCTGTTGTTCCGTGTTCCACCATCCCATATCCTGCAAGTAGATCAGCCTGTACAATATCAGTTATAACAGCACTGTCTATGAGCTGATGCAATTTAGTGTTTGTTACTAGTTCACCGCTCTGAAATGTTTTACCTCTTGTTATTCTAGCCATAATTTTTCTCCTTAACTTGTTTCTCCCGTGGAATACGGCATAGGCCAGTACCACGAAAAACCGTAATATTTTGCTGAGTCAGAATTTCCACCATCTGCTGGTAGGAATGCCAGACCATTCTCATATAGGCTACTATCAGCTCTAATTACTGACATACCTTCTTCTTGTCCTGTACACTCTAGCTGTGAACATGGTACACCTGCTGCTACTAAAGATGAACCTACACAGCAGTGTATAAGTGAGCTGTCAAGAGCTCTATAGCTTTCTCCCATTTCTGAAATTGAAAATACACTTGGATTAACATAAGCTGACTGACCTCCGTCATCACCTATAACATATGAGAAACCATATATTCCATCTGTTCTATAATTCACTATACTTACTGGAGCTGTATTTCCATCATCATATATGAAACTACCAAGAGGTCTAGTAACTATTTGTTTATTTCCAGAAAATTCTGCGTGTGAGTCTGGAAGATTGTTATCATCGTTTATATATACCAAAACTGTACCATCATAGTACGCTATTAGGAAAACAAAATATTGTTTACCATCAACATATGTTAAATCTGTAGCTTTTCCTGATGTTCCAGTAGCATAAGCATATGTGTTAGTAATTAAAAAAGCTATTACATCATCATTTCTTGTTACAGTATTACCAGTAACTGATACACCTGGATCAACTGTAAGGTAAGAATCATATAATGCATAAGTACCATAGTTTCCTATCCAGAATCCTTCAAGATAACCAAACTCGTATGATGCCGGTGTAGTTCTGTCCATTACACCAGAAGTAAGTATATCTCTCCAGTCTCCATCTTTGTATACTCCAAATGAAGCTATAGAATTTTGTATATGTAGATGCTGTGGATCAGGTATTGCTGCACCTGTAAACGCCCACCCATTATTCAGATGTATATCATCTGTATCTATACCATCTACGGATGATCCATCTACAAGGTTATGCAGTTTTGCTATTGTAAGCTGTTCATCAGCATCTAATGTTTCTGTTCTACTTAGGTAGCCTGCCATTTTACACCTCCATCAGGTTCATATCTTTCTGTAGCTAGTACATATTGTCTCTCAAAAAATTTCAAAGGTTGAGACTTTCCGTATGCTTGAGTTATCTTATATTGTATGCTATAGAAATGTTCCAGCTCATCTAAGCTAAACTTTTCTAATGTTATTGTTCTATCATTTATAACAAATGTTAGATCTATAGGAAGATATGGTGCGTTAGTATTCATATTTATCTCGGCTATCTCCTGAAAGGCTCCTTCATCTATTGACATCTCTAATATAGCTGTACACTCTGATGCAGCATTTCCTTTTATCATAAATGATTTAGCGTATTTCTGGTTGCCGGTGAGTCCTTCTTCTGTCAGGTCTTCTATTCTTCCTTTCTCTGTATAAGAGATACCTGTTCCCCAATCAGTATCACCACTAAACATCTCAAACATCTGTGAGTAGTATGCAGGAGCTGCAAAATAAAGTTTTTCATTATTACCATCAAGAGACTTTGCAAATGCACCAACAAACGCTCCTACTTCTGTTTCCCACATTGACCATCCATTTAATTGTGGATTACTATGTAAAAAATATACAAGGAGCTTGTCACACGTAGTTGCATCATCATAAGGAATAGAAAATATAACTCTGTTTTGATATGACACAGCTCTTATAAGGTTTTTATATGTCCAGTTAATAGTATCTATATATCCGCTGTGAATATCATCTGATAGAGGTACCTGTATTGAGCTTACCTTATCCTGTTCATTTCTTTTCAAAGAACGTACTCCGTCTGATGCAAAAAAGAATATATCATTTCCTACTTTAATAGCTGCTTCCCGGGAGATACAACCTATCTCTGTATCAATAGGCTTTAAATCCCACTGTGTTAGAGGTGTAGAATTGTTATCCATCTGAAGTAACCATGTGCTATGCTCTTTAAATATAATTAGTTCATTGTTTCTAAATGGTACAAGATTTGTGATGTCATCATTGTCACCAACGCTTACTCTAAAGTAATTTGTGTCTCTTAAAAATGTCTGTACACCAACGTCACTGAAATAGACTATGCCTTTCTCTGCTATGAACCATCTATCTTTTAGCCAGCATCCTACAGTGCCCTTAGGAGGGCTTGTGTTAGCATCACCGAGATCTGCCACATCCCAATTTGGTGCTACTGTATGTACGTTTTCAGTACCATTTAATATAAGTGCAATATCATTACCTATTAAAATCTTTGTATAAAGACCTGTTGTAAACCCAGCGTCATCAGATGCACTCCAGTTACCTGTACCTAACCAATGTCTAAGGTTAATTCCTTCTATTCCAAGCATACCATCTGTACCACCGTAAGGATTGAACCTTGCTAATGCTGTAAAAGGAGCCACAGTTACAAGATTTCCAGCCACAGCAAATCCATCACGCTTCTTAGTACGTCCAAGCTGCACTAGATCTGCATTTATAAGCTGCTCACATTGAGTAGGACCAATAAGGCTAGGATGTACATTACTGTTCATCCCTGTTATTGCTCGTCTACTAAGTCCATTATATTGTTTAGACATATTACTCTCCTAGTATTGGTCTATCATTAACATTTCTTCTTATGATAGGATATGTATCCCCATCAGTATCATCATCAATTTCTCTCTCTGTTACAAGAGATGCTATGATCCTGTCACCCTCTGATGTAGCAACCTGTGATTCTTGTGTGTTACCACGTGTGTCATGTATTGCTGCTGCTCCATAATGTACAAGTGCTGCAGAACATGGGAAGAGTGGTAGGTCTTCGTCGTCTATTAGTTGTTGAAATGGTTTTTTACCAGATACATAACACGTATAAGCTTTGTCTGGTTTAGATTGAAGCTCTATTCTGTTATATACATTAGTGTAATCATTAGGTGCTATCGTGTCTAGTGTTGCTGATAATGAGTCTGTTATTGTTATAACGCCCTCAGATACATCTGATTTAGATATACGCTTTGGAGTGCTTGCTTTCCATGTAGTTGTGCTTGTTACAGCAGTTGTACCGTTTAATGATATCTTTTCATTGATATCTACACCAGCTGCGTTCTGTCCGTATACGCGTATGTCAATGTTGATATCGTCAGTATCTGCTGAAACGAATGTTAGAGTACCATTGGCAGTGATATCTGTTGCGAGAGACGTGTATCCGGCCCTTGTGTAGGATATAGGGTTATTGGAGATGTCAACATCAGCTATAGATCTTTCTGAATATATGAAAGGGCTACGTGATGTCAATGTAATATCGTTAGTACGCTCTGTTATAGAATAGATGATAGCGATGTCACGTGGTAGCTGTTGTACAACTGTACCTGATGTGATCGTGAAAGACTCGTTAATAACAATAGCTGCTTTCCAGTTGTAAAGCTGGTAGATCTCTTGGTATTTACGGTTCATTGCTTCTGCTATCTTTTTTAGTGCTGAGGATGATGTGTCAGCCACTAAGCGTCCTGCTTCTTCTTGAATTAGTTTAAATGGTCTCATTATATTCTCCTATTAAAAATGTCCGTATGCTGTTGTAGCGGCTGCTGCTCCGCCGGATGTAGCTACTATTCCTGCACCTTCAGATAGCCAAGTTGTTTCATGTGAAGCACTTAGCTCTGTTGGTATAGGCCATATATATATTTCGTCAGATGATTGGTATTCTGATAAATCTATTGTTATGTATACCCAGCCTTCTTGTGTTGGGGTAAACGTTACTGATAGTGAATTTGTCCAATCTGCGTCATTAGTCCTTATAGTTATTGCTGAGTCATCGGTTGCTTCCGCCATATGAGAAGATGTCGCTGCTTCGTCCAGGTATAAAGCTGTTAGAGTTAATCCTCCTACAGCTGTACTATTGTATGTAGTCTGTATTGGAAATGTATAAGTTGTTTCCGCAGCAGCAGTCCATATTCTAAAGTTATGTTTTCCCCAAGCAGTAAGAGGACTGTTTGAATCTCCATAGCTGCTTAAATATTTTAATTCTAATCCATATCCTGTTCCACCATCAGGGTCAACACTTGGTGCATCTCCTGTACCATCAAAAGCTAGTTTAGTAGATCTACCATAAGCCTGATATAGTACGTTGTCGTCATAAGTTTCATCATTATTTTCTGAAAAAATAATATACCTGAAGTATGCAGCATATGCTGGAAGGTTAAGACCAGTTGCTGGTAGTTTAACATTAGTTAAATGAGCCCACTCTGGTAAAGTAGCTGTTTGACCAATGTCGTCTACTGTGTTAGGATGAGAAGCATCTAACGGGTCATATCCAAATGCACCTCCTGTCATCATAATGTTATCACATCCATAAAAACCTAATGAGTTTGTATGTATAAAGCTATCAACAACTACAGGATTTTTGGAATTACGTATTCCATATGAATTATTATGTATATTTGCTCCAGTAATTACTGAAGATGCATTGTTATATATTCCTGTAGTACATCCATATATCTCACTTCCTGTTATAATAGCATTTTGCTGATCGTCTATAGCTGTTGTACAGTTATAGAAATCTCCAGTAAATATATTTTTACCACCTGATGAATTAGTACCATAAGTACAATCATATATATCTCCAGTAACGGTCCATCCACTAGCTGAGTTAAGTCCTGTACCGCAGTTAAATATATTACCACTAAAAGTATTTCTATTTGTAGCTGAACCACCTGCTATAGCTGTCTCACAGCTGTGTACATCTATACCGTAGTCTGTTCCTGTTGTTGCTGATATAGCTGTCTTAGATGCAATTACAGATCCTGTAAAAGTACCTATACCATTTGATTGGGATGAAAATCCAAAGTACATACTGATTATAAGAGAATCAGTAAAGGTCAATTTTTGAGCTGTTAGAAAACCATAGCGTCCATTACGTACTATAGAATTTGCAAAAGTAAAACTATACACTGCATCAATAGAATAAAAACCTAAAATATCACAGTAAGACATATGAGCATTGGTTGATAAATTAGGACTATTGTCAACTAACCTTGGACGGTTTGTGTTTTGACCATTGATAGATGTAAGAGCCCCTAGCTTACTAAAGCGTACGTTTCTTTCTAAGTTATAAACTGTAGAAACATATGTATCTCCAACTCCAGCAGCACAAGCTACAGCAATGTCAACAGTTATGTCTACTCCACTAAAGCTCTGTATAACAACTATCTTTGAATCTCCTGTTTCACTAGCAGTATCTCCTTTATATTGTGATCTAAATATTAGCTCATCACCTACGGCCCATATGGCCGACATATCAGAGTTAGTTTTTATTACTGTATCATTGTCTGTATTCTCAGAGCTATCTGCTAGGGAGTCTGTATAATCAGATCTGAAAGTAGGTGAACCGTAGATAGTAAGTTTACCACCACTGGTTACAGTAAGACCTTTTGAGTTGTCTGCCGTTGTATTCCATAAAATATCAGCTGTATAATTCTCATTAAATGGAGTTCCACTGGTTCCTATTTCTAATTCTCCTGTAGCTGCTATAGTAAATATAACGCTTGCAAAAGTTAACTTTCTATTTCCACCTGGATCAAATACTAATTTACCATCTAATGAAGATGTACCAAGCTCATTAGTCTCAGAAACATTATAAGTAACAGTATCACCAGCTGATACAAGGAATGTATCACCAGCAGTACCAGGCCAATCAGTACCTTTTACACCGGGGCTATTAAGACCCCAGGTGGCACCATCGTTCCAGTTACCGGTAGTAACAGATGTAAAAGCTGTTGCATATAGGCTGGTTGGTAGCATTAGCAACATAGCTAGTATTAGTAATCTCTTAATCAAGGTGTAACCTCCAAAATAGGTTTCTCTTTAAAATCTTCCCAAGTTTCGTTTTCTTCTATAAGTTCTTTATCTTTAAGTACTTCTTCAACTTCTTTTATATCTATATATACATCATCCTCTATAGTAGGAGTTTCTAAATCTATAATAAGCTTATCAAGAACAGCACTGATATCTTTAGGTTTTAATTTTTTATCAGATATATGTACATACCCTGATTCAACGTTAGTACTTTTATCTTTTAGAAAAATTACCTGCTCATATACTTTGTTTTTAGATTTACTTTTTTCTAATATATATGAGTAGTCATCATTATAATCTATGAAGTCAGCGTATGCAAAAGTACTGAATAACATAATTATCATTACTATAAATATTTGTTTAAGGCCTGTCATATAATATCACCAAGGTTGCTTTTTCAACAGTTGTTATACTATCTACGTTTACTGCTATCTGGTTAGTTGCTGTCATTGTTACATCAGACCAATCTGTTATATTTGTATCAGATGCAAATGAATTTCCAACTATTGCTGGCTCATGGCCATTTGTTATTGAGTCTGCGTCTACTGGTGTCTGACCAAATGCATCAACCCATATATCAATCTGTATGCTGCCACTCTGATCTGAAACAAGATACCAGGATTTAAGTGTCATGCCATAAGGGATGACTCCGTACCATATTGTGTCTGCAACTATAGCACTACCACCACCATCAAATGTAATAGATACAGAAGCATTATGGTCAGATCCTGCGTGAGTAGCATTTACTGTAGGTGAGGCCCACGTATTACCAAGCTCACCGCCTGGTGTAGCACCTACAACGATCTCTGCTGATAAGTCACCATTTGCTGTACCAACAAGGAAGTCTGCGTCAGCAGGAGCTCCACTTGATCCAAACTCAGCCCAGGCTCCAGTGCTCAAAGAGACATACAGTTTCCCGTCTATTCTATTGAAGTATAGTTTAGCAATACCAGTTCCAGATACACCAGGTGCACCTGTGAATCCAATGAACTCAAGGGTATTAACCTGTGGAGACTCGTAGCCTCCTATTGTGCTGCTGTCTGCCCATGCTCCTGTAGATATAAGAAGCATGAGTAAAACTAGTAATAGTTTCTTCATTATTATGCTCCGTAACTTTCAAGGGTTTTTTTAATTCCATTATCGTTTATTTCTTTCATCATTCTAAGACGTGCTATCTCAAGGCTATTTTCTCTGGTTGCAATATCCTCTTGCTGTTTTTTAATACCTGCCTTCATAAGAGATACTACTTTATCTCTTGCATCAACATCTTCTTTCCTTTTTATCCATAGCGTCTTTTCCTGATATGCTTCATCAAGCTTCTTTTCCAGATCTTTCTTTATCTTAGATATCTCTGTTTCAGTTTTACCTAATGATATCCTGGTATTTTTAAGGTTCTTTTCTAATTGTTTTAGGCTGTTTAGGTATTTGTCAGTTTCAGCAAGCTTCTTATCAGAAAGAGATTTGGCTGCTACTGAGGCACTAACAAGACTAGCAGCATAATTTGCTCTTTCATCTAATGACTTAAGCTCTTTATCAATTTTAGCTGCATCAGTTTTAGCTTTGAACTTAGCAGCTTCTTCTGATTCAATTATTTTTGCTTTAAGATTTTTCTCTTCAATTGCTAGACTAGTTGCTATTGATGTAAGCTTACTCATCTCAACAGATATAACAGACTTCTGTCTAACAAGATTCTTGTCAGCGTCTTCATTCTCTTTCTTAAGTTTCTGTTCAATAGCTATTAAACCATTAAGATTAGCAGCTTTTTGATCTATAAGTGCTTCTCTACTTGCTAATTCAGCTTTTAATTCGGATATTGATCTCTTTTCCATTATGTTCTCCTATGCCTTTACGACAGTTACCTTACCACTCACTGTACCAGTTACGTTTGCGTTTGTGCAATATATTTTTACTTCATCTCCTGCGTTGTACACTTTATCAGAATTAAAATAAAAATCCTGCTGAGCAACGAGGGTACCAGTTTTAAGCACAGCATCTTTTGCTGAACCTAATGCGTCATCTAATGTCACTGTTATTGTTTCTGTTATATTCTCTGAGACTTTGAGTGTTACTGAAAGGTTCTTGAAGCTAGCACCAAATCCTGTTGTAACATCTAATACTGCTACTGATAGATCTTGCTCAAACGAATACTCTAATATTGATGCTCCTGTGGATTCTTTAGACATTTATATACTCCTTGATTTTCGCTTGTTGTAATTCTACTCGTTTGAATTGTGCTGAGTGAGTTTGTTTGAGTTGGGCGTTCTCTGCCTTTAAATCTTTTACTGCTTGTCCACATCCTGCAACTATTGCTCTCTCAAATGGTGAAGGATAGGCATTTTTTCCTCTCTTCCAATCGGGATGTTTCTTAATTAACTCACAGGCTGTTCTCATTTCTTTCATAGCCCAAGATTCATATTCTTCTTGTTCTTCATATGCTTCTTTCCAAGTTATAGGCTCTGTTTTACCACCATAACCATCATCTTCTCCACCTTTATGTTGAAATATAAGTTTCCTTGCCTCATCACGCTCAAGTTTCAGCTTTGCAACGAATGGTTCTACATCCTGTTTAAGATAATATTTATAACTTGACCCACAACCTATAGGAGTATGAGTATAAGGTTCTCCTAAAATCTCCTTCGCCTCACCAAGAGCCTTGTGGCTTGCCATGCAGTTGCGTAGGGCATCAATAGAACCTTCCTCAATCTCCACATAATAAATAAGTTTGCTTATTAACTTATCAGCAACTTCAATATCCTTTTGTTGTTCTATTTCTGGATTATATATTGCTCCAAAATCTTTAGGTCTTTCCCTTAAAGGCATTTGTTGAAATTTATTCTTCATTTTTATAAAAGCCATTTGATTTTCTTTGAAATTCTGTTTATCTTTTACTATTAACAGTCTTAAACTGTTTAGTTCATTTGCAGTTTTACAATTTAAAATACGTTCTTTTAGATTATCCATCACTTCCTCCTTTTAATAATCACGAAATCTTTTGACATTTATATACTCCTTGATTTCTTGTGGCATGTTGTATTTTATTTTTTTTCTAGCCATTACCTGACCTACATCCTGTGGATTCTTCTGGTCCCAGTAGTTTGCGTCTTTCCAGCTCATTATCTTTTTATCAAATGTATATCCAAAATGATGTAATAGGATATCATCTGGAAGTATTCCTCTTGGTATGTTCCTAACACAACGTCCTTGCCAGAACTCGGCCATACGTGGATCAACTAAAACAACAGGCTTATGTTCTCTACGTTCATATATATGCTTATTATCTGCATAGTCTATAACAGGTATGAAGGCACCAGCAGAGGCCTTGCGGACTACTCTACTTATAAGCTCTCTCTGATCTTCTCTTGTTATGAATTCGTCAGCGTCAACAGTAAACATGTAGTCATAACCTTTAAATCTGTCACAACCCATGTTACGTGCTTCTTCTTCGCTTGTCTTTGTGAAGTCAAATTCCTTAGTAAACACATCAGTCCATATGCTGAAACAGTCAACAACATTAGGCAAGTACTTCTGTAACTTGCTGTGGTATGGTATATAAACTCCTACTTTCAGAACTGGTGACATGCGTACCCCGGTATCGGTATCTTCCATTTTGGTCCGTACATTAACTCTAATAGTTCTATGTTATGTACAGGTATATAACTAACTATACCACCAAAATCTACTTTTGTCAAGACTTCAAAATATTTCTTTTCATACCTAATGTTCGGTTGACAGGGATCATAGCGATAATAATCACCCTCATTATGGAAGACCCAGGCCTCTATCTTCTGGCCGTCTTTTATATAGACCTCATCACGTTCTACCATTCCGTCTTCTTTCTCAGGTATCCAGTATCCAAGAGTTCTAAGATATGTATTAGCTTCTTTAATCTTTGCCCTGTCTTTCTGTAGTACACAGATGTCAATGTCATCATCGCCAGGTATTGGTCCACCGTCTCTTACAGCTCCTAACAAGGAACCGAATATAAGAAACCAGGTTATACCACGTTTTTCATATTCGTCTGTAACTTCCTTTAGGATAGGTAGAGCCCTTACAGGATCTATTGCATGTTCCCATCCTTTTTCCCATGGATAATAAGGTCTATTCATTGCTAAACACCACTCCCCGAAGAGTTAACATCTCTATGTTATTCTTCTTACATTTTTCTGATATAGCTCTAATAAGGATATGGAACAGGTCATTATCTCGTTTGGTATCTAAATACAGATCATCTTTGTCAACCATTATAATATTAGTATCAGCTGCCAATACTATCTTCTCCAGGTTCCTTACACCTTTAGCTGTCTCGATCTTAGGTACCATTATGATACCAGTATCAAGTGCTGCCTTTATCTTACCTACTACTATAGGATCCTCTGCATTAGATACGGCAAAATACTTAACTACATTGTTAGAGTTAGCAACAGCTACAGCTTCATCCAACTTTATAGTAGGTATAGGTGGCTTGAACCTGCCTACTGGATAGTCTAAGAATATAGAATTATTAGACTTCTCTAATAAAGTGTTAAGTTCTTTTACAGTTTCAATCCATGCAACATTTATCCTGATAACAGCATCAGGTGGTATTGGTACATTGCAGGTACTCACGTGGTTAGATATTAGTAACATTATGTCCTCCTTATTTTATTTACTAGTGCTGATGTTGAAAAGTCTGTACTGTATGGCAATGTTATAAGTTCACCACCAATTTCCTTTATAAGCTTCTCTCCTGGTATATTAGACCAGTCATTACCCTTTGTAAGGATATCTGGCTCAAACATCCTTATATTAGCTGCTGGATCATATGACTGCTGTATGACAGCCATGTCAACCATCTTGAGGTTCCTTACTATCTCCATGCGATCCATGAGACTCTGTATAGGTCTGTCCTCTCCCTTAAGATCCTTAACAGCATGATCTGCTACAACTCCGACAATAAGCCAATCTCCAAGTTTCTTGGCATTTTGTAATAACCTTATGTGTCCTGGATGTAAAAGATCAAATACTCCGTATGTGTAAACTTTACCCATAATACCTCCTTAGTGCACAGAAAACTGTGTTTATATCTTCTTCTAGCATATTGGGTGACGATGGTAACCAAAGCCCCCTGCTAGCGTATTCCTCTGTTACTGGTAAACTTAAGTCCTGATCATAGCATTTCTGCTGATATATAGGAGGATACATCTTTCTTGTCTGTATTCCTCTGTGTTTAAGGAACTCCATAATGTCGTCTCTCTCATCAACATATATATCTATCATCCACTGTAACGTACCGTTGCATACATTTTTTGTTTTTACTCCAACGATTGTTCGTAACTTCTTAGCGTATAGTTTAGCTATATTCTTTTTCTTATTTATACGTTTCTTTATTTCATTCATCTGTTCAATACCGGCAACAGCTTGAAGATCTGTGTATTTAAGATTCACACCGTCATGGTCATGTACATCAGGTCCTGTTTTACCATGGTCTTTTATATTATCTATATTAAATTGGAGCTCATCTGAATCAGTAACCAGTAGACCTCCCTGTCCTGTATTTATTGTTTTATACGGAGATAAAGAAAAACAACCAATATCTCCTATGGTACCTATATACTTATCATGATACTGTGATCCAAACGCTTGACAAGCATCCTCTATCATATGAATTTTGTACTCAGTACATATCTCTCTTACTTTATGTATGTTCCCACATCTACCATTAAAAGCAACATATATAACAGCTTTCACTGTTCCCCATAGATCCAGAAGATACCGTACATTCTTAGGATCCAGACATAATGTTTTATCTTCTATATCTACAAATAGTGGTCTAGCTCCACACATCCTAACAGCGTTTGCAGTAGCTATCATTGTGTACGCTGGAACTATGACAGTATCACCAATACCCACACCACAGGCCCTGAGAGCCACGTACAGCGATGTTGTGCCACTTGTGACAGCAGTACAGTGCTTCGTACCTAAGAAGCTGGATACTGACTTCTGCAGCTCTTTGGTCTTATTTCCCTGGGTCATCCATCCACCGGTTTCCATATAATCTTTTAATGCTTTACCTGTGGATGATGGGATGTCTGGTGTGTACTGATCCATTATGCGGGTCCTTTATCCGGGTATAATAATATTGATGGTGCTGGTCCTGTTTTTATTTCATAACATTTTGTATCGTTCTCTAATATTTCGTATCCATGAGCACCTCTGTAATGCACTATCATATCACCTGCATTTAGTATTATATCGTGAACTCTACCTTTTTCAGTTTTAACTAAACACATAAGCTTTCCTTTCATAACTACCATAGCCTCTTGTGTATAGTTAGATTCTCTTGGATTATTAAAGTGCTTGTGTACCTCAAATGCTTTTCCCTTATTCCAGTTCCAAGAACAGGATTGTAAAGGCTCGTTATCACTTCCGTACCACTCTGTTCCGTATGGTATTAAGTCACCTTCTACAACTACGGAGTAAGTTACTCCATCTTCAATTATATATCGCATTTGCTCTCCTCCTTTAAATCGTTATCAACCATACGCTTTACAAGTTGATCAAAG
>Ga0222642_1000117_pt1 | contig 20239 bp, 22 predicted proteins | sample AntAcemetagen229_FD_179813 | JGI IMG/M metagenome (GOLD analysis project Ga0222642, IMG submission 179813) | Saline water microbial communities from Ace Lake, Antarctica - #229 | ecosystem: Environmental > Aquatic > Non-marine Saline and Alkaline > Saline | place: Antarctica: Ace Lake... | reverse complement strand
AATGATGATGATAATAAAATTTATAGAGATCTACAAAAACTCTCTACATTAGGTTATATAGCTACTGGAAATGGCAATTATTTATATAAAAAGGGCTTAATTAAATTGTAACTCTTCTGTTAAAAGAATTAATAAAATCATTAAAAATGACTAGAGCTACTCTGGTAAATATATTGCTGATCATGGCAGACTTTTTGTATAAGAATATTTATTATCAAAAAATTGACCTACATTGTGTGTTAATCTATAATATAGCTAACACACCCGCTACGCCTCTTAACAATGCGCACCCTGGCGGGTTTTTTCTTTAGGAATGGATTTATTAAAGATGTTTATTATGAAAAAAACTAAAACTTATATGGATAAGTTAATGGAAAATAAAGAATTTCGCGAGAAATTCGATAAGAAATACCAGAATCTTTGTATTGGGGAACATATTGCCAGAATCCGCCATCAAGCAAAGTTAACGCAAGCTGCTCTGGCCGAACGAACACATACTACTAAACCAGCCATCTCGCGCTATGAAAATTCTGATTATAAAAGTTATAGTATGCCTCTTTTGAATAGAATAGCAGAAGTTTGGGGAGCAGTTTTAAAAATAGCATTATCACAATAAATCCAAAACTGCATCTTCATAAAATATATAGAGATATAAACCAAATAGGTATAAAAGCTGGTTTTATTATTCATAAACCTAAAAATCAGTGCATTGGATTTAAATGTCTCCACAAAGAAAAAATCTACAATTTTCTATCTAAAAAACTCTATATTTCCTGTTTTCTATATCTAACCTCCCCACTTTTTATAACTGTTGATCAAAAAAATACTACATTAGTTAAAAAAGATAAAATTATCAACCGGAATGTTCAAATTATCTAAATAAAACAGATGTTTTAATTTGGTATATCAGTTACAAAAATAACATAATTGATCAAGGAAATTGCTTTTAGACTATTAACTTTGCTTCCATAATCTAAAGACTCTCCATGGAGAACCATATGTCTATTTAACCCATTAAAGTTTCTTGGTCTCTCATTCTCTGAAGCATTAATTGGAAGTGTTTCTGCGAGAGGGCTTAGGATGGCAGCCATAAAGGTATCATTGGTTATCTGGTCAACATAAATCGCTGTTTGAGGTTTCCTATTAGATTTCATGAACAAATATTGTCTAATTACTTCTTTGCAAATCCCATCAGTCTGAGCAAGAAAAAGAGGTATAGAAAGGCAATATTCTTTCCGTCGATGGGCATTAAAGGCTGCTTTGAGTAAATGCTTTCTACTGGGGAACTTTTTCAAAATAGATTTCTCAATCTCGGATAAACGGCTTTCATAATATTTTACAAGTGTATTCTCAGCCTTTAATAAATTTCCTTCATCAAGAATATCCCTGAGGCGCCAGAGAGTTGGTAGAGACATCTCTAAGTCTAAATACCACCCATTTTCCCCTAATAGCAAAAGTGCCTCTTGAATGTGATTTGGCAACTCCTGAAAACTGTTTTTTAAATTATCGAATGTTGGAATTATCGACTTTTGTATTGCTTTTTGCAAATTGGTCGCATGACTAGTAAATATTGATAAATCAATAGCACCCGTAATATTAGAATTGATTGCCTTGCCAGCTGATTCTACCTCCGTCTTCATTATTTCCATAAAACATGCAGGTTTTTCTAATTCTTTTTCAACATATGACAATTTTTCACCGAGCTGTCCAGATAGCCTCTGCAATTCTTCAAAATAAGTACTAAAAGTTCTATTACTGTCCATTTGATTTCCTCTTAAATAGTTCTAAATTTTAAAAACTAATCAGTCCCTTTTCTATTTCTGGATAAAGATTATCGATCTGTTGCCACTACCCTATCCAATTACCAAAATATTCATTAAAAAATTCTTAGTGCTCTTTGTCTCTTGGCGGGCATGGATCATTCCCTGGTTTAATGGTATCTTTGCTTCTGAATTTTCTATTTCTACCCGCAGTAGTACGCTCTCCACCACCCTGATTCTTAAGCATTTTTTTTGCAGCTTCTTCTGCCTCTTTTTGAGTATTATGAAGACTCGAGGCTTTTCCTGCATCGTTCCTTTTATTTGCCCATTTACCATTTTTCCTCTGATAAACAGTCCTGTCTCTACCTTTGCTCATTTTTCTCACCCCTTTTCTATTATATATATCAAAATAACTATTCTTTATTCTTCTCTCTTTTCAGTCCCATTCCAGGTCTCAAATATTGGTAGTTTATTTTTATTAGGTTTTTCATCTGGAGTATAGACAATTATATAATTTATATCATACTTCTACCCTTTTAATTACCTTCTCGAATTTTATAGTATCTAAAACCACCTCCGCCTTGCCATTTAACATTTCTCGATATTCCACCATTATCTTTTCCATCAACAACTTTTTTTAGTCTTGGAATGCAAATATCATCTAACTGTTTCCCGTTTTCCAGGCCTATCCATTTTCTTTTTAATTTATGAGCAACAGCACAAGTTGTTCCTGATCCTAAAAAAGCATCTAGCACCCAATCTCCTTTATTAGTTGCAATTTGTATAATACGCATTAAAAGTCTCTCTGGTTTAGGCGTCGCGAAAACTTTATTATTTATATCTATAAATTTTTTAATTTCCTTTTTACCTTCACTATTATCACCAACTTCATCTCTAAACCAAATTGTTTTTGGCACTATTCCCTTTTTAACCTCTGTTAAAAATCTTTTTAACCTTGGCATTGCGTCCCCGTTGGCCCCAAACCAGATCCTATTATCTTTAACTAATTTTTGATATTTTTCTTTAGAAACTCCCCAGCTCCTGCTTTTTGAAGGCATTACAACTCGTCCACTAGGTAAAGTTATTGGATAAATCCATTTAGGATTTGGTGTTTTTACTGTCAAATCACTAGAAGTCCATACTCCTCTTGGATCATTATCTCTATTCACATATCTTGAATTTTGTTTTTCTGAACGCTTTATTGGGTTTATTCTTAGAATCTTAATATTCTTTGCATATACTAGTATAAAATCATGTACATCAGAGAAAAATTTTGCATCGCTTTGAGGAGCAATCTTTTTTTGCCATACAATTGTAGCAACATGATTTTCAGTATTATTACTATTGTTTCTTTTCTTTTTTGGTCCAGAAAATATTTCATCCATTAATACCTTTAAATACGGCATTTTTTTATCATCTATATGGACTAATATAAGGCCATCCTCAGATAATAACTTCTTCATAAATTCTAATCTTACTTTTATCATTGAGAGCCATAAATTGATTTTTAAACCGTCTGCATAATGATCAAAAGTTTTTCCAGTATTAAATGGCGGATCAATATAAATACACTTAATTTTATCTATAAAATCCTTTTGCAGTGTCTTTAAAGAATATAAATTGTCCCCTTTTATAAAGAAATTATTCCCAGATAAATATAGATTAGAACATTGTTTACTACATATACCATATGATAATTCTTCAATAAGCTGCACGTTTCTAATCTGATCGTAACTTCCCCAAATAGGTTGCTTATTCTTATCTAGGCTTAATAATACTTTGTTTTTATTTGCCCAATTAAGACTTACCTTTATTTCATCTTTCATATTTTCTCCTATATAAATATGAAAATTTATACAAACAACTTTTTCGCTATATTCATAGAATGTAAAAACCGCTTTAATTGACAATAATTAATATATAATTTGAAACTATTAATATCATCAACTTTATCTAAAATATTTTTACCCATTCCTGCTCCAATATGAAATTTAAATCTATTCTCTTTATATTTTTCAGCATCAATATAAATCTTCGTTGCTCTTACTGAAAAACCTCTATCAGCATAGTTGGCGAAGATTCTTGCAGGAATTTCAGTAATAGATTTTTTTATTTCGCCCAGCGGTAATCCACCAGGATATTCCATACCGGTGGGGTCTGGTGTATTTCTTGGTACATCATCAAAGGTTATCGATAAAGAATTAATAAATGGAGACAATGTTTCAATGATTGGATCTATCTGCACGTCATTAAAATGAATGTCGGTTCTATTTTTTGACCCCTGTGTAGGATTTGATTTCATATCTTCTATATGAACTGTATTGAAGATTCTAATAATTACATTTTTTTCAGTTTCGTTTAAATAAAATTCAATAAAAGGATTATCCCCTCTATTACGATCTGTCCTTAAGACTACCCTTTTAGATGCTAATAAATTATTAGCATATTGTGCTTCACATTTTCCTAACAATTCCATTCTTGTCACTCCTAAAAGTTATAAAACCTCAAACTTTTCTTCCATTGGTCTGCAAAGCAAAAATCCTTAATAGACCAATTTAACTTTTCCCTATTTTTTAGGCCTATTCCTTTAATTGGATTGGGTACATATTTTAAATAAAGCACGTTCATGTCCTCTCTAAATCCCCAGTTGATCCTATTTTTGGTCAATCTAAAAAGCTGTTTCAGCAAGCCGATTATTTCCATTATTTCTGAAACATTCATCTTCATATATTGAGCAATATTATTTACATCTTCATCAAAAAATGCTGTCATACCACCAAATATATAGATAAATTCTTGTAAAAAATGAGGTACTTTTATAGCAGTTGCCAGCTTTGCACTTGATAGGTCGACAACGCTAAGAAAACTTTTATCTTGGATTCTATCTAAATCCAGTAAAAAACCATTTTTTAAAGCAATTGCACAATGAATAGCACAAACAACATATGTCATTCTTACTTTTAAAACTAAATATCCAGCAGCTCTGCATAACATGTTTTGATCCATATAGATTTCAGATGCTTTATTCCCCGGCTTTATTTTTAACAATCTAGCAATTTCGCGAACAAAGTTAGAATGAGTATCTAGTAATTTTTTTATTTCTATAGCCTGTTGTGTTAAATCAGTTTCTCTCCAAATTTTACCAATAAGTTCTGACATGTAGGATCGTATTAAATTATATGCTCTTTTTTCAATACCTGAAAACTTGCCAGGAGTAGACATTGTAGATTTTATTAATTCTTTTCTAAAAAGTTGGTTACTTATATTATTTGAAGCATGAAAGAATGACAGTTTTAATTGTTGATCATTAGATAATGTTGATAAAAGTTCTTCAGGAGTTCTTACTTGTATTTTAATACGGACTCCTACTTTTTTTAACATACTTATATTATGCCCCTGGCAAATTATAATATTATAATCAGCGCCTATGTATTTCGCTACACCAGAAAATTTAAATATGTCATTATAAGTACATCCACGTTTACATTCAATCAGTGTTTTTTCAACAGAATAAATATTAAACTTTTGTGCTAATAAATCTAACTCTAGAATATCGGCTTTACCTGCTGAACCTTTTTCATCTTCAATCCATTTTAAATTATTTTCAACATAATAATTATAGGATTGATAGTACGAAGATGTAAATAATTCTAAATCTTTCCCATTTTTTATTAACTTAATATTCCTATACATAAATACAAACCTATTAATTTCACAATATTATATTAATAATACACTTTTTATTTTATCAAAAAATATTTTATAATAGCTTTTAATATTTATTATTATATGCTAATATATTATAAAAGTAAATAATGTTTTGAAATGTAGGAAGATATATGCAAATAATCGCTTTAATTAATCAAAAAGGCGGAGTAGGCAAAACTACTTGTGCAATTAATATAGGAGCGGGCTTAAATAAGCTTGGAAAACGCGTATTGCTGATAGATTTAGATCCGCAAGCCCATTTAACTTACAGCTTGGGAATACCTGCCCACGAGCTTAATAATACAGTTTATGAGCTTTTAAAGGGAACCGTAACTTTAAAGGAAACGATTATCGAAAGAAATGGTCTTAGCCTGGTCCCCTCTTCTCTTGATTTGTCCGGAGCTGAGATAGAATTTTCGGGAGTAGCCGGTAGAGAATTCCTTCTTAAAGAATTATTGGAAGGATTAAAAAAATATGATTATGTTTTTATAGACTGCCCTCCCAGCTTAGGTATTTTAACTTTAAATGCTTTAACTACTGCTCGAAAAGTTTATATACCCTTGCAAACAGAATTTTTAGCTTTACAAGGTATGACAAAACTTTTAGAAACTATTGGCATAGTTAAAAAGAGATTAAATAAAAATATCGAAATTGCCGGAATTATAGCTATGAGGTTTGATAGTAGAAAAAATCTTAACCGGGAAGTTGTAGAAAAAATAAAAGAATATTTTGGTAATAAACTATTTGAAACTTTTATTAGAGATAACATATCTTTGGCGGAAGCCCCAAGTTTTGGTAAAAATATTTTTGAATATAAATCTAATAGTTATGGAGCTAAAGATTATTTAGACCTTTGTAAAGAAATTATAAAAAGAGGTTAAATAAATGGCAAAAAAAGAACGGTTAGGCAGTGATCCTTTTAAAGAATCTTCTTTGAATTGGATTCAGGATACCAGGGAAGAAAAAAAAGAGCCTAAAGAGACAAAAAAACAAAAACCTAAAGAAGTAAAATCAAAAAACGTTAAAATGTTAAAGCGTTATGACGTTAAAGCGTTAAAACGTCAAAACGTTTTGACGTCAGAAAAAGATAAAATTAAAAAGCCGGGACCTAAAAAAAGACACACTATTTATTTGTCATCCAAACAATCAAAGAAGTTAAAAGTTTATGCTGCCGGGAAAGATATGAAATTGAGTGAAGTTATTGAAAAACTACTCAATGAAAATATTTGACGTTTTAGCGTTATGACGTCAAAGCGTTAAAGAGTTATAGCGTTAAAGCGTTTAGACGCTAAAACGTTTTAACGTCAAGAAAAACTTAAGTAATTGCTTATATTTTAATAGATAGGAGGAGAGAAAATGCCCTTAAAAGTTAGTGGAATTAAATTATATAATGTTGATGAAGTTGCAGAGATGTTAAAAAGTACCAAGCCTACTATAAGAGCTTATTTTAGAGAAGGTAAATTAATGGGCCGGAAGATCTCCGGTAAATGGCATATCACCGAAGATAATCTTAAAAAATATCTAAGTGGAGACTACCCGCTGCCGGTTAAATAACTGTTTAAGTGTTTTAATATTATAATTCTTAAAAGGAGATTAAAATGTTAAGAATAGTATTATTGGCCGGTAATGTTGGTTTATTAATATCCTCTATTTTTTTTACTACACTTGCAATGTTTAATATTTTTAATAATACTACTGAAATTATAATTGTTCTTTGTTTTATGGTTTTTATATTGTTGGCTTTGGTAAATATCTATTTTATTAAATCTATATATTCCGGTAGTATTTCTTTGTCTATTAAAAGAAAAAAATTAGAAGAAGAAATAAAAATTCAGGAAGCTGAAAACAAACTCAAAGAGCTTAAAAGATAGTTATGTTTAGGGGTTGGGGTAAACCATTATGGGTAAAAGGAAAAAATATGGCATAATTTTCTCAATTGCTGTGTTTATTGCTGTTTTTATTATTGCGTTTATGTTAAGCATGGAAGTAAATAGGGTTTATGAAAGAAATGGTGAGAATGTATATTCTGTTAGAACTGTAAAACAAATACAGCCATTTAATTACAATACAGATGCTATATATGCTTGGTTTATAGGTATTATTATTATATCCATATGCTTGTATATTGCTTTTGTAAAAACAAAAGAAAGGGGTATAAACAAAGCGCAAATAATTGTTTTAGCCACCATTGTTCCGATTATTTTTTTTGTTAGTTTTTTAACAGTTTTGCAATTATTAAACATCTCTACTTTGGCTGACGCGTGGTTCTTTGTAGTAGTTATGTTAATACTTATAGCTGTTTTTGAATATGATCTATTCGGAAATAAAATAATTATTTCTTTTTTTGATTTTAAGCTACTAATTAAAATGATTATTTTATTTATAGTATTGTTTTTTATTATAGGGCTTCTGGGAGAATTAATTTCACCCTTTACAAAAACTACAACTTCCCCAATTACAAAAGAGCAATATGAAAATTACAAAGGGGAAAAATTCGATTGGTATTCTTTACCAAAACCAACATATAAACCTTAAAATGTTTCACTTAAGAAATACTGGACTTTGAAACAAGAAATACTGGACTTTGAAACAAGAAATACTGGACTTTGAAACAAGAAATACTGGACTTTGAAACAAGAAATACTGGACTTTGAAACAAGAAATACTGGACTTTGAAACAAGAAAATTACTTATTCTCCTTTATTTTATAAGGATCTGCTGAAACCTTAATCTTTACAATATATATAATAACTACAACAAGAGAAGAGTTGTTGTTATTTAAAATAATTAAAGAGGTAAGAAATGAAAGAATCCGAAGAGGTCACTATTAAAGAAAATAATAAAATTGACTTACCAAAAATGATAAACACTGAAGTAAATTTATTAATATTCCCTTTTTTTATATTAGAGAGAAAAAGTAAAAAATTAGAAACTGAATATAGAGATATAGTTAAAAGAGGAAATGAAAAAATAGAAATTATCTGGAATGTTTCCGCTAATACAAAATATGGTTATCCCGGTCTCTTTGATAGAGAAGTTCATAAAGTTATAGAACAGATTATTAGTGAAATATTAAAAAAAGATGGTGAAATAAAAAATCCAATATCTTTTTCTATTTATGATCTATGTAATAGAATAGGAATTACTACTTCCGGAGGAAAAAATTATCGCAAAGTAAAAGAGGCTTTAGAAAGAATAAGAATGACCGGAATAAAATCGGAAGGGGCTTTTTATCATAAAGGAAAAAAGGAATGGATATCAAAAGTTTTTGGATTATATGATAGTATTATTTTTAGAGGTGAAAAATTAGAAGACGGCTCCATCGCAGAAAAAAATTTATTATATTTAGGAAATATTTATCTGCAGAGTCTAAATTCTTTCAATATAAAACCTATTGATTATACCTATTGGCGAAGCCTTGAAAGCAAAATAGCCTCCAGGCTCTATGAAATTTTAGGAATAAAATTTTATGGGGTAAGGAATAAAAAAGAAGGTTTTATACGTTATAAGTATTCTACATTATGCCAACTCCTTCCGGTAACTCCCCACGAATATATTTCTGAAGCAAAACGGCAGTTAAATCCTGGTAATAATGAACTCAGAGATACCGGTTTTATTTCAAAATATGAGTGGAGTGAGAATGGTAATAATGATTGGCTTATATATTATTGGCCAGGAGAGAGAGCCAAAGAGGAAATGAAAAGGGCAAAGATAAAAAGCATTGATGACCGGACAAAAGAATACCTACCAGGGTCAAAAGAGGAAATAATAAAATATTCCAAAGAGCAGGCTGATCTAATAAATCAATTAGTTAAAATTAATGTTTCTAAAGTAACCGCTGAAAATTTAATAAAAAACAATGATCAGGGGCTGATAGAAAAGTGGATCGAGGCAATTAATTATTCTAATGCTGATAATAAAGCGGCGTATTTAGTAAAGGCAATAAGAGAAAACTGGCAATTCCCGGAGGAGTATTTAAGAGAGAAAAGAGAGGAAAAGCAGAAAGAAGAAGAGAGGAAAATAGAGGTTATTAAAACAAAGCACCAGGAAGAAGAAAATAAAAAGAGGCAGGAAGAGATTAAAAAAATAGAACAAATTTATAATTCAATTGATCCTTCACAGCAGGAAGAGATAAGAATAGAAACAGAAAACCGGCTACCTGATTTTTGGAAGGTGCAATTAAATAAGGAAAAAATTAAAGGGAAAACATCAAAAATGCTCGAGGTTGTCCTGGAAGAAAAGAGAAGAGAAATAATAAAAGAGTGGATTAAATTCGGAAGGATTAAGGACATAAATAACAAGAGATAAAAATATTTTGCCCATAATCCTATTAGCCGTTGCAAAAAGAGAACTTAAAGGCGTTTTTAGGGGGTATTTAGAAGGGTTTATTATATCGTTGAAGTGGTGGTTTAAAATATATTTGCAAATTATCATAATATAAAAGGAGAATTTTAAAAATGAAAGGGAATACTGAAAACATAAAGTTTAAATTTTATTCAAAGTATCTTTTTGTAATTTTATTTTTGATATTAGTTATATTTTTAGTAGGTTATAGTGAAGATATTATTCCTCCTATTACTACTAATTAATTATCTACAGCGAGTTTTACTGCTAATCCTACCTCAGGAGTGGTGCCTTTGGAAGTCTCCTTTGACGCCTCTAGTTCTAAGGATGATGGAATTACTATCATGGCCGATTGGGCATAAAGATACGTGGCGTGTCCATAGGCGGATAATAAAACATAATCAGGAGTTATTCACCTTTCTGGATAATCCTCTGGTTGAGCCGACCAATAATCGGGCTGAGCGGCAATTAAGTCCAAATGTTATTATGAGAAAGATAACCTTTGGCAACCGATCGGCTTTAAGCGCTTCCAACCATGCGGTGATGATGAGTATTATTCAGACCGGCATCTTGAATGGTATTGAACCATTAAATATTTCACTGGCTTTATCAGTAAAGTCTCTAACTTCATTTACGGAATTGCTAAAGATAAGGTTGCCATGAATTGAAAAAGCCGAGGCTAAATCTCGGCACCGTAATAATCCTGTAATATCGATTGTAAATTTTTGGAAAAACTTACTTATTACTCATTCGTTTATTATCACAATCATCCTTTCACAGAACCCATAAGCAGACCTTTTATAATCATTTTTAACAGAAAAATATAAATTAATACAACCGGGATAGTAGCTATTGTGGCTCCAGCGCATATTGTATTCCAGGCAACTACAGTAGTTCCTTTCAAGTTTGCTACAGCGACAGTGACAGGTTGGTAAGCAACCCCTCTGGTCAGGGTAAGCCCAAACAAAAATTCATTCCAGATGTTTGTAAACTGGAATATTCCCACAACAGCGAAGCCCGGTAAAGACAAGGGAAGAAAAATTTTCAAGTATGTGTTAAACGTACCGCATCCATCAACTAGTGAAGCATCAACAAGTTCCTGAGGAATTCCTTCATAATAATTCCGAAAAAGGAGAGTGGTGATAGGCATTCCATATGCTACGTGTGTAAGGATAAGCCCATAATAGGTATTGAAGAACCCGATTTTCCCCATGAAAATTACCAGAGGAATGAGAATTGATTGAGGAGCGATATAAAATCCCAGCACAAGGACAAGAAAAATGACTTTGTCTCCTTTGAACCTGAACTTTGAAAAGATGTAACCGCTCATTGAACCCAATACCGAGGAGAGAATAGTCGCAAAAACTGCAATGATAGCACTGTTTAATAGTTGCTTTTTAATACGATTGAAGGCTTGAATATATGCACCAAAATAAATACTGTGTGTAGGAGTAACAGGACCATACTTTAAATCCTCATCTGTTTTCAAAGAAGTATTGAGCAAGGTATAAACTGGAAAGATATAAAAAAAAGCCAATGCTATTAAAACTAAATATATCAATGCATTTCTTGTCATGAACAATGCCTCCCTGTTATTCTCTAATCTTTAATGTTCCTATCAGCACAGGAATAATTATTATAATAAATGATAAGATAAACATAACAAAGCTGATGCTTGCGCCGTATGCGAATAGATTCTGGTTGAATGTTACCCTATACATATATGTTGCAAGAACTTCAGATGAAAAAGCAGGACCACCTCCTGTTAATACCCAAACCAGATCAAAAGCACGCAATGAATACATAAGAAGTATAAGAAGAACTGTAAGAGTAGCCGGTTTTTGAAGGGGTATTACCACCCGTGAATATTTCTGAAATGTTGTAGCACCATCTACCTTGACTGCATCTATAATATTAGGGTCAACAGATGATATTCCCGCATAATAAATAAGAGTTGCAAAGCCTGAGAACTGCCAGATATATACTATAGCTACACATATGATAGCTTGTCTGGTTGAGGTTATCCAGGGTTGAGTAAGAAAATGAAGGTTCAGCATACGCAATAATGTATTAATGGAGCCTTTATCAGGCATGAACATCCAGCTCCACATGGTTGCGGATGCGACAAAAGAGAAAGAAAGGGGAATCAGGTAAATAGTCCTGAAAATCCCTTTCCCTTTAACACCTAAATCCAGAAAAATTGCGCAGATGATTCCTAGAGGGATGGTTAAACCGATAAATATAGCCATCAGTTTTATCGTATTAAAAAAACACATCCTGAAGGTATCGTCATTGGTAAACAGCTCGATATAATTTTGGACTCCTATAAATTTTCCCATGCGGCCGATGATGCGCCAGTCAGTTAAAGATGTCCATACGTTCCAGCCGGAAAAGATATAAACAAATATCACTACCAAAATAACTGCTGGTGCTATAAAAATGATGTTGGGAATATTTTTCTTTACAATCATAACATAACAATCATAACATAACCTTATTAACTTAGTTTTGTTTTTTATATTTTAATTTTGTAACTTTGGATCGTGTATGTATAAGTCTATTATACTCTTAATGAATTAAATTGTATGGGTATAGCGCGAAACTATACCCATACAATGAAAACTATATGCATAAAAATATTTTTGCATATAGAACGAATTATTTAACGTAAATACGATAAGAAAAGTACCGGAAGTTTTTTTATTTACCAAATACCTTCCTGTATCCATTGGCATAGTCTTTTATGCCTTGTTCAATATCAAGGCTTTCAATAAATTTGCTGATTACACCTCCGTATACATCGAGCCATGCTTCTGGTGGTCCAGAAAATGCACCTTCTACAATTTTTGTAGATGGGTCTCTAAAAGCCTTGAGAATGTCTTTTGAAATGACGTCATACATATCTGTCGGCGCATCAAGCCTTGGCGGTATTGCTCCCTTGATAAGACAAAAGGCTGTTTCAGCCTCTACTGATGATACCATTGTCAACCATTTGATTGCAGCATCTTTGTGTGGCGCATCTTTACAAAGTGTAAATCCATCAAGATTAATCTCAAACACACCATCAGTACCCGGATATGGTTGATAGTCAAAATCAACTTTTGGCTCCCATCCTGCAGATGTGAAGTGACCTTTAGCCCAGTCTCCCATCGGATAAAAGACAGCTTCATCAGTCATAAGGAGATCGGATCCTTGATCCCATGTAAGAGCAGAATGGTCATAATTGATATAGCCTTTATCGACTAGTTCTTTAACAAATTCGAACATTTCTCTGATTGCCGGGTCATTAGCCGGATCTGCCTTTCCGGAATACAAATTATTAAGATACTCAGGCCCTCCACCAGGTGTTCCAACAACTACCATTTCTGTAATGAGAGCCCACCAAAATTGCTGTCCACCACCTGCTCCTATTGCAACAGGGATATAGCCGGCTTGTTTGGCTTTCTCGCACGCGGCAAAGAATTCATCAAAATCTTTTAATGGTAACATTATGCCGAGCTCATCCACTAATTTCTTATTGTACCATAAGCAGTTACATCTCATTATATTGAGTGGAATAGCAATTTTGTGTCCATTCACTGTCCCCATTTCTTTAATCAGCTCAGGGAAAGGTAATCCTTCCCATATTTCATCAATGGGTTCAAGCACTTCAGCGAAAGAAGCCAGCATTCCAGAACCATAGGTCAGCTGAAATGTATCAGGAGATTCCCCTGCCATGACCATGGTTTTTATATTACCCCGCATAACACCTCCGCCTCCCCCTGCTACAGGGTTTTCAATGATCTCAATGTTTGGGTACTTTTCTCTAAACAGCTCAAAAACAGCATCAATAGCTTCTTTCTCACCTCCAGCTGTCCACCAGTGATAAATAATCAACTCCTCTTTTTTTACTTCTTCAGCTCCTCCGAAAAGCAATGTACCTGAAAAAACACATAGCATAACCACCAAAACAAAAATTATAAACTTTCTCATAACACCCTCCTTTTATTTGATTTTTAAAATACTGCTATTGTTTAGCAATATTTACTTACCATATAAAATGATTTTCTAATGTTTCTACGTAATAGTTTAGTTTTTCCAAAATCCACTGGGCTAATCCTAATTTATAGTACATCACCCCTCTCCAAAAAAAAACTATCAAGCGTTTTTTGAGATTTTTTAAGATTTCATGAAAATTGGGAAAAAGCCAATCAATTTGTGAAATTTCTCTGAACTCCGTCTCATTTTTACGATGATATCAAATGCTGATTGAAGCCAATCCATCCTAGAATCGCACCCGGCTTTCCCGAGAGCTATGCCTCCTGTGGAATTAGTGTGCCGCCAATGGCCAAATTAAGGATATGGTCTGCCATAGCCTTCTTTTGAAATTAGAGCAGCGTGGCCATATGACCTTGCCTGGGCGTCAATCACCTTCCGGTTGGGGCTGTCGTAAGATCTTTATTCCCGGTGTTCCACATAAAACTGATCCTAATAAAGAAGGTTCTACTTTCCTGAAAGCCATAGCACTGTATTGTGCCAAAATTTCCCATATCCTTCCCATTCGATAAATGAGGTTCCCCAATGTTTTGATAAATCAGAGGTAATGGCCATAGTTTTCCCTTTTCCGTAATCCCTAACAATAATAAAGGGATCATTGTTAATCTGCGCAAGTACGTCAGCATCCTTTTTAGCCATTACTTTATTATATCCTAAAAATATCGGCCATTCTTTCTGTATATTTTTAAATAGAGGATGGTCATTTTTAATAATCTCAGGTCGAACACCCTGAGGTTTTTCTACCCGGTCATCAGACGACTTTAAATCTACCGGAAGAATCTCCTCTATGACCGTATCATTATATCCCGGGACACCTCTTATTCCCTGAAAGGAATTCCATCCGCCTGCCATGATAAATGATTTTCCCTCAGTGACAAATTGTTTTATAAGTTCAAGACGATCTGGTCCCATTGGCACAGTAAACATTTCTGGATATAACTGCAAGGTATTCTTTCCGCAGTCACTGAGAATAATAACATCATACCTATTAATTTCCTCTATTGTTCTTGGAAAGGAGGTTAGTGCAATGTGATTGGGCATATGTTCGATTTCAATATCATCGAAATATGATAGAGCATCAACAAACCACTTTCCAAAATTTTCATATCCTCCAAGAGGTACTAGATCAAAACCTTTAACGTGCAATTTAAGTACAAACCACGTTTCTCCAACTAATAATACTTTCGTTTTATCTGACATTATCCACCTCCATTAAATTTATATAAATTTTTTCCTCAGATCATTTTATTCTTTATAGATGCAATTAATTTCGGAATTGTAATAAATTCATCCGCTTCCCCCTCATACTCAAGAGAGAGAAAACCTCTGTAATTACTCTTGTTCAAAATGGCGAAGATCCTGTTGTAATCCAATTTTTTATCAATTACGTCATCTGCTGGTTCAAGAATTTTAATATGTACCTGTACTGCAAGATCCAATGTATCTTCAATTGCAGTGTAGATATCATCTGTATAACCGGCTGTATCTAAATTAAGCTTAAACCAGGAAGAGTTAATCTCTTTTAAAACCCTCTTTGAATCTTCTGCTGTATGAATAAGGCCACTATAATTGTGATTTTCTACGGCGAGAACAATACCGATATTCTCGGCATAATCAACACATTTTTTCATGCATCCAATCATCCTAGGCCACGCAATGTTACGATCAGCGATTTCACTACCAAAATTAATATCCCATGGAGCGGGGCCAGCCCATCCGGCAAAAACCCGCAGGACAGAGGCACCGAACAAGGATGTTATATCAATCCACTTTTTTACTTTTACAACCTCTTCCTTTAGTTTAACATCAGATTTATACCCGAAATTATTACTTACAGAAATGCTTGAAATGGTGAGACCCTTGGTGACAATAAAGTTTTTAAGTTCTTTAAAATCAACGCCCGGTTCATTTAAATGAAAGTCTAAAAGTTCAACACCATCGACCATTAAATCATCAGCGCATATGGAGATCCATTTCTTTATATTCAGTTTGTGAGTCTCAAAAGCACGGTGATAAGACCAGCTACTGCATCCAAGTTTCATTTCTTTACTCCTCAATATGAATTATCCTACAACTTTACCTCTTTTCTAGTTTGTGCCGAGAGATAGATCAAATCAATAATTCTTTGAACCGTTAAAAGATAATTCAGCTCCATAATTGGCTTCTCTTCTCCCCTGATACAGGCTACAAAATGCTGAATAAATCCAGGAAATGTATTTTTCCAGTACGAAAATGTCTCGGGAACCACAGGATTGCTTTCAACTAAATGTCCATCCACCTCTTCAACGATTTTAAAATGAATCGGATGTCCTTCATCAACACCGCCAACAGTCTTTAATAGCTCAACGCCTGCCTTCGTTCCAAAGAGCGAGATTTTTATCCCTACTTCAGAATATCCTGCCCATCCCGCTTCCAGCAACAGTGTTGATCCGTTATCGAATGTTATGAATGCAGTTGCCAAATCCTCTGTATCAACTTTTTTATTAAAATTGTCACCAATCCTGGTCGCGCTTGGAGGCCATCCTCCATCATCTGCATGATTTGTAAAATAATCGTAGGTGGAAGCTGTCAATGATACAGGCTTTGGAAATCCCATGAAACAGAGACCTAAATCCATCATATGGACACCGATATCAATAAGAGCACCACCACCTGATTCATTTTTATGGGTAAACCATCCTCTCAAACCAGGGTGCCCCTTTCTTCGTAAATAGGAACATTTTGCGTAGTAGATATGCCCCAGCTTTCCTTTGCTGATGTAACTATTGATAATTTTTGTAGTTACATCAAAGCGCTGAGAAAAATTTTCAAGAAACACTTTTCCGGATTTTGAGGCCTCATTGATAATTGATTCAGCCTGCTTTATATTTATTGCAAAAGGTTTCTCACAAAGCACATGCTTCCCTGATTTTAGAGCGGCTATAGAAATTTGAGCATGAAGGTGATTCGGAGTACAGATGCTTACTCCATCGATATCTTCTCTTTTCAGTAACTGTTCATACTCAGTATAGGTATCAGCGATACCGAAATGTTTAGAAACGAATTCAAGCTTTTCCCTATTGATATCACTAATGGCGGTAACATCAACTCCAGGGATTGCCTGAAATGAAGGTATATGACCGAATTGTGTGACACCTCCTACTCCGATAATACCTATTTTAATTTTTTTCACATTTCTCCCCTTCATTCGTTATACATTGATTTCAAATAGTTTAATGATAGAATATGACCCTCCTTCACTTTCTCAAATGTCTTTTCATATTCTACGTCCTCAAGTTCTATGCTTATTACACCGTTGTAATTGATCTTTTTCAGTATATTCATCATTTTCTTCCAATCAACATCACCGTTCCCTATCGGAACTACTGGAATCCACCAGTTGTCGCCATAAATACCATTACGGAATAACTCTTTTTTAAGGATCTTTGTATCTTTGGCATGAAAATGAAATATCTTATCAGAAAAATCAGCGGCAACCTCGCAATAATCGATTCTCTGCCATATAAGATGGGAGGGATCAAAGTTCATACCGAAGTTATCATCTGGAATCCTGTTAAAAAATTCTTCCCAGATAGAGGGTGTAAAAAATACATTGCCCACCAATCCTTCCATCTGCCATCCTACCATGGGACAATTTTCAATCATCAATTTTACGCCACGGCTGCGTGCGTAGGAAACGAAATCTGAAAATATTGGGACAGCTTCTTTAATATTTTCTTCTATCGTTTTTGACGGATCCCTTCCAATAAACGTTCCCACAAGTTCTATCTTCATCATCTGCGCAGCATTTATTACCTGTTTCAGATGTTCATGTATTCTTTTTCTTTTGTTTTTATCTGGTTCAAGATTATTATCATAGTAGGCAAGACTTGAAATTTTTATTTTTTTATCTTCCAGCACCTTCCTCTTTTTCTCTGCTATATCATCATTAAGCGATGTTGCGTCGATCGTTGTAGCATAGTATTGGCATATTTTATCGTAACCAGGAGGCCATGCAGCAGCTTCGATATATCCGAAACCAGCATCGGCAGCCCAATCTACCAAATTTTCAAACGTCATCCTGCTGAATAATGAGGTTAAAAATCCAATTTTCATTGCATATCCCACCATTCGTGTATCTTCCGGTTTTAGAGCTAACAGAGAATTTTCTTAATTTTAGTTAGTAAACTATACTTACTAAGTATTTTAGCAAACCTCTGCTTATTTGTCAATAACTCGAATTTCTTTTTTTTTAATCTCTACTCAATGTGAAATTACCTCGCTTAGCCTTCCCTTGCTTTGTCTGTATATAAAAGAAATTTTCTTAAAACTATGAATTCTCCTAGCTGATAAGCCGTTTTAAATTTCTGTACTCTTTTTTTTCTAACCATTGGAGCATCGCATAAATTCCTGCTCCACTTTGTACCGCCTTTGATGAGATACTGGAGAATTGAATATTCACTGCTTGTTCTCCAAATAAATAATGAGATACAATTTCCCTAATAGGTCGAATTAAAGGTTCTCCCAATACGACCATTTCCCCTCCAATAAATACAGTCTGAGGTCCAATCATATGAATAGCATTCACAATAGCAGAACCTACCCAGGTTGCTAACTTTTTTACGATCGAGTTAGCAACCTGATTATTTTGTTGAAGTAATTCAGCTATTTCTTTTAAACTTTTTACCCGCAAATCTTGAGAACTGGCCAAATACAGTAAGACATCTACCCCGGCAATATCCTCCAGATACTTAAATTGTCCTTGCTCGTAACATAGAAAATGTCCGATTTCTCCCACAAAATCGTAAGTACCTTGATAAAGTTTGTTATTAATAATGACTCCAGCCCCCATGCCTTCATTCAAAAGAATACTGATAAAATTATGTATATTTCTACCACTTCCCAGCCACTTTTCTGCTAAAGCGGAAACATTGGCATCGTTTTCTATCCAGACAGGAATTCCGTATTCCTTTTGTACAATACTTCCCAGAGGGACGTCTTTCCATCCTTTAAATTTTGGCGGTTGCTTTACTATTCCAGCCTGGGCATCCAAAGGTCCTGGTATACCAATACCGATTACTCCAACATCAATTTCCTTTCTTTTCGCATATTCCATTATTTTGTTAATATTAATAAATAAACTATTAATGATTCCTTCCGGACCAAACCTTGTATAATCTTCTCCAATATTGGAGGTAATAATATTCATTCGTGCATCCATTAATAATGTTTCCACCCTTTGCCTACTAAGATGTACCCCTATTGTATAAATGGCATCTGCTCTAATATGGAGAGGAATTGGAGATTTTCCGATATTACCGGTAGAAACTTGATTTAACTCTTCGACAATGCCAGAATCTTTAAAATCCTTAATGATAGCAGAAACAGTGGTCTTGGTTAAACCAGTCATCCGGGATAACCCTACCCGAGAGATGCCATCCTCTTTCAATAGAAGACGAAGCAATGTAATAGCATTTTTTATTCGTGTATCTTTCGGTTTCCGAACTAAACATAGAAGCTCCTTAATTATAGTTAGTAAACTATACTTACTAAGTATTTTAGCAAACCTCTATTTATTTGTCAATAACTCGGATTGCCTCTGTCATTTAAAAGATAAAACCGGACTCTTTTTTAATGATTTAAAAGATAAAAGTGGACTACCCAAAAACAGTAAAAAGATATAATCTAGAACTAAATTCTAAAAAGAGAAGGCTCTAAGCTTGAAGTTTATTGTTATGCTTTAAAGAAGGGCGAAGTTGATGAACTGATAATAATGCTCGAAGAAAAGAATTTTAAGTTGGTTTTTGTTGATAAAAATAGCATTAAAGCGGTCAAAGAAGGCAATAATCGGGAAGTATACCAAGCCAGGAAGAAATTAGAAAAAGAAGGATTTAGCTGGTCGGGAAAATCTTGAGTTACCAATAAAAAATAAAACAAAAATTATTTTTATTATTCTCCTTATTTTTTACTTTTAGTGTTATAATTATAAGTACAAAAGGGAGTGTGATCTCCAAAATTACACTCCCTTTTTATGGTTATACCGAAACTGATAAAAGTAAACTATTCGAAAGGATAGGGCACAAAGTTATGGGTCTAAAATATTGGTACTCTAAAACAATATCATGATTGCCAAACCGCCGGTTTTTTTTGTTTATTATGCCTATACCGAAAGATTTAGCATGTGTTCCCTTTCGGTTTTTTTATTTTATTAGACTTAAATATTTTTTCCAAAAGTTATAAAAATGATACAAGAATCAACAAATCATACTCAGCTTAAAACTATTCAGGCCTGGAGGTGATTTATGGGTCAAACCCTTAACTCATACCATGCAAAAGAAGGGTTTGAATTATATATAGAAATATAATAAATGAGTATCTAAAATACGAATATAGTCTAATACCGATTAATAGCG
>Ga0222642_1000115_pt1 | contig 20388 bp, 15 predicted proteins | sample AntAcemetagen229_FD_179813 | JGI IMG/M metagenome (GOLD analysis project Ga0222642, IMG submission 179813) | Saline water microbial communities from Ace Lake, Antarctica - #229 | ecosystem: Environmental > Aquatic > Non-marine Saline and Alkaline > Saline | place: Antarctica: Ace Lake... | reverse complement strand
CACCTCTTGATAGGAAGTTAATTGCGTTTTTCCTCCTACCCGGGATACTGACTTCCCCACATCAACGGCTGGCAAAAGCCCTCCCTGGAATAATTGAGGCGAAAGATAAATTTGACCATCGGTAATGAAAATAAGATTGGTAAAAAGGTTTAGGGTAACCAGTAATAACAAGGTGTAACAATCCTTGTTATCTTTTCCCTGCTTAATAAGCAATTGAATCTATCTGCTATATATATTAGAGACTTATTAAATTTTAAAAAAGTAATCATCAATTTAAAAATCTATATTATTATACAGCTAAAGCTTTAAATGAATCTTTTAATTTATTATATAAAGAAAGAAATATGGCATATTGCTTTTCATATACATCAGTTTTTTCTGGATAATAAATTTTATTTTCGAGCTTTACAACTTTCTCTGCTTGTTTTTCGATGGAACTATAAAGACCAATTGCTTTTCCGCTTAATAGCATATTACCGACTAGCCCTGTGTCAGAAATTTTAACCGTATAAACAAGCTTGCTTAGAATTTTGCCTAAGATTTCCAGCCATTCCAAACTTTTAGAACCTCCACCAACTGCCCGCATTTCTTCGATTTTTATACCAAGGGATTCAACTGTTTCTACATTATTTCTTAAGGCAAAAGAAACGCCTTCCATAACTGCCTTGATAAAATGGGCTTTAGAAGAAAAAAGATTAATACCAAAAAATACTCCCCGGGCAAAAGGATCCCAGTATGGAGTTCTTTCTCCATTTAGATAGGGTAAAAAAATCAAGCCTTCTGAACCATCAGGGATTTTACTTATCCATTGATCATATTCAGAAAAAATATCCTTACTTTCACTTTGGGCTGATTCTTCTCTATCAAAAGCATTTTTAAACCAATTTAATGATTCCCCGGCTGTCTGTAATATTCCTAAAGTAGCCCACTTATCCCTCAAACAATAATTCCAGCAAAGAGTTCTATGTTGTGGATCAGGAAGTGGCCTATCTGAACATACAGTAATAACACCCGCTGTGCCTATAATTAAAGTAACTTGACCTGACTTAACCATCCCTGCACCTAAAGCAGCTGCTGAATTATCAGAACTACCGTTGGTTACAGGAGTTCCTTCTTTGATGCCGGTTAATTGTGCTGTTTCCTTATTAATTGTCCCCATAATTTCGTCAGATGGACGTGCTTCAGGGAATAAAGAACTTGAAAATCCGAAAAAATCAAACATATCTTTAGACCATGAGACATTTGCCACATTAAAAAGAAGTGTTCCGCATGCATCTGAAAAATCAGTAATCATATTGCCGGTTAATTTCCACTTCAAAAAATCTTTTGCCACAAGAACATGCTCAACTTTTGACCATATATCAGGTTCATTGTCTTCCACCCATTTAAGCTGCGGAGCAGTATAAGTAGTAGTAATGACATTTTGTGTGTTTTTAAATATAAATTCTGATTTCTTCGTATCTTCATTAATTTCTCTTACAATTTCGCTGCTTCTTTGATCCATCCAGGTTATCGCCGGTCGAAGTATCTGAAAATTTTTATCAAGAAGAACGTTCGTATGCATTTGACCGCAAATTCCAATTGCCTGTACCTGGGCTAATTTATCCGGGAAGCTGTGATTAAGACTCTGACATAATTCTATAAAACTAGACCACCATAATTTTGGATCTTGCTCAGCATAGCCCGGTTTCGGGTATAGGATGGGGTACTCTTTATATCGTTGTGCTATTATTGTTCCAGACTCATTGATAAGTGCAATTTTCAATCCAGTGGTTCCAAGATCAATAACTAAAAATAAATTCATGAGATTATTCCTTTCTCTTTTATAGATAAATGTTTTTTACTTTAATATTTTTTTTAGGATAAATTAGATTTAAGAGAATCAATCTTAAAATACACTTTTTTTTTTAGCCTTTTATAGTCCAGGAATATATAAGAATATATGAGTATAAAACGGGGCATTTTATTTAAAAAAAACATTTCTATTGGATACACTATATTTCCTAAGGCTAAAAAACAAAATATTTATTTTACTTCTTCATGGTAAGGTATAATAAATTTAAAAGCATAGTTTTAAAATTATAGAGCAATACAAAACCAGCATCTTCTTTACTTATAAGTACAACCACCATCTACAAGTATGTTCTGTCCAGAGATATAGGAAGCATATTCAGAGGCCAAGAATAAGACGGTATAGGCAACGTCTTCGGGTTTCCCAAGTCTGCCTACAGGTATCCTCTTGATACATTCTTTTCTCTTTTCCAGGCTTGGCTGTCTTTCACGCAACATATCGGTATCAATCAATGCAGGTAATACTGAATTGACAGTGATCCCCATGGGGGCAAGTTCTTTGGAAAGTGACCTGACAAGTCCGTTGATCCCGGCCTTTGCAGCTGCATAATAGGCCACGCCTCCACCACCGGTTATGGACCCTGCAGATCCGATAAATATTATCCTTCCGCACTTTTGGGCAAGCATTGTCTTGGAAGCATATTTGGCAATATAAAAAGCACCGGAGAGGTTTACATCTATTCCCTTTTTCCAGGTATCAGTAGATATCTCGTTAAACTTCATCGGGCTAAGGATACCCGGACAGTTTACCAATATATCTATATTACCAAAAGTCTCTACTGTTTTTTCACATAAAACTTCCATCTCTTCTGCTTTTGTAATATCTGCGGTAAAAGTTTCAACTACGCCTCCTTGTTCTGCTATCTTTTCTTTTGTTTTGCTTAAATCGCCTATATCACTCATCATTACCTTGGCCCCTGCTTCAGCTAACAATATGCTGGTAGTTGCACCAATTCCCCTGGAGGCACCTGTAATTACTGCAGTTTTACCTTTAAAATCAAAGTTCACAAAACCATCTCCCCTTATATTAACATTTTTATTTTATTCACCTATTTTATTATTACATAAAATATAAACCTTTAAAAGTTATCAGGCATTAATGCTTACCTTTATCCCAATCCTTTTCCCAAGCTCCTCCAGATAATAAAGATCAGCTTTTTTTAAAGGTAAAACATCTTTCAATTCATAATCGATACCCAACCCTTTATATTTACTAATCGCTAAACGATGATATGGTAAAAGTTCAATACGTTCTACATTGTGCAAATCTTTAACAAATTTATATATACGTTTTTGAACATCAATAGAATTATTATAACCAGGTATCACAGGAATTCGAACTATAATTGGAGAAAATACTTCATTTAATTTCTTAATATTAGCGAGAATAAGTTCATTGCCTACACCAGTATATTTTTTATGTAAATCGGAATCTATGTGCTTAATATCATAATAAATTAAATTTAAATTTGGAATTATCTTTTCAAATTTTTCCCACGGTACATGTCCGGCAGTTTCAATAGCTGTATGAATATCTTCTTCCTTACACTGTTTACATGTTTCGCTTACAAAATCAGCCTGCAGTAGCGGTTCTCCACCGGAAAAAGTAACTCCTCCACCGGAAGCCTGATAATAATCCTTATCTTTTCTTATTTCCTCCATTAATTCAGAAACTGTGTACATTTTTCCCATAAGTTTTCTGGCATCAAAATAACAAGCCTCAACACATTTTCCACATCCTATGCAAAGATCGGGATTAGTGATAAAACCATAATTTTCTTTGAAATAAATAGCTCCTTTCGGGCAAGCTATTAAACAACGGCCACACTCTCGGCATTTGTTTTTATAATACATTATCTGAGGAGCAAAGCGATGTGATTCCGGATTCTGGCACCATAAGCACCTAAGATTGCAACCCTTTAGGAATATCAAAGTACGTATTCCGGGTCCATCTTTTGTTGCAAAGCGTTGAATATCAAAAATCATGCCCCTTTCTTCATTAGATAATCCATCAGTCGCCTTATGTCTTTTAAGCACTGAATTCAACTCTTTCAATCAAGTCATTTTGAACCTGAAGATCAAGCGGAGTAAACAGGGCACTATATCCTGAAACACGCACCATCAGATCTGAATATTCTTCAGGATGAACCTGAGCATCTCTTAATGTTTCACTCCCAATCACGTTAAATTGTACATGTATACCTTTCTTAATAAACAATACCTTTATGAGACTTGCTACACGCTTTATTCCTTCTTTTGTAGTTAACGTATCTTCTGTAAGCCTCACATTAAAGATAGCGCCCTTCTGAAACCATATGCTGGGCAGCTTTCCAATAGAATTAATTGCTGCAGTCAACCCGTTTTTCTCAGCACCATTTTCCGGAGAAATACCATTATTTACAGGTCTTCCCGCTTCCCTTCCGCAGGGCAAAGCACCTACAAATGAACCAAATGCAATGTTTCCGGTAACCGGACTCTGGCTGTAGGCATAACAACAGGGAATTGGACCCTTCCCAAAACGAGAATTATGAAAATCCTTTTGATATGTTGAACCTATATAATCTTCAATGGAACTCACCCATTGATCAGCTTCATCTATATCGTTTCCGAACTTTGGAGCCTTGTTCCATAAGATTTGTCTGATTTCTTCACCTGTTGGTGTTGTAGTATCATCTTCAAAATTCGTCTTGAGCGCATGAAAAACCTGTTCTGCTGTTAACAATTTCTTTTTAAATATGATTGTATCAATCGCGGCCAGTGAATCTCCGGCAGTTATCGTTCCAGCAGTTGGTCCTCCATCAGCAGAATAAATGCTTCCGCCTTCAATTAGGGAAAGACCTCTTTTGATACAATCATTTACAAGGGAAGATCTAAAAGCATTTATATCTATCTGTTTGTGCATCTCATCATTAATATGTTCGGTGATTACTTGAAGCTCCATAAAATAATGAAGCTGATTCTTATAAGCTTCCATTAAATTGTCCATATTCTCAAAGTTCCTGAGATTATTATCATTTTTTAGAAAAATCCGGCCAGTTGCAGGATCCTTCCCACCATTAAGGGTTAGCTCAAGTACTTTAGCAACATTTAGCCAGGGTCCTTTTGCGGCATAATCCCATTTTCCCGGTATAGAAGCTTCTATACAACCTACAGGTGCCCAGTTATAAAGATCTCTTTCATCAATTCCCATATTTCTAAGAATATCCATAAAAGCATCGTCATTATAAAAAGCAGGCTGTCCCCCTTTATGGATTTGCACTGCCTTTAATGCTTTCTCAATAATTTCCGGGTCTGTACCTGAAAAGACCTTAACTGAAACAGAGGGTGTGAAAAGCTTTAGATTTTCGCAGGCATCAACGCAAAGATAAGAAATTTCATTTAAGGCATCCTTACCATCTACAGTCTGTCCGCCAATCGCAAGGTTAACAAACATTTGATATCCTAAAAAGAATGCAGTATCAGGCCAGGAACGAAGTTTGTTTAATTCATTTGCTTTTATAAAAAATGCTTCTATAAGTTCAAGTGCCTGCTCCTTTGTAATAATTCCATTTTCAATATCTCTCTTATAATAGGGATACAAAAACTGATCAAACCTCCCCAATGATATTGCATGTCCGTTAGATTCTAAATGAAGAGCAAGTAAAATCATCCATACTGATTGAACGGCTTCCCAAAATGTAGCTGCAGGTTTCTCAGGAACATTTAAACAATTAGATGCCATTGTTTCAAGTTCTTTTTTACGTACAGGGTCATTTTCAATGCTTGCCAAATCCTTACATCTTCTGCTAAAACGATTTGAAAAGTTAATTACGGCTTCATTGGTTATAATAACGCCCTGAAGAAACCAATATTTTTCAATTTCGCCAGGTTCTGTAATCTTAAGTGCCTTCTTTCTCTTTTTTGCACGCTCAATTACTCCTCTTAATCCTTCTTTTAATACCATTTTAAAATCAACCAGTAAATTTCCAAACCCGGCTGAAGATACCCATGTATCGTCAATTATCCCTGCATCCCAAGCAGCATTACATTCTTCCGGAAGATTCTTTCGAAGATTCTCATAAACTGATTTGCCCTCCCAATAGTCAAGTAGTGAAAGAATTTCTTCCTTTGTGTCTTTGGAATAATAAAATCTATCTCCGGGTCTTTTATTAAAATAGTAGGGATCACCTTCAAACTCCTTTTTAAGCCATTCTATAGAATACTCCGGATAAATTGGAGATGCTTTAGGCTTGCTCGCCTGATTCCCTACTAAAAGTTCATCTTTCCCTACATAAATTGACATCCTGTCCAACACATAGTAAAATGCTTTAGCTCTTCTAAGAACGATAGGTTCTCCCTCCGTTTTTTTCATGGATTCTGTAAAATACCTCGCTCTTTCGGGACATATTTCAGGTTTAATTTCCATTATATTATTTTTTAATCTTTTTATTCTTTTATTCATAATTAAATCTCCTTTTCACTTTGTAAAAATCTATAACACATACTACCTTAATCCAAGAATCACCTCTTAAATATCTCCTTAAGTTTATTGTATAATTCAAGGAATGTTTTGTAACTTCTTTTATAGATTTTATGGGTATCTTACAGATAATCTTTTTCCTGTACACAACTACACAACAATTTTATTTAACGTTTCTTCGTTTGTAGTTTCCTCTACTTTATTTATTAACCCGAAGGGTAAAATACCACGGGTTTACCCGTGGATGAATGTGAATTAGCCTAAAGGTCGTCGAATATAGCTCGAAATGTAAAGGTGCCACAGGCTTGCCCGTGAGGTTTCCAGCGTATGAAAGACTACTATACACAACTAAATGTGTTTTTTTTACAGGACACCTAAAGTTAAATTAAAATGTCCTGTACATTAAATTATTTGAATTCGCTCAGATATTTTACGAAACTGGCTACATTTAAAGAATCGATAACTTCAGTTTTAGTGTAAGTAATATTTGGAATACTTTCACCGTTAATCAGCTTTATAGCAGCTTTTACTCCTTCAATTCCCATTTCAGCCGGGAACTGTGCTACTGTTGCAGCCATAGATCCTTCTTCAACAGCTGTCAATGCTGCACTAACAGCATCATATCCCATAACTACAATATCATCTCTTCCTGCTTCCTTGATTGCTCTGCCTGCACCCAATCCCATATTGTCATTACTTGCAAAAACAAAAGTGATGTCGGGGTTAGCCTGTAGGATATTCTGAAATACGTTATAGCCTTTTTCAACTTCCCAGTCAGCTGTCTGTTCTGCAACTATCTCAACTTTACCTGCCACGGCATCTCTAAATCCATTTTTTCTGTCTGCAGCATTCTGCTGACCTGCTATTCCTGTAAGAATCGCGACTTTACTACCAGAAATTTTAAGTTTTTCAATCGCGTATTCTCCACCCATCTTTGCTCCATCGTAATTGTTCGTGCCAATATACGGGACAGGATCAAGCCCTGCTTCTGCTACGGCCTTCGAATCAATTGCTGTATCAATATTAACAACTGGAATGCCTGCTTTCTGTGCCTTTTTTATTGCACTGAGCAATCCAATGGAAGAACTGGGTACAACACATATTGCATCAACCTCTCTCGTAATCATATCTTCAATGATGCTTAACTGCTCATCAGCACTTCCATGTCTCTGCCCAGCCTGCACCAGAAGTTCAACACCCTGCTTCTCTGCTTCGATTTTAGCAGCATTTACCATTGTTACAAAATATTCATTGGCCATGGTCATGGGTATAAACCCAATAACCATTTTCTCTTTAGCATTTGCAATACTCAAACCTGTTATACATAAAATAATTATAGTTACAATTATTAAAATTTTATATCTTTTCATCATAATTTCCTCCTAATTATATTTTTTACACTGCAAACCTCACGGGTAAATCCGTAGTGTTTTTTACATTTCGAGCTATGCTCGACGACTCTTGGGCTAATTTACATCATCTACAGTAAAGCCAGTAGCATTCTGACCTTCGGGTTAATAAACAGATCAGGGATTATAGATTAATACACTGCCTTCCTGTTGTTAGTACTTTTAAATAAACATCTGAAAACTCTATTTTCTCCACATAAAAAATCTTCACCTCCTTCTCGCTTGACTTCAGATTAATAATACTGCTGATAAAATCCCTAATCTTGTTTAATGCTTTTAATTCTATCAAGAAATACTGCTCCAACTATTACAACTCCAATTATAATTTGCTGATAATAAGAAGATACATTAAGAAGAGTAAGACCATTTCTCAATGTACCAATTAAAACTGCCCCCAGAAAGGTACCAAATATATGCCCATCTCCGCCAGAAAGGCTTGTTCCTCCAATTACAGTAGCAGCAATTACATCCAGTTCGTAACCCATTCCTGCAATAGGGGTGGCATAATCAAGACGTGCAGTGAGGAGAATTCCGCCTATGCCTGCAAAAAAACCACAAATTACATAAGCCAGCGTTTTGTATATTTTTACATTAACCCCTGAGAGGCGTGCTGCGTCAACATTACCGCCAATAGCATAGATGTACCGTCCATGCCTGGTATGTACAAGAAAAATATAACCAATAATATAAATTGCAAGGAAGTATATTATAAATATTGGGATAAAACCAAATATTTCATATATTGCCAGATTTTCATATGCAGCAGGGATGCCTGATATCGGCTGACCACTTTTTAACGCCAGCGCTCCTCCTCTTGCTATGCTCATCATTCCAAGCGTTGTAATAAATGCAGGTACTTTACCGTAACTTATAGCAACTCCATTAATCAGGCCGATTGACATGCTCAAAATCAAAGCCGCCATAATCCCAATTACAACAGATTGACCCATGTCTACAATTACAAATGCAGAAAAAAGCGAGGTAAGCGCTACTATAGAACCAACACTTAAATCTATCCCTCCCGTGAGAATAACTATTGTTTCTCCAGCCGCAATTATGGCCAGGATTGAGGATTGCACTAAGATATTTGAAATATTTCTTCCCTTAAGAAAATAAGGACTCGCGAATGAAAAAAGGATAAAGATAAAGAAAAATCCGAGGTAAATACCATATTTTTGAACAAGTTTTTTAATCATCTATTTATTACCTTACTTTCAGAAAATTATTTTAGATAAGTACTCTAATAAAAATATTTTACTGTTGAAAAAAATATAATTTGCAAAGAAATATATAGAACGTGAGAATTGTCAAAAATCGACTAACTTGATGGTCTTAACAGGCTATATGATAACTCGCGAGATTAAAAGCTTGTTCTCTCAATCTTCAATTACTGCCAAGTAACAAGTAAACTAATTTTACCGTAAAGAAAATATATCGCTGCACCAGGCTTTGTTGTCTTTACAATATATTTATTATTATCTGGAACTGACTTTATGTGCACCGATTTCATAATGAAAAAGGTCTTCCTGTGAAAGCTCTCTATTCTCGAGAATAGCCTCAATATTACCGAAACGCATTACCATGATTCGGTCAGACATTTTGAGAATCTCAGGAATCTCCGATGATATCATGATAATAGATGCTCCATTTTTTACCAGTTCCTCCATTATCTTGTGAATTTCATCTTTGGTTCCAACGTCAATGCCCCGTGTAGGTTCATCAAATATAAATACTTTTGCATTTGTTAAAAGCCATTTTGCAATTACAACCTTTTGCTGATTCCCGCCACTCAGATTCTTTGTGACTGTTGATAGACTTGATGTTTTTATTCTTAATTTATCTTTCATGGTAGAGCACATTTTCGTTTCTTTTTTAAAATCTAATAAGCCAATGTGTACGAACTGATCTAAAGACGAAATGGTAATGTTTCTTTTTATCGGATGATTCAAGAATAAACCCTCTTTTTTCCTGTCTTCACTGAGATATACAATCTTTTTTTTCAGCGCATTATTTACATTATGTATGTTTACCGGTTCACCTTCCAGATATATCTTCCCACCTGTTTTTTTATATTCACCGATAATACATTTTGCAAGTTCAGTGCGTCCTGACCCCATAAGCCCTACAACACCAAGTATTTCCCCCCTTCTTAAATCAAAGTTGATATTCTTTAAAATGTGTCCATAATTTAATCCTTCAACCTTTAAAACACAATTATCCGATACATACGTTTTGGTTCTTTTAGATTCATTAAACTCTCTGCCTACTATCATATTTACCAGTTCTTTAACCTCTATCTGATCAACATTCATTGTTCCAATGCTTTTACCATCTCTGAGGACAGTGCATCGATCACCAATATCAAAGATTTCTTCTAAGCGATGAGAGATATAAATAATCCCACACCCCTTTTTTTTTAAATCACGAACAATTTTAAATAGACACTTAACCTCCTTATCGGACAATGCCGAAGTTGGTTCATCTAAAACTACAATACTCGCTTGAATTGAAATAGCTTTCGCAATTTCCACAAGCTGTTTCTGGGCTACTCCAAGTTGATTTATAATAGTTACCGGTGATATTTTCAAACCGACTATTTCCAGTAATTTATTTGCTTCTTTAATTACTTTAGAAATATTTAGAAATCCAAAAGAAGTTGTAAATTCTCTACCCAGAAATATATTTTCGTATATAGGGGTAAAGGGATTAAGGTTGAATTCCTGATAAATAACGCTTATGCCTAAATCTAAAGCATGTCTGGGATTTTTAATATGAACTTTTTCACCATTCATATATATTTCTCCACTATCTAATCTATGAACACCAGACAGTATCTTTATCAGTGTCGATTTTCCCGCTCCATTTTCTCCGATAAGTACATGAACTTCACCTTTGCGGAGAGAGAAATTAACATTTTCTAATGCCTTAACACCAGGAAATGATTTACATATATTCTTCATTTCGAGAAAATTATCATTATTCACATAATTCATCTTTTTTACAACCTCACAAGTAAAAGAATGCTTAATCTGTCATATATAGTCACTAAGGAGTAATCTTTTTACATGTGTCTCCAATTACAAGCTCTGTAGGAATTAATATTTTTTCCGTCGGTATTTTTTCATTTGATTTACCTAAAATCAACTTAAATGCTTTTTCACAAATCAAGGGAATATTCTGCCGTACCGTAGTAATTTTAGGTTTCATAAAAGAAATCAGAGGTATATCATCAAACCCAACAAGAGATACATCGTCAGGGATAGATATATTCATGTTATGTGCCTTATTTAAAACACCTATCGCCATCTGATCATTAGAACAAAAAATAGCTGTAGGCCATTTTAAATTACTAAGAAAATATTCCATTGCCTTTATGCCGGATTCAAGCTGAAAATCTCCCTTATAAACTAGTTCTGGTTTAAATTCTATTTTGTTTTTTTTCAACGCGTCTTTATATCCATTGAATCTATCGCACGCAGAAGGCCAATTTTCCGGACCCGTCACGAAGCCTATCCTTCTATGATTGAGCTGAATCAAATAACTGGTAGCTTTAAAAGCACCGTCGTAGTTATTACTTGAAATTTCGGGAATATTACCCAAAGCATAATGCTGGTCTATAAGCACCACAGGTACATATTCTTTTGCTCTATCAATAATCTCATTTGATACCCCTTCGGTGAAGATTATTCCACCTATACGATTTTTAAGTACAAAATCGAGATATATTTTCTCATTATATTTACTGTTCTCTGTATTACAAACAGTTAATGGAATTTTTTCCTTTATAGCAAGATGACTTATTTCCTTTACCATAAGGGCAAAGAAAGGATTAATAATATCGAACACAAATAACGCTATGCCCCATAAACTATTCGCTCCCAGTTTTCTTGCAAAGGGATTAGGCGTATATTCTATTTCCTTCATTTTCTGGTATATCTTTTTGCGCAAAGGCCCTGAAACAATCTCAGGATGATTTAAAACACGTGATACTGTTGCTTTTGAAGTACCACAAATACGTGCAACCTCGCTAATTGAATACTTTTTCAAATTATAAAACTCCTATAATATTCATTTTATATAAAACATTTTAAAGGTTTTGAAACGTTTCATAATTAATTGGAAATATATTTAATAAAAACGGAAAATATTTCAAAAATAAATTAGTTAATTTCTTACCCCTCGGGGAAATAAACATCAACAAGAGATTTGTTTACACCGGGAAGACCGAAAAGAGGGAGTTCCCTTGTAGCCATAACATTATCGAGCCTCTTTACGTCCTCTTTTGATATTTCCTTTATATCACCGATATTAAGAGCCTGAAGAATTGATATAGAAGTTGTTTCAAGCTGTTCGGTAAGCATCATGGTCCGCTCTATATCTCTTGAACTCATAATAACAAGGCCATGATTTTCCATGAGAAAGGAATTGTACTTTTTTAGATAGGGTAAAAAATTATCTGCCAGTTTCTGTGTGAGGGGCTCGGCATAAGGCACAACAGGTACAGGACCAATCTCCACAGATATCTCAGGAAAAATTGGTCGCATAAGCCAGTTTCTCCTTTTGGTAATAGCAAAGGCATTTGTGTAAGGAGGATGGCAGTGTATTACAGATATAATATCCGGGCGTTCACGGAAAAAGTTTAAATACATAGGAGTTTCCCCTGTTGGAGGTTTGCTCCCTTCAAGTTTTTCTCCGGAAGCATTAATGAATACTAGATCTTCTGTTTTAATATCTCCTTTATTTACCCGTGTCGGTGTAACTAGAAAAAGATCTTTTTTCAATCTCCATGCGAGATTCCCTCCATAGCTTGTTGTGTACATTTCAGAATTTAATTTATGGCATACATAGATAAATCTTTCTACTTGATCCTTATATTTCTCCGAATAACTCATTTTTCCCCTCTCTTTTCTTATTCAGATTATTGATTTATATTTTAATTTATATCACTGTTTTGGCTTAATATTACAAATACTTTATTTAAAGCAATCTCTGGCATTTTTATATAACAAAACACGTTAAAACACTTATTGGACTAATTTTTAGATTCGTCTCTTAATGTTTTATACATTTCATATGCCTTTTCTGGCTTTTCATTTTCATGCACTATTGCTCTTATGGCTCTCACCATAGCTACAGGGGATTCTGATTGAAATATATTTCTCCCCATATCAACACCGGCCGCTCCTTCTTGTAAGGCTCTATAGGCTATTTTTAATGCATCAAGCTCCGGCCGTTTTTTCCCTCCTGCTATTACAATTGGAACAGGACAGGATTTGGTAATTGTCTCAAAGCCTTCTTCTACATAATATGTTTTTATAAATTGTGCCCCCATTTCAGCACACATCCTGGTAGCAAGCCGGAAATATCTGGCATCTCTCGTCATATTTTTTCCCACAGCGGTTACTGCCATAGTAGGTATTCCGTATTGTGTACCAATATTTACAAGGTTTGACATATTAACAAGTGATTTAGTCTCATACTCTCCACCTATAAAAACCTGTACCGCCATAGCACAAACGTTCATCCTTATCGAATCTTCTATACTTACAACAATCTCCTCATTGGAAAGTTCTTTTAAAATACTCGGTCCTCCTGAAGCTCTAATAACTATGGGTTTCCTAGTAGAAGGAGGTATAATACTCCTTAATATCCCTCTTGTTAACATCAATGTATCTACATAAGGAACAAGTGGAAGAATATTTACATCAATCCTTTCGAGTCCGGTTGTTGGTCCCTGAAAATAACCATGATCGAAAGCCAACATTAAAGCGTGGCCATCTTTTGGATTAAATATTCGAGCTAACCTATTCTTCATACCCCAATTAAGTTCATTGGAACCTTTTAGGAAAAATAACTCTGATTTTTGCGGTATTTCTAAATGAAAATTTTTTCCTTCTTTATCTGCTTCTGGCATAATATTCGTCTCCTTTCTATTTACCTATTACTTTTGTTTTGGATATATAAGATACTTAAAATCTTCTAATTTCAAGCCTCTTTTTTTAATTTCCCTAAGAATAATCTCGGTGGCCCATTTTGCTCCATTTCCAACAACTGCACAACATTTGTCATCGTCTTTATGAGCTCCTGCTTCTCTAAAAAGTTGTTTATCTTTATCATCTCTGAGATAAAAAAATTTTCCTCCAAATATCTTCTTATGAATCTCTTTGCAGATTACACTTCCGTACTCTTTTACGAATATATCATGTAACTCTGCAGCCATTCCAAAGGAGACATATTTATCCTTACGGCCTTTTGTGGTTGCTTCTTCTTCTCGTATTCTTCCAAAAAAAGCACTCATCATCATGGTTCCTCCCGAGTACCCACCACACGACCCATCAACAGATTCTCCTCCACCTCCGGCAAGACCGCTTCCTGCTTTGTAAATAAAGTCATTCCTTATATTAAGAGCATCTTGTATTCCAGTGATAGCACATTGTGCACATCCTCTACAATTTCTCTCACATTCAAAACCATGTTTGTATGCTTTCTCAATCATTTCTTTCTCTTTCTTTTCCATTATAAAATAATCTCCTTTAGTTTTTTATTTCGTCAAAATAGTTGAAAAGTTAATATAATATCATAATTATATTCGCATTAATATGATATATATTTTGAATGAAACTAGTTTCATTTAAAATATATATCATATTTTGAATTACAAGTCAAATACTTTTTGAAATTTTTTTACAATCCTTCTCTTGCTACTTGTCTTATTGCTAATTAAAGAAAGTATTATTAATATATAATATTTTTTCTTCTAACTACCCCACTAAAGTTTACACTAACTTGAAATTTGTCATTTAAGAATCAAAAGTGGACTGTTTTTCAATGATTTAAAGTTTAAAAGGAATTCATTTTCTTTGTCTGTTATTATCTAAAAATATCTAAATAAAACTGAAAAGTTTCATAAGAGTAAAAAAATATTTGACATTGTTACATTTGTAATGTTAAAATAATTCATAATAAAAATCAAGATAAATAAATTATTGTGAATTCTTTTCTTTTCAAATCATCTTATTCCAATCGTATTTCTTCTGATTTACTGATTATACTTCCAGATAATTAGGAGGTGGTGCTTATAATATAACATTCTTCGTAACTATATCAAATTATACATAACTTTTTGGTATAGAAAATTCACATTTTTTTAAGAAACTTCATTTTATTAATTAGGAGGATAATATAATGAAAAAGATATTTAATCGCTTTACTTTAATATTCTTAGCTTCTCTACTAATTTTAATGGCATTTACCGGCATTACTATTGCTAAAGAATATGAAATTGCAGTAGTAGTAAAGATAGCGGGCATACCCTGGTTTAATCGTTTAGAAGAAGGAGTAATTAAAGCTGGCAAAGAACTAGGTGTTAATTCTTATATGATAGGACCTTCCGAAGCTGATCCGGCACAGCAGGTAAAGATTGTGGAAGACCTAATTGCTAAAGATGTAGATGTGATCTGTGTTGTCCCCAATGATGCCTCTGCTATGGAACCTGTTTTCGAAAGAGCACGAAAAAAAGGCATTATTGTCTTAACTCATGAATCTCCTTCCCAGAAGGGTGCTGATTGGGATATAGAAACCATTGATAACAAGATATTTGGGGAAGCTAATTTTGCAAAATTAGCTGAGCTTATAGGGGGAGAAGGCGAATTTGCCGTCTTCGTCGGTAGCCTTACCGTTCCTCTCCATAACTACTGGGCAGATGTAGGCTTGGAAATGGTAAAAGAGAAATATCCAAAAATGAAACTTGTAACCGACAGAATCCCTTGTGGAGAAAGCGTTGAGTTATCCATTACCAGAACCAATGAGCTCTTAAAAGCATATCCTAATTTAAAAGGAATTGTGGGTTTTGGAAGTTTAGGTCCTATCGGTGCCTCTGAAGTATTAAAAACCAAAAAATTAGGTGGTAAAGTAAAAATTGTTGGTACCGTTATCCCCAGCCATGCCGCTCCTTACTTAAAAGAAGGTCTTATGCAACATGGCTACCTCTGGGACCCAGCAGATGCAGGTTATGCTCTTGTTCAAGTTGGTAAGATATTACTTGATGGTGGAGAAATTAAAAACGGAATGGAATTACCGAATTTGGGCGTTGCCGATGTAGATCCTGAAGGTAGAAATATTAAATTTGATAAGATATTAGATATTGTAGCAGAAAACGCGGATAAACTCGGTTTCTAATTCTTATTTTAATCCTATTGTGAATAAAGCTAAAAAAGATTTGGTCGGCTTACATTTCTGACCAAATCTTTTTTAAAATATTATATAAGTCAGGAAATACAAAACCAAATGAACGAAATAGAAAATAAAATATTAGACATTAAAAATATTAGTAAACGCTATGGAGGAGTCCAAGCGCTCAAACAAGTTGATTTTTCTTTAAATAGTGGAGAAATTCATTGTTTGGTAGGAGAAAATGGTTCCGGTAAAAGCACTCTGATTAAAATTGTTTCTGGTATAGAGCAACCAGAAAGTGGAGCTATTATTTTTATCAATGGCAAACAAGAACTCCGTCTTAGTCCTATAAAATCTATTCAAAAAGGAATCCAGGTGATTTATCAAGATCTTTCACTTTTCCCCAACCTTACAGTTGCAGAGAATATCACTGTCCATAACTATTCCAAAGGAAATCTAAAGAAAGTAAATTGGGAAAAAACAAAAAAACTAAGCATTGATACTTTAAGTAAAATAAAGTTAAATTTAGATCCTAACCGATTGGTCAGCTCCCTATCTATCGCTAATCGACAATTAGTAGCTATATGTCGGGCTATCGCTACTAACGCTAAATTAATTATTATGGACGAACCTACCTCTTCTTTAGCCAGACATGAAATTGATACCCTGTTCTCTATCATTAAAGAACTTCAAAAAACAGGTATTACCATTCTCTTTGTTAGCCATAAACTTAATGAAATTATGGAAATATCCGAACGGGTTACTATCTTAAGAGATGGAGTAAAAGTTGGCCTTTTTGATAGAAAAGATATCGATGATAAAAAATTAGCCTACCTTATGACTGGTAAGAAATTTTCCCAAGAAAAACTAACTGAAAAAGTAAAAAAAGAGAAAATTCTCCTGGAAGTAAAGAACTTATCCAAAAAGAGTAATTATAAAGATATTAATTTTAAATTACACGAAGGAGAAGTACTCGGTATTATTGGTATTACAGGTTCAGGTAGAACCGAACTTGCTTTTTCCCTTTTTGGTATAAATCCTCCTGATAGCGGAGATATTATAATTGAACAGAAAAAAGTTAATTTTAAATCAAATGAAGAAGCACTTGAAGCTGGTATTGGCTATGTTCCGGAAGATCGAATTGAACAAGGTCTTATCATGGATCAATCTATAAATAACAATATTACTGTAACCATTTTAAAAAAATTATTAAATTATTTAAAAATGATTGATGGCCAAAGACAACTAAAAACAACTAACCATTGGGTTGATTCTTTGACTATCCGAACTTCTAATATTAAAAACTTAGTCAGAACCCTCTCTGGTGGTAATCAGCAAAAAATTGTTTTAGCAAAATGGCTTGCTACCACTCCTAAAATTCTCATTTTAGACTCTCCCACCGTTGGTATAGACATTGCAGCTAAACACGGATTGTATGAGATTATGAGAGAATTATCCAGAAGAAAAATAGGAATTATTTTAATCTCCGATGAAGTTCCTGAAGTCCTTTATAACTGTCATCGCTTCCTTTTGATGCGCAAAGGGAGAATTGTGAAAGAATTTCAACCAGATGAAATTTCTGAAAATGAACTCGGCAATAAAATAATTGAGGTTTAAAAAAATTAAACACAATGACCATAAAAGATCTATCTAAAAAATACGAATTTTATCTATTTATTATAATTATATCTCTTTGTATATTATTTACTTTTTGTACGAAAGAATTCCTTACCATTGAAAATTTCCTGGATTTACTTACTAACTACTCATTTTTAGGAATCATGTCAGCCGGGATGTTGATAGTATTAATCTCTGGTGGAATTGATCTTTCCTTTACGGCTATAGCCACTATTTCTGAATATATGATCGCTTTAATTATTATTAATTACAGTGGCAATTTGCTTACTGCTTTTGTTGTTTCCTGTTGCATAGGTATTATCTTGGGCAGCTTTAATGCTTTTATCATCTATTATTTTAAAGCACCTTCCCTAATCGTAACAATTGCCACTTTGAATATTTTTTATGGTTTTATCATTTTAGTAACTAAAGGTCGGTGGATTTACAATTTCCCCATATGGTTTAGAGAAACAAAAAATATATTTGAATTTACTTCTGGTAACGGTACAGAATACGGAATTACTTTACCAGTCTTATTACTTTTATTTGTTTTTAGCATCACCTATATACTTCTTAACCATACTTTTTTGGGAAGAAAAATTATTGCCTTTGGAGGTAACCAGGAAGCTGCTCGAAGAATGGGTTTTAATATACTTCATATTACTATTTTTGTCTATGCTTTTATGGGTTTTTTAGCCGGTGTTGGAGCAATTTCTCATGTACTTATTGTGCAGACAGTCCAGGCAAACGCTATCGTAGGAAGAGAATTAGAAGTTATTGCAGCTGTAGTGCTTGGTGGAGCTAGCCTAGCAGGAGGAAAAGGTACTATTTTGGGAACCATATTAGGAGTAACTTTGATTGCTATTATGTGGAATGGTTTAGTTCTTATGGGAATTTCTTCCTACTGGCATCAGGTTATCCTTGGACTAATCATCATTATTAGTGTAATTTCAAGTGCTTATAGTTCCCGTAAAAGTATTTTGGGAGGTACTAAAATTGATATCAAATAACACAATTATTTCTCGGTTACGTTCTTTATATAGAAGCAATTCTACTCTCTCTATGTTAATTGTTATTTTGATTTTTTTAACTATTCTATTTTCAATCTTTCTACCAGGAAAGGTATTTTCAGTTGGTAACTTCCAATCCATGGCTTATCAATTGCCTGAATTAAGCATATTGGCTATTGCCATGATGATAACTATGTTAAGTGGTGGTATTAATCTTTCCATTATTGCCACCGCAAATACTTCTGGAATTATTACCGCTACTATATTAACCAGGTTAATTACTGCAGACTCTGGTAATTCATTTTATATTTCAGTAATTGCAATATTAGCTGGATGGACAGCAGCTTTTTTAATTGGGATAGTTAATGGTTTTATCATTGCTCATATTGGTGTATCACCCATTTTATCAACACTGGGAATGATGACTGTATTGCAAGGTCTTAATATCTTGTATACTAAGGGTTATGTCATCTCTGGCTTTCCTCCTGAAATCTTATTTATAGGGAATGGAACCATTTTAGGGATACCATTTGCCTTAATTATATTTCTTATTATTGCTTTTATAATTAGTATATTGCTGGACAGAACCCCTTTCGGATTAAGTAATTACCTGATTGGTTCCAATGAAACAGCTAGTTACTTATCCGGAATCAATGTTAAAAAAACCCTAATCTGGACTTATGCTATTTCCGGTCTTTTATGTGGAGTAGCTTCTACTATAATGATTTCTCATTTTAACTCAGCAAGAGCAGGATATGGTGCTTCTTACCTTTTAGTAACTATTTTAGCTGCTGTGCTGGGAGGAGTTAATCCTTATGGCGGTTTAGGTAAAGTTAGCGGCTTGGTGATTGCTCTATTCATCCTTCAGATCGCTTCCAGTGGTCTCAATCTGCTAGGAGTAAGCACGCACTTTACCAAAGCCCTATGGGGAATAATTTTAATCTTTGTTATTGGACTTAGAAATATAAAATTTAAAAACAATATAAAAAAACTAATTTAATTTATCACAGTAAGCACAATTTTCAATTTTTCTCTGAATGGCTTCCAGCATCTGCATTTGGCTGCTTTTCCTCTCTCTTTAAAATGGATGTTTCCACAAAATCAAGAATCCTTTTTACTTCATCACTATCCAGTTTTTTATTATTCATCACCTTTTCTTCTAATCGAGGGAATTTGTCTTGCAAATTCTTTTTTATTTCTATTATCTTTTTTTTAATATCTTCAACCAAAACCCGATCCCATAACCCCCGATTAACCATAAGCAAAATTACAATCTGTTCCATCACTGAATAGGGAGCATATTGATTCTGTTTTAAGACCTCTCTTATTCTTTTTCCTCTTTCCAGTATTTTTATGGTATTCTCATCTAATTGGGTCCCGAACCGGGAAAAGATTTCTAATTCTTGAAATTGAGAATAAGTCAAACGCAGGCTGCCCACCACCTCTTGATAGGAAGCTAATTGTGTTTTTCCTCCTACCCGGGATACTGACTTCCCCACATCAACGGCCGGCAAAAGCCCGCCCTGGAATAATTGAGGCGATAAATAAATTTGACCATCGGTAATGGAAATAAGATTAGTAGGGATATAGGCTGATAAATTTTGTGCCTGGGTTTCGATAATGGGCAAAGCAGTCAAAGAGCCGCCCCCCTTTTCTTTCTTCAGATGAGTCGCCCTTTCCAAAAGGCGGGAATGAATATAAAAAATATCTCCGGGATATGCTTCCCGGGCAGGCGGCCGCCTCAATAAAAGCGACAGCTCCCGGTAAGTTCGGGCATGATGAGTTAAATCATCATATATAATTAAAACATCTTTCCCTCTTTCCATAAAATATTCACCGATACTGGTCGCCGCGTAAGGGGCAATATAAT
>Ga0222642_1000113_pt1 | contig 20459 bp, 14 predicted proteins | sample AntAcemetagen229_FD_179813 | JGI IMG/M metagenome (GOLD analysis project Ga0222642, IMG submission 179813) | Saline water microbial communities from Ace Lake, Antarctica - #229 | ecosystem: Environmental > Aquatic > Non-marine Saline and Alkaline > Saline | place: Antarctica: Ace Lake... | reverse complement strand
GAACACCAGAGCGCCGTTTTTGAAACAATGCGTGAGGTAGTCAAGAAACTTCCCGCGGAACAATGCCGACATGACCGTTACTGGAAGGAAAAACCCCTTCCGGCAGGATATCCAGCGGTTGTCGTCAGAGGACAGGCCACCACCGGTGACAATACAGTGGATGTGGGGATGATCCATGAGGTTCTGTCCCCAGGTGTGCAGAATACCGATGACTCCTATTTTTGCTCCGAGGTGTTTCGGGTCGCCAGCAAGTTTCATGAGCGTTTCGGAGACTGAACGGAAAAAAGATTGTACAGGACCTTTCGGTTCATTAACATCAGATGATTCAGTTCTGAGGGGATGGTGAAGACTACATGGAAGTATTCAACAGGCAGGAGGTCCTCACCGCGAGCCTCGATCCACTTTTCCTTGGCCAGGGTCTGGCATTTGGGGCAGTGCCGATTCCGGCAAGAGTTATACGATATCGCCAGATGGCCGCAGTGATCGCACTGATCCTTATGACCACCAAGGGCAGCGGTTCTGCATGCCTCGATGGCGCGCATAACCCTCAAATGATTGCGGGGCAATCTATGAGATTCTCTATAGACGGGTCCGTACTGACGGAAAATCTCCGCCACTTCAAGGTCGCCAGCTGTTCGCATCCGCTTTTCGTGGATTACGAAGGTTGCTTCGTTTTTTTATCGAGAGGACTCGTGACCTGTGACAGGTTCAGTCGGCTGACATGCAGGTAGACTGTGGTCGTTGTTGGGGACCTGTGCCCAAGAAGCAGCTGGACATGGTGGAGACTTGTTCCCGCTTCAATCAGGTGGGTGGCAAAGCTGTGCCGTAACGTATGGATGCTGGCCGGCTTGGTGATGCCGGCACGTTTCTTTGCTTGTTTAAAAACCTGCTGGATCGTACTCAGGGAGATGTGGCCTTTCCCTTTGGCGCCAGCAAACAACCATTCCTTGGGATGGTATTTTTTCCAGTATCTTCTCAAATGCTCAAGGACGGTTTCGGACAGGATGGAGTAGCGGTCTTTGCCTCCCTTGCCGTCACTCACCCTGACTGTCATCCGCTTGCTGTCGACATCGGTCAGCTTCAGGCGGGCCGTTTCGCTGACCCTCAATCCCGACGAATACGTGATCATCAACATCGCCTTGTGCTTGAGGTTTCTGGTGACCGAAAAGAGGGACTCCACCTCAGTAAGGTCCAGGACCACCGGAAGCTTTCTCTTGCTCCGGGGATGCCTGATCTTCTCCACCGGCCATTCCCGCTTCAGCGTCGTTCTGTAGAAAAACTTGAGCCCGGCAACATAGAATCGGAATGTCCCCTCAGATAGATGCCGTTCCTTCATAAGGTGAAGCAGGTACTCCTTGAGCTCGGCCTCCCCCAGTTCCGCCGGGGAGCGCTTAAAGTATTTTGCCAGGTTCTTTACTTCCCGCAGGTAGGCATCTTGTGTCCTCGGTTTGGCCCCGCTCAACTGTAAATCCATCAGCATCTGATCTCTTAACGTTCCCATCATACAACCTCCTTTGATTTTGATATCCGCCAGCACAGGCTGACGGTTTGACAAAGGATGATGTATGAGGATTTCGCTTGATCAACAAGCGCTAAAAAACGTGTTGGATTTATAAAGACTGGTATTATAACCCGATGAAACAGGCGATGGGATGGCTACCGCGCAGCGGTTTAGTTCTTCTTTTTGTAATCAGTAATGATCAAATAAAAGGGCGCTGTTGTCCCTCATTTGCTCCGTCTGATATTTTTTACATCATGACGATGCGTTTGCCTCCACCAGAATTTCATCGCCGGGAGATCCGTAGAATAGCAGATAGTAATCACCCGAAGCGGCCGGAAGCGATGCTGAGTCGGAGCCTGCAAGCGTTTCGATCCACGTTAGGTTCGAATCGAACACCCGCCACACACTTTGTGTCGTCACCGTGACTATTTTCTCCACACTTTCGCTTGGAAACTTTCTCCACTCCGCATAGCCGTCATCGCCGATGGTGACCGTTACAGGTGAGTTTGCCAGCTCGGACACGCCATCCTGCGGGCGGTAGACGTTGCTGCCGAACCGAATCCACTCCTCTCCGTCGTTGTCGACGATGAATACGTCGTTTAAATCGCGACCGGTCTGCGGCAGGATGAGATACATGGTGGCGAGCGTGTCGCTCTTGGAAGGATCCTCGAGAAAGTACGATCCATCATGCGCGCCGGCGGCGAGAAACCCGGTCATTCCCTCCGGAGAGTAAAGCGAGAGCCTCGGTTCCTTTGCCGTCGCATCCAGCGTGTCCGGCAAGTTGTTCACTTGCAGCCATGTCTTCGTCGTTCTTCCCGCCCAGGCTTCCGATATTGGAGACGCCGGAACGATTTTTTCCAAATAGAGCATGTCGTCCTGAACATTTCCGTAACCCCCGACATTTCTTGAAAAGATGTAGTCACTACCACCTGCCGATACCGCTCCTAATTCGGTGAGGGGCTTGGCATCCATCGAGAACAGACCGTCATCTCTCATCTGGGATCTGGTATGCGGTGTCTCCGTCCATCCATCGCTCGTGAACTTGAAAAAAGAGATCGTCTTGTCGCTGTTTGCATCTATCCGATAGATGGTACCACTGGTCGCAAAGTACCCGCTCATGGTGGAAAGCTTTTCGTCGGTGGGTTCTTCAACCGGACGCGGGAGGGCGGGAAGCGGTTCGGGCATGCTGCTTATCGCCCCCTTTTCCACAAGCGCCCGCAGCAAAATTCTCTCGGCGATTACCCGCGCATTCGACGAAGTGAATTGGCTGGCCCCCGTCACGACAACGCCCATGCCCTGCTGCGGGAGGACGATCATGTACGTTCCGTAAGTCTGGACATCCCCGCCCTTGGCCCATGCCTCTACGTCTACCGCCTGAAATGCGGGATCGGTGATTGTATCCCATCCGATGCCGAATCGATTGTTATCGGACTTCACGGGATTGAACGTCCCCACAGTCTGATCGACCGACATCGCTTCGATCGCCTCCTCGGAAAGGATGCGCGTGTTTCCCAGCTTTCCGTCGCCGAGGATCATCAGGATCCATGTGGCCATGTCAGTTGGCGTCGAGTACAGTCCTCCGGCAGCATAGGCGTTGATGAAAGCCTGGGGGTCCTTGTCATCTCCGGTGTAGCTATAGGCATAGGTTCCGGGAGCGAACACCTCCGTCGGAAGCCTGCTGTGATCCATCCCCAGCGGCGACAAAATCTCCTCCTGAATGAACTCGGGATAGTTCCTGCCGGTCACCACAGGAACCAGGCTCTCGATCAGCGAGAAGCCGTCGTTACAATATACGTTCATGTACCCGGGAGGGGCTTTGAGATGCTCCTCACTCAGAGAGGCCAAGACCTGCGCATGATAGTCTTCATAGACGCCTGAGGTAAAGGTGTTGCGATAATCGCTTCCCGGGAATCCCGATGAATGATTGAGCAGCATGTGCACGGTTACCTGGGCATATTCAGGGGAGAGCATGGAAAAATCGGGGAGGTAGTCAATGACGGGTCGCTCCAGATTGACGAGTTCTTGGTCCACGAGCATCATCACCGCTGTCGTCGATATCATTTTACCGGTGGAGCCGATATTGTACATTGTGTCGGCGTTAGGCCGGGTCGAGGTAGCTCGGTCCGCGTAGCCGAACCCCTCGGCCCACACGACCTTTCCATCTGCCACGAAGGCTACGGAGACGGATGCCGAGCCGGTCTGTTCGAGCATCTCGTTTGCCGCCGTCGTTCCTTCGGCAATCGTCGCGTTGTAGAATGTGGTGGGCGAATCACAGCCGACGCCGGTGAGCACCACGAGCAAAATGGTCAGAATGCTCGAAAGTTCAAATCTCGTTTTGTGGAATAGTGTTTGCGTGAGCCCCCCAGAATAGAAACCAAGTTGCAATATTAGGGTCTTTGATAAGACATTGCTTTCTGACGAGGGAAATATAGGGAAGGTCCGTTTGTATGTCAAGTATTTTTTCCACAAGGTGGAGACAATAACCGGGACCATCTATATTTTCCTTGATCTTGGCTGAACAGTACCAATTGAAATCTGCTATACAGTCGCAGCACCCCAATACCCCCCGTCGACCTTAAATCTCATTCGCGTAAATGCTCCGGATTTCTTCCGGCTGGATGCAGAGATAGTCAAGGGTCTGTTTCTGCGTACTGTGATTAAAGCAGACCATCAACTCCGGTAGCGAGCGACCGAATGTAACCCTCTGGTGATAGCCCCAGGTTTTCCTCAAACTGTGAGAACCAAAGTTACCCTGCAGATTGATAGCCTTGCACCAGCTTTTAACAAGGCGTGTTAAAGAAGGCACTGTCAGCGGCCCACGTTGTCCTCTGAATAGTAAATCGTCGCTATGGTAAGGAAAGGTAGCCAGAAGAGTGTTAGTCGCCTCCACGACCGGCTTATTGAGCGTGATACGCCGAAGCTTGCCGGTCTTCCGTTCCCTGATTTCAACCTCATCCATCGGCTTTAAACCACGAACCTGTCCAGCTTTGATTTCCAGCATATCGGATGCTCGAAGATTTGTGTTTGTTCCCAGAATGAATAGGGCAAGATTGCGCGGCTGATCAGCCAGGAGCTTCCTGATAAATTTGATGTCTTTGATGTTACGGATCGGATCCACCCTGATCATTGAACCTTTTTTTGGATGATTCGGGTTTCTGATTATGGTTTCCATTTATAGCCTCCTTTCTTGTCGAGTTTTACTCATTATTTGACATATACTTGGCAAGAAGTCAAGGGCTGTTTTTGCGGTTCCACCCCGATATTGTCGCTAACCCTTGCAGGCTCTAGGATTGCTCTGAATTAGGACTTGCCAACTTTTAGGGTAAAGTTAGCGAGTATTAAATCCTATATTATAGAAATTAAAGCCAAGGGGAAAGTGGCATATGCGAAGAGGGAGATAGGCTCAATAGTATTTCACCAACCATATCCATATGAAAATTTAGGGTAAGTTATCAGGTCGCTTATTGCATTCACCATGTGAACGCCCTTGACTGTACAGAGAGGTTACTCATTATTGATTGAAGTCAATAAATGAGGGAAATAGGTTTGCATAGTAGCTTTCGACCCGTACTGTTCAGGTAAGATAAAGGGAAATGTCAAGAGTGCCGGTTATTGACACCCCTACAAAGGCTCTGATACCTTTCAACAGAAATTCAGTGATTATCGATTGAAGTATTCGATATCCTTAAAACTCCTTGACAAAATCACCGAACGGAGTTAGTCAATTTGCAGTTCTCTCATAAATGTCAATGATAACAAAAAATAACATTCAACTAGGGAAAGAAATGTTCAAACAAACTTTCAAGAATATTGATGATGTGCTCTGGAAGGAGGCAGGCTGTTCTTCTGAGCTGGATTATACGGAACAATCCTCCTGGATGTTGTTCCTCAAATATCTGGATGACCTGGAGCAGGAACGGGCCATGGAGGCCGAACTCGTCGGCAAGGCCTATGACTTTCTCCTGGAGGACCGCTTTCAGTGGTCGAGTTGGGCCGCGCCGAAGAAGGCCGATGGTTCATTCGATCATGACACAGCCCTTACCGGCGATGACCTGATCTCATTTGTCGATGGCGAGATGTTTCCCTACCTCAGAGGGTTCAAACAACGCGCCACCAGCCCCGATACCATCGAATACAAGATTGGCGAGATCTTCGGAGAGATCAAAAGCAAGTTCCAGAGTGGCTACAGTCTGCGTGATGCCTTGGAGCTTATGGACGCCCTGCGGTTCCGTTCGCAGAAGGAAAAGTACGAACTGTCCCACCTCTACGAAGCCAAGATCAAGAACATGGGCAACGCGGGGCGCAATGGCGGCGAGTATTACACCCCTCGCCCACTTATCCGCGCCATGGTTCAGGTGACCAAACCCACAATCGGCGAGCGAATCTATGATGGCGCATGCGGTTCCGCTGGCTTCCTCTGCGAGTCCCACGATTATATGCGCAAGGGCAAACTCAACACCACCCAGCTCGAAACCCTCCAGACAAAAACCTTCTACGGCAAGGAGAAGAAGAGTCTGGCCTACGTCATCGCCATCATGAATATGATTCTGCACGGAATCGATGCGCCCAACATCCTCCACACTAACACGCTGTCTGAGAACATCATGGACATCCAGGAGAAGGATCGCTTCGACATCATCCTCGCCAATCCACCCTTTGGCGGTAAAGAGCGCAAAGAGGTCCAGCAGAACTTCCCCATCAAGACAGGGGAGACTGCCTTTCTCTTTTTGCAGCACTTTATCAAGTTGCTCAAAGCTGGCGGGCGTGGGGCGGTGGTTATCAAAAACACCTTCCTCTCTAATTCCGACAACGCCTCGAAGGCCCTGAGGCAGGAATTGCTGGAAAGCTGTAACCTATACACCGTGCTTGATTGCCCCGGCGGTACCTTCCTTGGTGCGGGAGTTAAGACCGTTGTGCTCTTCTTCAAGAAGGGTGCGCCTACCCGAAAGACTTGGTATTACCAGCTCGATCCCGGCCGCAACATGGGTAAGACCAACTCCCTCAACGACGATGACCTCAAGGAGTTCGTAAAACTGCAGACAACATTCGAGGACTCCGAGAAGTCCTGGATCGTGGACATCGCCGACGTGGATCAGAATACCTTTGATCTCTCGGTGAAGAACCCCAACACGCCCGAAGCCGACCCGCTTCGCGAACCAGAGAAAATCATCGAAGAGATGACTGCGCTGGATGCCGAGAGCGCCAAGATTCTTGATGGGATTCGGGGGATGATATGACGAGAGGGAATGTTGCGCTTGGCGAGTTGTTCCATGTAGGTTCAAGCAAGCGAGTACTAAAGTCGCAATGGAAAAATGAAGGTGTTCCGTTCTACCGGGGACGCGAAATAACTCGGTTACCGACTAATGGTTGTGTGAACAACGAATTGTTCATTTCTGAAAGTGATTACGCGGAATATGCTGCAAAGCATGGGGTACCCTATCCCGGAGATATTGTGATCACAGCGATAGGGACGATTGGGAACTCTTATGTAGTAAGAGAAGGAGATAGGTTTTATTTCAAGGATGCAAGCGTTCTATGGCTCAAAAAAGGTACTGCGGTAAGCAGTGAGTTCATAAATCTGTGGCTCAAATCGCCCCAGTTCTTTGATCAACTCGATAAAGGCAATGGTGCAACGGTAGACACGCTTACAATAAATAAACTTAAAAGCGTACTAGTTGATCTCCCTCCACTCCCCGAACAGAAGCACATCGTTGCCATTCTCGATGAGGCATTTGCCGGGATCGCTACGGCGGTTGCCAATACCGAGAAGAACCTCGCCAACGCCCGCGAGCTCTTCGAAAGCCACCTGAATGCTGTCTTCACCCAGAAGGGAGATGGGTGGGTGGAAAAGAAGTTTGGTGAGATAGCAGGCTTTTCACAAGGCAAGCAAGTAGGTCTACAAGAACAGACCAAAGCGCCAATGGCTGGTTATGCTAGGTTCGTCAGGATTGTTGACTATACTCAAAGAACCGATGACATACGTTATGTGCCTGATCCGGGGGACAAGTATCATGTGACTACAGATGATATTGTGATGGTCCGATACGGTTCTCCTGGACTTATTGGAAGGGGCATTGCTGGCGTGATTGCCAATAATCTATTCAAGATAGCCATTATCGATAGAAGCGTCTACGAAGACTACCTATCGCTCTTCCTCATGCAGAAGCCTATTCAGCAATACTTGTCAACGAGAGGGTCTGTTACAATGCCGGCATTAAATTTTAGCCATGTTCGTGAGCTTGTGATCAAGTTCCCGGAGATCTCCGAGCAGAAGAAGATTGTTCTTCTGGTTGATAGATACCGAATCGAAACCCAACGTCTTGAATCCATCTACCAGCAAAAGCTGGACTCCCTCGCCGAACTCAAGCAGTCCATTCTCCAAAAAGCCTTTTCCGGCGAGCTGACAAAGGCCCCGGATCGGGCACTGGCGGAGGCAGGCGTATGAAGGAAAAAGTCATGCAGATTCTCAAGCAGGGCGAGGGGATTAGCGTGGAGTTCAAGAAAGCCCGCCGTGCGCTCAACCGCGACCTGTACGAAACGATCTGTGCCTTTCTTAACCGCGACGGTGGAGACGTTCTTCTCGGCGTGATTGATGATGGTATGGTAGAGGGCGTGGAACGTGATTGTGCGGATGGAATGCGCCGTGACTTCGCCAACGAGGTCAACAACCCGCAGAAGCTCAATCCTCCCTGTTACCTGACGCTAACCCCGGTTGAATACAAGCACAAGCTGCTGCTCCATGTCTATGTTCCGCCCAGCTCGCAGGTGCACCGCTGCGTAGGTCGCATCTATGATCGCAACGAGGACGGAGACTATGACATCACAGACAACAATAATCTTGTCACCGACCTCTATGTGCGCAAACAGAGCACCTATAGCGAGAACACTCTCTATCCCTATGCGGAGCTGGCCGACCTGGATACGAAGCTGATCGATCGCGTGCGCCGCATGACAGCCCGACACCAGGAGAACCACCCTTGGGCAACAATGGAGGATATGGAGCTCTTGCAGAGTGCGCGCCTCTACCAGCGCGATTTGCAGCAAGGGAAGGAGGGACTGACCCTGGCGGCGATTCTGCTGTTTGGCAAGGACACGACTATCCTCTCAACCATCTCTCACCACCGTACCGACGCCATTCTGCGCCGGGTAAACGTGGACCGCTATGACGACCGCGACGATATCCGTACCAACCTCCTCGACAGCTACGATCGGCTCATCGCTTTTGGAGAAAAGCACCTTCCCGATCCATTCTACTTGGAAGGTGACCAGAGGATCAGCCTGCGCGGCCGCATCCTGCGGGAAGTCGTCGGAAACCTGCTTATCCACCGCGAATACGTCAATCCCTTCCCGGCCAAGTTCATCATCGAGCAGGGAAGGCTCGTTACCGAAAACGCCAACAAACCCCACGGCCATGGTCCCATCAACCCGGAACTCTTCTCGCCGTACCCGAAAAATCCGGTCATAGCTCGTGTTTTCAAGGAGATCGGTCTGGCCGACGAACTCGGCTCTGGTGTGAGAAATCTCTACAAATATGGCAAGGCTTTCGGTGGCAAAGACCCGGAGCTGTTGGAAAACGACATCTTCCGTATTATCGTTCCGGTGCATGATGATGGTGTGATGTCGGGGAAAAGTTCGGGGAAAAGTTCGGAGAAAAGTTCGGAGAAAAGTTCGGAGAAAATCATCCGACTCTTGCGAGAAAAGCCTTCCACCAGTGCAGCCGAAATCGCATCTGCAATAGATATTACGCCACGCGCCGTAGAAAAGCAGATTGATAAACTCAAGAAAGAAATGAAGATAAAGAGAATCGGCCCAGCCAAGGGCGGCCATTGGGAGGTGCTGGAGTGAATGAATCCAAAACCCGAGATGAAGGCTGCCGGATGGGAGAGTTGAAAAAATCGTTGCTGCATCAGGCATACAATGGATAATTTTAAGGAGAAACCATGAAAGCAACCGAAGCCAAGTTTCTCGATTTCATAAAAAATTCACCTCAGTTCGTCATCCCGATTTACCAGCGAACCTATTCGTGGACTGAGCGGGAGTGTCTCCAACTCTGGAACGATATTCTGCGCACTGGGCGGAACGATAAAATTTCGTCCCATTTTGTTGGTTCCATTATGTATATTAAGGAAGGGATGTATGATGATGGCGTGATGAGCCCCTCATCCTTACTGGTTATCGATGGCCAGCAACGCCTGACCACAATGGCGCTGTTGATTGCTGTATTGGCTAAAGCACTGGAGAGGTTTCCCGAAGAAGATCGGGAGCCGGTATCGGGCTTCTCACCCCGTAAATTGCGCCATTATTATCTCGTTAACCCGGAAGAAGAAGGCGACTGGCATTACAAACTCATTCTTTCCCAAACCGACAGGGACTCGCTCATTGCAATTATCAATGGTAACGAGCAGCCTAAAGAATATTCTCGGCGTATCGCAGAGAACCATAAGCTCTTTGAATCCTGGATTGCCGAACGCAAAGGCGACCTGACTGCTCTATGCAAAGGGATTGCCAAGCTTATGGTCGTGGACATAGTGCTAAATCGTGGTCAGGACAACCCTCAATTGATTTTTGAGAGCATGAACTCGACAGGTAAGGAGTTAAGCCAAGCGGATCTGATCCGGAATTTCATTTTGATGGGATTGGGAACGAAACTTCAAACCCGGCTTTATGAAAAGTTTTGGCGACCCATGGAGTTGGATTTCGGACAGGAGGCTTACGGTATGTACTTCGATGGCTTCATGCGCCATTACCTTACTGTTATTACCGGGGTGATCCCAAAGCTTAACGCTGTTTATGAGGCCTTCAAGAAACATGCGAGAGCCTCCAGGGCCAACTTTACAGATGATGAGTGCCACATAGAAAGTCTCGTTCGTGAAATTCGTGAATACGCTCGTCATTTCTGCGCAATGGCACTGGGTGGTGAGCCTGATGCCGATCTCAAGATTGCCTTCCAAGATTTGCGCGAGCTAAAGGTGGATGTAGCCTATCCGTTTCTGATGGAGTTGTATCATGACTATAAAGCCGAGGTGCTTTCAAAGGAACATCTGCTGGCGAGTGTGCGACTGATAGAAGCGTATGTGTTCCGTCGTGCCATCTGTGCTATCCCCACCAACTCGATGAACAAGACCTTTGCAACATTCAACAGGGCATTAAAGAAAGACCGTTATTTCGAGAGCATTCAGGCCCATTTCCTTGGTTTGCCGTCCTACCGACGATTTCCTTCGGACGACGAGTTCCGCCGGGATTTGAAAACTCGCGATCTCTATAACTTCCGTAGTTGCAGCTACTGGCTGCGCCGTTTAGAGAACCATGATCGTAAAGAACGTGTACCAGTGGCCGAATACACTGTTGAGCATATCCTGCCGCAGAACGAGAATTTGTCTAAGGCATGGAAGAAAGCTCTGGGAGAAGAGTGGGAACGTATCCGTGACACATGGCTCCATACCTTAGGTAACCTAACCCTCACAGGTTATAACTCGGAATACAGTGATCGGACTTTTTCCGAAAAGCGCGATATGCCAGGTGGCTTCAAGGAAAGCCCACTCCGACTAAATCGGGGGCTTGGTCAACTTGAACAGTGGAACGAAGACACAATCAAAGCCCGTGCTGACAAGCTTGCTCGCATAGCGGGTGGTGTATGGTCCGCTCCAACGCTTTCCCGGGATATCTTGGATGCTTACCGCCAAAAGCCTGACACTGCCGCGGCATACACCATTGACGATCACCCGAATCTATTGACGCCGACTATGCAACCCGTGTTTGAAGCCTTCCGCAAGGCCGTCCTTGCGCTTGATCCGTGCGTGAGCGAAGAGTTTTTGAAACTCTATGTTGCATATAAGGCCGAGACCAATTTTGTGGATGTAGTACCCCAGGCAAAACGATTGCGTCTTTCGCTCAACGTGTACTTTACGGAAATCAACGATACTAAAGGACTTTGCAAGGACGTAACCGGTGTTGGTCGTTGGGGCAACGGTGATGTTGAAATAGGGCTCTCAAAACTGGAGGAGCTTCCGTATGTCATTGGATTGGTTCGTCAAGCACTCGAACTGCAACTCGGGAATGGGGAAGCCTTATGAACGAAGCCGAAACCCGAGCAGAACTAATTGACCCGGCCCTGAAGGTCGCCGGCTGGGGTGTAGTGGAAGGCAGCCGCGTACGCCGTGAGGTCATTACCCTTGGCCGCCTCCAGGGAGCAGGTAAACGTGCCAAGCAGGACATTGCCGATTATGTCCTAGTCTATCGCGGTCAGAAACTGGCCGTCATCGAGGCCAAGCGACTCAATTTGCCTGATACCGAAGGCGTGGGTCAGGCCAAAAAGTATGCCGAGAAACTGCAAACCCGTTTCACTTATTCCACCAATGGTGTAGGCATTTATCGCATAGACATGGAGACAGGGGTCGAAGGGTATGTTACTCGCTACCCATCCCCTGACGAGCTCTGGAATGAGACATTTGCAGAGGAGAACGAATGGCGCAACCGCTTTGCCGACGTCCCCTTTGAGGACAGGGGAGGAACATGGGAGGCTCGTTACTACCAGCACAACGCTGTCAACAAGACCCTGGAAGCCATAGCTGCGGGTCAAGATCGCATCCTACTCACCATGGCCACGGGCACAGGTAAGACCTTCATTGCCTTCCAACTCGCATGGAAACTGTTCCAGAGCCGCTGGACGCTTGCCCGGGACGGCAAACGCCGCCCGCGTGTCCTGTTTCTCGCCGACCGAAACATCCTGGCCGATCAGGCCTACAATGCCTTTTCCGCCTTTGCCGAAGATGCACTGGTCCGGATTGCGCCCGATGAGATCCGCAAGAAGGGTCGGGTTCCGAAGAACGGCAGTATCTTTTTCACGATCTTTCAGACATTCATGACTGGCACCGACACAGAAGGGAACTCAAGTCCCTACTTCGGAGATTATCCTCCGGACTTTTTTGACTTCATCGTTATCGACGAATGCCACCGGGGCGGTGCCAATGACGAGGGCAACTGGCGCGGCATCATGGAGTACTTTTCTCCGGCTGTACAACTCGGTCTCACCGCCACGCCAAAACGCGTGACCAACGCTGATACCTATGCCTACTTCGGCGAGCCGGTTTATATCTACTCCCTGAAAGAAGGAATCAACGACGGCTATCTTACTCCTTTTAAGGTGAAGCAGATCGCCACTACGCTCGATGATTATATCTATACCCCTGACGATGATGTGATTGAGGGAGAGGTAGAGGTCGGCCGGCGCTATGTCGAGGACGACTTCAACCGCATCATCGAGATCAAAGCCCGCGAGAAATATCGTGTGAAAATCTTCATGGACATGATCGACCAGAGCCAGAAGACCCTTGTTTTTTGCGCGACACAGTCCCATGCGCTGGCAGTGCGCGATCTAATCAACCAGATGAAGACCAGCAGCGAGCCCAACTATTGCGTGCGCGTTACGGCGAATGACGGTAAGCTCGGCGAGCAGCACCTGCGCACCTTCCAGGATAACGAGAAGACCATCCCGACAATACTCACCACCTCGCAGAAGCTCTCTACCGGTGTGGACGCCCGCAACATACGCAACATAGTCCTGATGCGCCCCATCAATTCAATGATCGAGTTCAAACAGATTATAGGGCGCGGGACTCGGCTTTTCGACGGGAAGGACTACTTTACGGTTCATGATTTCGTGAAAGCGTATGAACACTTTAACGATCCCGAGTGGGACGGCCCCCCAGATGATCCAGAGCTTTGCCCAGTCTGCGGAAATGCCCCCTGCACCTGCGAGGTCCTACCGCCGGAGCCTTGCCCGGTCTGCGGCATGTTTCCCTGTATTTGTAAAAAAGAGCCTCCGGGAGTTTGCCCGATCTGCGGTGAAGATCCCTGCATCTGTAGGAAACGGACTATCTTGAAGCTCAGGCTGGCTGATGGCAAAGAGCGCGCCATCCAGCACATGATGGCCACAAGCTTTTGGAGCCCGGATGGTAAGCCAATGTCAGCAGCTCAGTTTATTGAGCGACTGTTCGGTGACCTGCCCGAACTTTTCAAAGACGAAGAGGAGTTGCGAAAGCTGTGGAGCTGCCCGGACACACGCAAAAGGCTTATTGAAGGTCTTGCGGAAAAGGGCTATGGCGATGGGCAGCTCGCCGAGGTCAGGCGTATGATCGATGCCGAAAAGAGCGATCTGTACGATGTGTTGGCCTATATCGCCTTTGCCCGGGCACCTATCAGCCGGGAAGAGCGGGTCCAGACCCACCGCCCCGGGATCTTCGCCGACTATTCCGAAAAGCAGCAACAGTTTCTGGATTTCGTCCTCGACCAATATATCAGGGAGGGTGTCGGTGAACTCGACGAAGAGAAACTGCCCCATCTTCTTGATCTGAAATACTACGCCGTGAATGATGCCGTTGAAGAACTGGGAAGTGTAACCGATATCCGAGAGGTGTTCATAGGGTTTCAAAAGCATTTGTATTAACAACAGGTAGGGGCATGATTGGATGAGTGGCAGGTTTGGGCAGGAATCTGCACTTGGTCTTGGAAGGTATGAAAAATAACAGAAAACCAGATCAAATGATGCAAAAATTGGAAAGAGCTGACACACCATTGATTTTTGAAAGTAGATAAGACCTAAAGACAACGAGACGCCTAAAGGGGAGGCAAGCATGAAAAAGATACAGATTAGTTTCGCATTACTCTTTTTTGTTTTTTTTCTCAGTTCCTGCGCAATAAATCATCAAGCCAAAACACAGACATCTATAAACAACCCACCGCAAGATACGTACTCCGAGCAAACCAAGAATGTTGATAAGGCTGCGAATCAGGGTGATGGTGAAGCTGAGTATAACTTGGGCAAGAAATATTATTATAGTCAAGACCCCACTAAGTCTGTCGAGTGGTTCAACAAAGCAGCAGAGCAGGGGCATGCCGGTGCTCAAAATTACTTGGGGTTTATGTATGCTTCTGGCGATAACGTTCCTCAAGATTATACGAAGGCTCTCAAATGGTTCCGAAAAGCGGCAGAGCAAGGGGATGCGATGTCTCAGGCTGGCTTGGGGGATATGTATAACATTGGCCTAGGCGTTTCCCAAGATTACACAGAAGCTGTCAAGTGGTATCTGAAAGCAGCTGCGCAGGGCCAGGCTAGTGCTCAAAATAGTCTGGGAGATATGTATAAGGATGGCGATGGCGTTCCTCAAGACTACAAAGAGGCTGTAAAATGGTACCTCAAAGCGGCTGAGCAGGAAAATGCTTTTGCTCAGTATAACCTAGGGTTAATGTACAAGTATGGCCAAGGTGTTCTTCAAGACTATACGAAGGCTCTCAAATGGTACCTGAAAGCGGCAGAGCAGGGAAATGCTGGGGCTCAGTATAACCTGGGGAATATGTACAAGTATGGCCAAGGCGTTCTTCAAGCCTATACGAAGGCTCTCAAATGGTATCACAAAGCGGCAGAGCAGGGAAATGTTGGGTCTCAGTATAACTTGGCGTTAATGTATCTGGGTGGCCAAGGCGTTCCCCAAAACGACAAAAAGGCTGCCGAGTGGTACCGGAAAGCGGCAGAACAGGGATTTGCTGAGGCTCAGTATAACCTAGGGATAATGTACAAGCATGGCCTAGGTGTCCCCCAAGATTATACGAAGGCTCTCAAATTGTTCCGAAAAGCGGCAGAGCAAGGGGATGCTGATGCTCGATCGCTTTTAGGCAAGTTGTTAGAAAAGACGGATTATCCGGGATGGGAATACCTGAACATAACTGATACCGAGTATGTTTTTATAAATACAAACAAAATCAGGTGGCAGAAAGATTTCGTGTGGTATTGGGCAATGATTGTGCCATTCCAGGAATCGCACTCCGGGAAAAAATGTAAAAAGAATTACTGGGTTGCTGATTGCGGTAGCGGCATGTCTGGCCTTGTCAGTTATATTGATTATGATTCTAACGGCAATATAACCGATTCATATACTTTTAAAGAATCAGAGATAGATATGAGTCCGGTAATACCCGGTTCAATAGGTGAAGCTGAACTGGAGTATGCCTGCTCTCATGCAAAAACAGGGGTTCGCAAGAAAGGAGAGGCCGTAAAAACGGAGCCATGCTCCGGCACTGGTTGGACGGTAACCTCTGGCTTTGTTGTTACTAATAACCATGTGGTTGAGGGGCGTAATCATATTGTTCTGATACGACAGGATGGCGTAAAGATTCCCGCAACTGTTGCCGCGCATGATGTATTTAATGATCTTGCATTGCTAAAAGTCAAAGACACCAGGCTTCTTCCCGCGGCCTTACCCCTTTCCTCAAGGCCAGCTGCGCTGGGAGAAAAAATCGTTACTGTCGGATACCCCCATCCAGACCTGTTAGGCGTCAAGCCGAAATTGACCGAAGGTGTTGTAAACTCAACATCCGGTCTCGGAGATGATCCCCGTGCCCTGCAAATCAGCGTGCCGATACAGGCGGGCAATAGCGGCGGGCCTCTGGTTAATATGGAAGGAAAGGTGGTGGGGATTGTTACAAGTAAAGTGAATGCGGTAAAGATGTTTAAATGGACAGGCGACCTGCCCCAGAATATCAACTACGGCATCAAGATATCCTATCTTCAAGGTCTGCTTTCTTCCGTGTCCCCAAAGAAGCGCATAGATACCATACGCCCGTTTAAGTACACTTCAGTAAAAGAACTTGCTAAAAAGATTAAAAGCTCTGTGCTGATAATTGTGGCAGAGTGACAAATAGTTCTATCTGATACTTTTGCAAGCATAGTAGGTTTGTGCGCGCAAGGATTACATTATAAACCTCTAAATACGTTTAGAAGTTATAAAGGCAGCAAAGTTAGCTGGTTATTCAAAAAATGCCGCAAAAGAGCAGGGATATGAAAACCTAACAAAACCTGACATTCAAGAAGCAGTTCAAAAAAGGTTATCCCCACACGTGAGGCCTACATCAGAATAGATGAGGAAACCGGTTTATTTGCCGTACAGTCAACAAAATTGCATGGATTAGCGGGGGAAAAAGAAGAAGGCATAGACTTATATACCTTTTTTCTTTTCCCCCGCTAACCAACGCTCTCTCATTGCGCTGCCGCTCGATTCTTTTCCACGCACGCGTATCGTGTTACTAAACCCTTCTTTCTTTATGGTGCCCAAAAACCCTTTTTTATCGTGTCAATAAACTCAGTTTCTGGTCGGAAATTAAACCCTCTGTTTTGTAGTAGTGCACGTCTATTTCAAGTTGTCTAAGAATATTAAATAATAAAAGGTTTTGCCTATGGTGCTGGCTATTCTTGCAATGTCTCTTTTTTAGGGTTTTATCGTCAAGCTGAAAGCCGGTAAATGCTCGATTTATTTATCATGAAAACCCCGGCTGGTTACAACCTAACAACCTTGCAATGCTGTCATTGTGTCAACCTATCCGTCAGGTTCGTTAACCCCCCCCCTTTTTTTTTGTGAAAAAGATTCACATGACGAGTATAAGAAGAATAGCAAAGGGATCGGGGGGGGCATGCCCCCGTTTGTATAACTTCTGTGATATAAAAGTTGGTTGTTAATTCTTGACAGCACGGCTATAAGAATGTGAGGAAGAGGAAAAGGGAATGTTAACATGAGTTCATCTCAGCAAAGAAATAAAATTATAAATCTGATAAAAGCAATTTGTTCTCGCGTTAAGGAAAAAGAAGGATACGTGAACAAAACAAAGCTAATCAAATTTTTGTATCTGATTGATGTTGAATATTATCGAAACCATACAGATACATTTACTGGGTTCAAGTGGGTTTTTTATGACTTCGGTCCGTGGGCCTATGAGTACAATGACATTTTCGGGGCTTTGAATCGGAGCCCAGACTTTCGGATCGAACAAAGTCAGGATTCTGATTTTGATACAAGTTTTATTTCTACTTCTGCCTATGTTGAATTTGAATCTGTTTTTGAAAAAGTGGATGATGAACTAATTGCGAGGCGCATTGTTGATCGGTGGGCAGATGAACGTTTAAATGCCGTATTGAATTATGTTTACTTTAAAACAGAACCTATGGTTGATGCTGAAAGATATAAACCTCTTGATTTTCGCAAGATACATAGCCTTGAATCAATACCTGATTTTAAATTGACAAAAAGCACAAGAACAGAAAAAGAAAAGAGAAAGAGTCGGAAGAAAATAGAAGCGATGTTGGAGAAATTAGAAGAAGGCCGATATACCCCCACAAATTTTACGCCTCCAAACTATGATGATGTATATTTTAAGGCAATGGCAATAATGGACAAAGATGGTGAGTACTAATAATAGTCCGGAATTTTTTGATGAAGAAATTAGTCCTTTTTATTCAAGGGTGGGAAATGACTATATAAAAAGCTTTAAAAGGGGCCAAATATTCTGGACTCATATTCATTATAATGAGGAGGACATTAAGTTCTGGAGACCCAAGGACTACGATGACACTAAAACATCCGCTTCTGAATTTGTGATTTCCTCTTCCCCCGGCGATGTGTTTAATCGTAACACTCCATTATATTCTCCGAAATTAGACATTAAAGAAGAATTTCCCGTCATACGATCGAAAAAAAGGCCCGTCATCCTGATAGCACCCGTCCCTGGAAGAATAGCGATAGGAAACATCCGTGGCGGTGGCAAGATTAACTTGAATCTAAGTATAGTAGCACCGCTATATAGCGTGGTTGATCATGGCGGAAAAGCCAAGTATCCAACTAAGTTTTTGGACAGAGTTAGAAAATTGGAATTTCCTAATATTTTTTTCGTGCCAAAGAAATCGGGTGAAAGAATCCGAGACAGTATTTGTAGATTAGATCGTTTTCAGAGTTGCTTTCATAACCAAATGCATTCACTAAATTTGTGCTTGGATGATGGGGTGCTTAAGGTATTCAAAGGCCAGATTGGATTTTATCTTACAGAGCGGTATGGGGATGACTATAAAACTTACCGAGAATTATTTCTTTCTCCTACAGTCACTTCATTTTGATAATTTTCATTCCTTCTGCAACCTTGGAGAGCAGATCAATTTCTCCGGTTAACGCCTCCTGTGTAATTCGGGGACATCGCTTTTTAAATTTATAGAAGACAAAATGGAAGCATATCGTGCGCCAGAAATAACCCTGTCACGCGCCTTGCATGAATAGTCCGCACCCAGGGCGAACATGGAATGCATCTCGCGTGCCGGAAAACACCCCGGCACACAGCATGCAGAAACTCTTACCCTCGGTGCTATATTGCAGGACACTTGCGGCGGCCCCTCTGTGCCAATATAAGTGAGACACTCCCCAACCCATAATTTAGAGTATATATAAGAGGGTGGGGAAGGAGAGAGATTCAATGTTAGAGAAAGAATCAATGGAACCTCAGGTTATCAGAAAGATGGAGGAAATGGAAGGAGGCCGTAGGCCGACTGGAATTTCCTCCATCAAAGAAACAAAAAACATTCAGGGCATCAGAACTGTGCCGAATCCCGAGGTGCCCGAGAGGGCAGTTCGTCGAAGATTCACGGCAGAGTATAAACTTCGAATTCTCAAGGAAGCTGAGTCCTGCACTAAGAATGGACAGTTAGGCTCCCTGTTGCGCAGGGAGGGACTGTATTCGTCCAATCTTACTACATGGAAACGTCAATTAGATAAAGGAACGTTAGCGGCTCTGTCACCCAGAAAGAGAGGTCCAAAAGCTAAAAGACCCGATCCATCAACCCATCGCATTGCCGAACTTGAGCGAGAGAATGAAAGACTGAATAAAAAGCTCCGGCAGGCAGAGACCATTATAGACGTTCAAAAAAAAATATCCGAGATCCTGCAGATACCTCTCACAGGGAACGGAGAGAAGAACTCATGAATACTGCAGGGTCATTAGCAAAAGATGTGGGTGTCAGGGATGCCTGTAATGCATTGGTTATTCCAAGAGCCAGCTTTTACCGATGGCGTGACAGAGACAAACATTCCATAAAAGGTAATTGCCGTCCTATGCCACCGTTAGCACTGACATGTGACGAACGAAAAGAGGTCCTGGGCACATTACATGAAGAGCGATTCATCGATCAGGCGCCTCAAGAGGTCTATGCCGCATTGCTTGATGACGGAACATATCTTTGTTCTGTAAGGACCATGTATCGCATCCTGGAAGAGAATCAAGAAGTGAGAGAACGGAGAAATCAGTTACGGCATCCCGGCTATACGAAACCGGAGATTTTGGCAACTGCGTCCAATCAAGTGTGGTCCTGGGATATTACGAAGCTCAGAGGGCCGGTGAAGTGGACATATTATTACCTCTACGTCATCCTCGATATCTTCAGCCGGTATGTTGTCGGTTGGATGGTGGCACACCGGGAAAAATCAGCACTGGCCAAGAAACTGATCGAACAGAGCTGTGAAAAACAGGATATTCAACGGGATCAGTTGATCATCCATTCGGATCGTGGTCCAAGCATGACATCGAAGCCGGTAGCATTTTTACTGGCAGATCTGGGGGTTACCAAGAGTCATTCAAGACCCTATGTCAGCAATGATAATCCCTATTCAGAATCACAGTTCAAGACCATGAAGTATCGGCCTGATTTTCCGGAAAGGTTCGGTTGTATTGAAGATTCCAGATCCTTTTGTCAGGACTTCTTCCTCTGGTACAATACAATGCATTATCATTCCGGTATTGGTTATCTGGCACCGGAAGATGTTCATTACGGACGGGCTGAACAAATTATCAAAGAGCGTGAAAGGGTATTGGAAGCAGCTTTTGGAAAACATCCAAACCGGTTCAAGGGTAAGGTTCCTAAACCTTTGGCATTACCAGGAGCTGTCTGGATTAACAAACCATCGCCTAATGAAAGTGATTCGGTGATAGTTTAAACTATTGATGGGTGTGTCTCATTTTCATTGACAGGTTCCGAAGCCCAGCGGATAGGAAAAGGCAGCTTCTTAATAAAGTCAACCCGTCCGGTGATTCTAAGCTTGCACGTTTGATCATCCATTGGCGTTATTCGCCAAATAGCCGTATTTTCACGTTT
>Ga0222642_1000109_pt1 | contig 20726 bp, 18 predicted proteins | sample AntAcemetagen229_FD_179813 | JGI IMG/M metagenome (GOLD analysis project Ga0222642, IMG submission 179813) | Saline water microbial communities from Ace Lake, Antarctica - #229 | ecosystem: Environmental > Aquatic > Non-marine Saline and Alkaline > Saline | place: Antarctica: Ace Lake... | reverse complement strand
TGAAGCAAAGAAATTGTCAGCCGATAAAGATAAATCAGTTAATTATGTAGAAATATTTGAAGATTTTCAAATACCAGATACTGTTCAGAGTATTGCACGAGCACGAATTGATTTACTTCCGGTGGGATTAAAAGAAATTTTATATCAAGCATCAGTTCTGGGAAGATACGTGGAAATAAATCTCTTGAAAAAAATTACCAATCTGAAAGTTGATGTATTATCAGAAACGCTGAAGAAATTACAAAAAGATGAATTTATAGAAGAAGTAGAAGCAGCACCACAAACAAAGACTCAACAATATTTTACCTTTACTCATTCACTTATCCAGGAGATTTCTTATAATAGCCTTCTTTTTAAAACCAGAAGAAACCTGCACAATAAAATAGGTGTGGCCATGGAAGACATGTATCGGTCTAAAATCGATGCAAAAGTTGAAGAATTAGCTTACCATTTTAAAAATAGTAACGATAAAGAGAAAGCTGTTTTTTATTTGAGGAAAGCCGGAGATAAAGCTCAAACCCTATACGCTTTTTCTAATGCTGTGAATTATTTTCAGGATTGTATTAAGGTTTTAGAGTCAACGGAATATAAAAAGGTGCAACTGAGTAAACTTTCAGAAATATATAATAAATTAGCTTTTTCCCAATCGGTTATAGGAGAGAGAAAAGAAGCGGAAATTAATTTAAGTAAAGCATTGAATTGTTGTAGAGAAATTAAGGACAAAGATAATGAATCATTGATATTGATGAGCATGGGAAACTTATATGGAGATATGGGAAAGTGGGATAAGTCAATTGAATATTTTAAGAGTGGTTTACTGATTAGCAATGAAATAAATAATTTAAGAAGGAAAGCGAACATCTTAAAGGGCATAGGAATAATATGCCTATTTAAGGGTGATACCTCAGCAGGATACTCTTATCTCCAAAAAAGTATAAATATTTGCAAAGAAATAAAAGCTTCAGATATTTATGCAATGGCTTTAAATAACCTTGGGATATATTATGACATGTTAGGCAAGTGGAAAAAGGCAATAGAAGCATATAAAGAAAGCCTATCTATCTATAAAAAACAGAATAATTTAATTCAAATTTCTAATACTATGGGAAACCTTGGATTTGCTTACTCTTCTCTAAATAAATCAGAGCAAGCTATATATTATTTTAAAGAAAGTATTAAAATATCAGAAAGAATCGGGGATATTTATAACAAAGGGATTAATTATATTCACTTAGGAGAGGAATATTTAAGAAAAGATAAATTTAGAGAGGTAAAATATTATATTTATAATGCAGAAAAAATATTTAAGGAACTTGAAGATAAATTAGGATTGGCAGATATATTTAAATTAAAGGCCAATTTGCTTAAAAAACTAAAAAAATGGAAAGATGCTGAAATGTTTTTTAAAAAAGCGATTAAAACCTATTCAAAATTCGAAGATAAAATAAATGAAGGTGAAACCTATTATGAATGGGGTGAGATGTTAATTTTAAAGGGCGATATAACTTTAGCTAAAAAGAATTTGATTAAATCGCAAAAAATATTAAAAAGTATCGGTGTAAAAAAACACCTTGGGGAAATTGAGGAAAAATTAAATAATTTAAAAAAGTAATCTACTCGATACTTTCTTAATATTATTTATTTGCATTTTGAATCATTTGTTATATAATGTAAGTGGGGAATGGTAAAAAGAGGAGTTTAAATTTTTCAAATAAACTCCCGATAATAGCAAATCAATTGAAAGATTGAGACGCAAAGTCACAGACCTAAAGCTATTAAGTTAGCTAAGGTAGCTGGGCTACCGAAGGAGATGATATAAAATGAAGAAAAGATTAGATTTAAAACTTCTATCTATTCTCTGTGTGGTAGTATTAGTCTTTTTAGCTGTTTCTACTTTTGCCCTTTCTGCTAAAAAAGAAAGGGTTGAAGAGTGGATAGACGCAAGTGGCGGTGTAATCACACTTGAAGGTCGTGTTACCATTACTTTTGGTGAAAATGTTCTGGCCAAGAACACTAAAATATTCATTATTTATTTTGGTGACGGTCTTTACCAATTTGGACCAGAAATAAAAGTTGACGGTACATTTACTGTTTGCTTTAATGAGCCACCAGTTATGGTAGAGACTTTCAAACAAGGTGAGTGGATAGAAGTAGATAGTTTTGATGGTAGTACTTGTTTTGAAACTGATCATTTTTCACGATATCGTGCCGCTTAATAAGATTCAGTTAATCTAATATCATTCCCCCCCTTAATAAAAAAAGAAAAATAGACGAAAATAACCCCGGATTAATTTTGGGGTTATTTTATTTTTGAGCTGATGTAATTAATTGACGCTCATCCGACAGCTATGTTAAAATCAGTTAGATATTGTATATAAGATTTGTCTTGCCTGGGATTGCCGCGCACCAAAAAACGTTGCTCGCAATGACATAAGGACGCGGGAACAATAGAGAGGTATGGAGAATAAATATTATGACTGAAGATAAGAAAGACCAATATGGTAAATTAAAAAAGCAGATGTATTTAGCCAGAATAATGTTTCATATACCTAATTTTATTAAATTGTCTCTAAGATTACTCAAAGACAAGAGAGTTTCCTTCTATTTAAAGTTAATGGTATATGGAGCAGTTGCCTATGTATTATCACCGTATGATTTAATCCCTGATTTTTTAGTTCCATTTTTAGGATATTTTGAAGATATCATTATCGGAATATTATGTTTGATTGGTTTGGTTAAGGGTAGCCCGCCTGAAGTTGTAGAAGGGCATGTAAAAGCAATAGATACTGAGAATAAACAAAAATATAGGTTTTTTCGTTAATAACATTTTAGCGTATAGCGTACAGCGTTTAGCGTGGAGTTAGGAAAGAAGAAGACAAAATACAGAAGCAAGAAGTAGGGGCGTATTGCATGCGCCATCAATAATGTGTATAAAGCCGTCGGAAATAATTTTCGAAAGGAAATAAAACTGTATATTATGCAAATTGGAATTAAATCTTTAGGGTGTCCTAAAAACTTTGTCGATACCGAAGTAATTTGTGGGAAGTTAAGAGAAAAAGGATATCAAATAAGTGAGAAGATTGAAAATTCAGATATAGTAATAATAAATACCTGCAGTTTCATAAAAGATGCCGTAGAAGAATCCATAGAAGAAATTCTTAATCTGGTAAAATTAAAGAAAGAAGGAAAAATAAAACAGATAATAGTAACCGGATGTCTTCCTCAGAGATATAAAGATGATAATCTGAGTAAAGAACTCCCCGAAGTTGATGCTTTTTTGGGAGTCGGAGATTTATTAGATATCGATAATGTAATAAAAAGTGTTTGTCAAGGCGAACAAATCTATAAAGTGAGCCCCCAACCTAAATTTCTTTATAACCATAATACCCCTCGAACTATTTTAACCCCCAAGCATTACGCCTATATTAAAATATCCGAAGGCTGTGAAAATAATTGTACTTATTGCCTGATACCTCAACTCAGAGGGAATTATCGCAGTAGGGGAATGGAAGATATAATTGAGGAAGTAAAAATGCTTTCTGAAAAACAAAATCTTTCCGAGATTATTTTAATCGGCCAGGATACAACTTTATACGGAATCGACCTCTATGGAGAATATAAATTAGCTGAATTGCTAAAGAAACTTTCTCTTCTCAAATTAAATAATTTAAAATGGATAAGGATTTTATATACCCATCCGGCTCATTACAGCAATGAATTAATTGAAGTTATAGCAAATTATCCTAAGATATGTTCTTATCTGGATTTACCTTTACAACACATAAGTGATAGAATACTAAAAAGTATGAATAGGCCGGTTAAAAAAAGATTTACTATTTCATTAATTAATAAATTAAGAGATAAAATTCCAAATTTATCTTTACGCACCACTTTTATGGTGGGCTTTCCCGGTGAGACTGATAAGGAATATGAGGAATTATTGAATTTTGTGAAGGAATTTCAATTTGAAAGATTAGGAGCTTTTACTTTTTCCCGGGAAGAGGGAACTCCGGCTTATGGATTTCCTCAACAAATTCCTATGCGAATAAAGAAAGAGCGCTTAAAGGAATTAATGTTAACTCAGCAGTCTATTTCAAAAGAAATAAATAGTTCTTATATGGGAAAAGAAATAGATGTGCTGGTTGATGAAATAAAATCAGGAAAGCCAAATACTTACATTGGGCGAACTCAAGCCGATGCCCCGGAGATAGATGAAAAAGTCATAATAAGGGGAGGTAAGGTTCAAATCGGGAAATTCATAAGAGTTAAAGTAATAGAAGCTTTAGAGTATGATTTAGTGGGAGAACTTAAAGAATAATGAAAAATATAGTATTAGTCGGATTGGAAGGAACAAACAAAGAAGAAATAGGAAAATATTTAGCACATAGATTAAAAATGAAACTCATTGATACTGATGATATGATGATAAGAGAAAGCGGATTAGAACTGCCGGAACTACTAAAAGAGACCGGAGAAAAACAATTTCGCTCTTTAGAAAATTCGATAATAGAAAAAATATCAAATGTTTTCGGTGCAGTAATTGTAGCCGGCGGTGGAAGTATTTTGAATGGGAAAAATATTAAAGCTTTAAAGCAAAATGGTTTGGTAGTTAACTTGATTACCAGTAAGTTAAATCTTAAAAGGGATAGATTTAAAAATAAAAAGTCTCAGCTGCTCAGCCAATGGGATCAGGTTTTTCAATCTGCAAAGGGTATCTTAAATTTAAAAACACCAAGTTTTCCGGCGGCAGATTATGTTATTGATGTTACCGGTTTATCCGTTAAAGAGGTAAGCCGGAAAATTATTGAAAATTTTGAAGAGGGAGGGATTAATCTTGATTAAAGATAGATTAAAAATATTTAGAGATAAAATAGAAAAAGAGAACAAAGAAATTAAATGGTTTTTAGTTATTAACTTAAAAAACTTAAATTATTTAAGCGGATTTGATGGAGAAGGATTTGCTCTTATTGGGGCTGATGGTAAAAATTATTTACTGACCGATTCACGTTTTACAGAACAAGCTCAAAAAGAAAGCCCTGATTTTGAGATTTTAATTGATGAAGCGAAGAAAAAAAACGCACGCATGTTAGCATTAAAAAAGATAATAGAGAAAAATAAGATAAAAAAAATAGTTTTTGAAAGTAGTAATTTAAGCTATGCTGACTTTAAGAAATATTCTGAAGTTTTTGACACAATAAAATTTCTGCCTACTGAAAACCTAATTGAACAGGTAAGAATGGTTAAAGACAAAGAAGAAATTATCAAAATGAAGAAAGCTGCTCAGATAGCAACAGAAAGCTTAAAGGATGTATTTGAAACGATAAAACCTGGCATTAGAGAGCTTGATATTGCCTCTGAGTTAGCTTATACTATGAGAAAAAAAGGAGCCCAAAGAGAGGCCTTTGAAACAATTGTTGTTTCGGGGGAAAGATCATCCCTGCCACACGGAAAACCTTCTATAAAAAAGATTAATGAAGGCGAGCTTATAACTATCGATATGGGAGCAAATTACCATAATTATAATTCTGATATAACCCGCACTATAATTATGGGTAAAGAAAACCAAAAACAAAAAGAAATATTTTCAATTGTGTTGGAAGCTCAAAAAGCAGCCCTCGATTTTTTAAAGCCGGGCGTAAAGTGCAAAGAAGTAGATTCTGTAGCAAGAGATATAATTGCAAAGAAGGGTTACGGAGAATTTTTTGGCCATGGTTTGGGCCATGGAGTGGGATTAGATATTCACGAATTACCTCGAGTTTCTTTCAGTGATGACACAGTTTTATTACCCGGAATGGTAATTACCATAGAACCCGGCATTTATCTACCTGGAGTTGGCGGAGTCAGGATTGAGGATTCGGTTTTGATAACCGAGGAAGGTTACGAAATATTAACCTGGTTTCCAAAAATATTAAATCTTTAAAAATGTAAATGAAAAAGGCATTTTAATAGGTGTAATGCAGGAAGTAAATATATTAACTTGGAGTGTTGTAAGGATGAATGATATTTTACTAACGGGAAATAACAAAAATTATAACCACAACGTAGGACAGGCGTCTCGCCTGTCCTACGTAATATTTTATTTAAATTTTTAATAATATAATTAAATAATGAAAGGAATTAAAAAATATCTAGTAAACAAATTATTTTGAAAGGAGAAAATGAATGAGTAATTTAAAGAAGGTAGATCCAGAAATATTCGAAGCAATAAAAAATGAAGAGAATCGTCAAAAGTACACCATAGAATTAATTGCTTCAGAAAACTTTGTTTCCCCGGAAGTGTTAGAAGCACAGGGTTCAGTTTTGACTAATAAGTATGCTGAAGGTTATCCGGGGAAGAAATACTATGGTGGATGCAAATACATTGATATTATAGAAAATTTAGCTATCGAAAGGGCTAAAAAGATATTTAAGGCCGAGTATGCCAATGTTCAACCTCATTCCGGTTCACAGGCAAATATGGCTGTTTATTTTAGTATTTTAGAAGTGGGAGATACTATTTTAGCTATGAACCTTTCTCATGGCGGCCATCTTACTCATGGGAGCCCGGTAAATTTTTCTGGTCGATTCTTTAATATTATTCCCTATGGAGTGAATAAAGATAGCGGACGAATAGATTATGAGAAATTAAGAGATTTAGCCCTAAAAAATAAACCAAAATTAATTATCGCCGGAGCAAGTGCCTATCCACGCGAAATAGATTTTTCTGCCTTTAGGTCTATTGCTGATGAAGTAGGGGCTTATTTAATGGCTGATATTGCTCATATCGCCGGGTTGATTATTGCAGGCCTTCATCAAAGTGCTGTACCTCACTGTCATTTTGTTACTACAACCACTCATAAAACATTAAGAGGCCCAAGGGGAGGTTTAATTTTGTGTAAAGAGGAATATGGCCAGGCTATTGACAAAACTATATTCCCGGGGATTCAAGGCGGCCCATTAATGCACGTTATAGCAGCTAAAGCTGTTTCCTTTAAACAGGCAATGACCCCGGAATTTAAGGAATATCAGAAACAAATAATTAAAAATGCTAAGACCCTGGCGGATAAATTGTTAGAATTAGGTTATAATTTGGTATCCGGAGGAACTGATAATCATTTGATGTTAGTAGATTTAAGAAATAAAGGAATTACCGGGAAACAGGCAGAGAAAGCATTGGAAGAAGCCGGAATTACCGTGAATAAGAATATGATTCCTTTTGACCCTCAAAAGCCCTGGGTTGCCAGCGGAATAAGAATTGGGACTCCTGCGGTGACTACCCGGGGGATGAAAGAGAAGGATATGGGTGTAATAGCAGAAATGATAAATAAAGTTTTGAATGATACGGAAAATCAGAAAATTAAAGACGAAGTAAGGGAAGAGGTAGAAAATTTCTGTAAGAAATTCGTATAGAAAGAGTGTTTGAGTAGCCAGAATCCCGGAGCCTAATTCGTATCTCGTATCTCGCTAAGAAAATAAAGGATAGGAATTGGGTAGATTACTATATATTGCGTTAAGAAATAAGAGAGAAAAAAGTAGGGGCGTATTGCATACGCCCCTAAAAGTATAGATTCCCGCCTTCGCGGGAATGACAGAGAAGGAGCGGGAATAACAGAAAAAGAGCGGGAATGCATAGGGAAACAATATAGCATTTGTCTTGCTTGGGATTGCCGCGCACCAAAAACGGTGCTCGCAATGACAGAGAAGAATTGTGAATGATATTGGCAAAGTTAAAATTTAATCACCAAGGTCATAGGCAATTGATTTCTAAGTTTAATTAAAAACAGGAGGTTTTATTTTGATCTCAACTAGCGATTTTAAAAGGGGTTTAACTATCGAATTAAACGGTGAAATATACAGCATTGTAGATTTTCAACATGTAAAACCCGGTAAGGGTGGTGCTTTCGTAAGGACCAAACTTAAAAATTTAAAAAGCGGACTTATTTTAGACAAAACATTCAGAGCAGGAGAAAAAATGGAGCAAGCCATAATTGACAAAAAAACCATGCAATATTTATATTGTGATGGTAGTAATTATTGTTTTATGGATAAAGAAAATTATGAGCAAATTTCTTTATATAAAGAACAGATAAATGAAATAGTTGACTTATTGAAAGAAGGTAATGATGTAGATGTTGCATTTTGTAAGGGAGAGCTAGTTGGTGCTGAATTACCAAATTTTATGAGTTTAAAAGTTATTAAAACCATGCCTGGCGTAAAGGGTAATACCGTGTCCGGTGCCCTTAAAGCGGCCACTTTAGAGACCGGAGCAATAATACAAGTTCCTTTATTTGTAAAAGAAGGGGATGTAATTAAAATAGACACCAGAGAAAAGAAATACATTGAAAGAGAATAATATTGTATCGCGTATTGCGTATCGCGTATTGCGTTAGGACAGAGTAAAATAAGTATCACGTATTGCGTAAAGATTATAAAAACGAGAAACAAAGGGGAAAGATGGAAGAAGGCATAAAAAGATTTAAAGATTTAAGGATCTGGCAAAAAGGTATAGAAATTGTCAGTGATATTTATTTACTAACAAAAAAGTTTCCTAAAGAAGAATTATACGGCTTGACTTCTCAAATTAGACGCTCAGCAATCTCCGTACCTTCTAATATTGCAGAAGGTTTTAGGAGATATCATAATAAAGAATATAAACAGTTTCTATATATAAGCTTAGGAAGTTGTGCTGAATTAGAAACTCAAATTACTATAGCCAAAAATTTGAAATATATAACCGAAGAAAAAGAAATAGAATTAACAGAAAAATTAGATCATATTTGTAGAATGACTTCAAATTTAATCAAAAAGCTTTAACGCGATACGCAATACGCGATACGCAATACGAATAGGAGTGAAAGAAATGCAGACTGTTAAAACCGATTTGGGAGAAATAAATATTACCAGGGAAACCATCAGGAGTATAGTTAGCTTAGGTTTAAGCGAGGTTAAAGGTGTAGTCGGAAGCAGAAAGTCAATTATAAAAGAGATAACCGATATGTTAAGAGGAGATACGAGCGAAAATGAAACAGCAGAAGTTGTCCGCACTATAAAAGTAGAGATAAAAGATAATAAACCGTTGATAAATTTATATATTATTATAAAATATGGTGTAAGGATGCCTGATATAGCCTGGGATATTCAGAGTAGAGTTAAAGAAGGCTTAAGGAAAGAATTAGATACAGATATTAATGGAATAGATATTCATATTAAAGGGATACAGTTTCCTAAGAAAATACAGAGCAGAAAAGACTTGGTCGCATCAAATTTATTTGTAAAAGTTTTCTAAAACAATGAGAAAATGGGGTCAGGTCTCAACATTTGACATAACTCGATTGTCATGGGGACGGTTCTACTGACAATATTTTACTAGAATATTAAAATAGTACGAAAATATTGTCAGTAGAACCGTCCCCATGACAATCTGAAACGGAGGAGTAATGGGAGGAAGAAGGTTATCTCGAGAAATGGCATTAAGAACGTTATTTCAGATAGATTTAGTTAATGCTAATTTAGAAGAAATATTGAAATACACCTTCGAAAATGGTGAATTTCCAGATAGCGTTAAGGAATTTACTCTAACCTTGGTTAAGGGAGTGATGAGTAATTTATCCGAAATAGATAAAGCAATTAACACATATGCTAACAATTGGTCTTTAGAAAGAATTACTAATATTGATAGAAATATTCTTCGGATAGCAATTTATGAAATATTATACTTAAAAAGTATACCCAAAAGTGTATCTATCAATGAAGCAGTTGAATTAGCCAAAAAATATGGGACAAAAAAATCTTCCAGCTTTGTAAACGGAGTTTTAGGGAAAATAGATAAAGATGTTAAAAGTACGGAGAAAATAGATTAAAGGCTTATGGATAATTATATGGAATCAAAAATATATACAGTCTCTAAACTTAATAAATATATAAAAAAAATTTTCGAAAATGATTTTAACTTGCAAGATATATGGATATTGGGAGAGATATCCAATTTTAAACTACATTCTTCGGGTCATATGTATTTTGTTCTTAAAGACAAAGAAAGCCAAATCAGATGTGTGATGTTTAGAGGAAATAATTATAATTTACGATTTATGCCCGGTGATGGAATGAAGGTTAAGGTGCGAGGGGATGTCAGCGTTTATGAAAAAAGAGGAGAGTATCAGCTGTATGTTAAGGAAATAATAGAGGCTGGTAAGGGTGAGCTTTATTTAGCTTTTGAGAGGTTAAAAGTAAAGCTTAAAGATGAAGGTCTTTTTTCAGAAGAAATTAAAAAGAAATTGCCGCTTATTCCACATAATATTGCAGTTATAACTTCTCCTACCGGTGCAGCCATTAGAGATGTTATAACTATTTCCTTGAGAAGATTTCCTAATCTTTCAATTTTAGTTGTCCCTTCCCTGGTACAAGGGGCTTCTGCCGCTCGGGAAATTGCTAAAAAGATAGATTTTTTAAATAGATTTTTTAAAGAGTTAGATTTTATTATAATTGGCCGAGGTGGAGGTTCATTGGAAGAATTGTGGGCTTTTAATGAGGAAATTTTAGCTCGCAGTATTTATAGTTCTAAAATACCTATAGTTTCTGCAGTGGGTCACGAAACAGATTTTACTATTTCGGATTTTGTGGCTGACCTGCGTGTTCCTACTCCTTCTGCTGCAGCAGAAATGACTATACCGGATAAAAATAATCTGATAAATAATTTAAGTTTATTAAAAAGTAAAATAAGTAGAGCAGTTAAAAGAAATATTGAATTAAAAACTGAAAAATTAAATATTGCAAGTAGAAGCCTTAAATATCAGGGACCGGAAAATAAAATTAATCAATATTATCAGTATATCGATGAATTTAATACTCGTTTAAGCTCAAGGATTAAGCATAAAGTAGAATTATACGAAGAAAAGATAAAAAAAGATTCACAAAGGCTGGGTTCATTAAACCCCTGGGCGGTAATTGAAAGAGGGTATAGTATTTGCAGAAAAATTCCCGGTAAAGAAATTATTAAAAGATTAAATCAAATTGAAGTTGGCACAAAAATTGAAGTTATCATAAGTGATGGAAGGATATTGAGTAAAGTAGAAAAAAAGGAGGCTGTTTCAAATTGAAAAATAAGAAAAAAATAGGGGAAATTGCTTTTGAAGAATATATAGGAAAATTAGAAAGAATCGTGCACAAATTAGAGGAAGGCGAATTAACCTTAGACGAATCAGTAAAAGCCTATGAAGAAGGAATGAATATATCAAAAATATGTTTGGAAAAACTGAATAAAACTAAAAAGAAGATAGAACAATTAGTAATTAAAGGTGAAGAGAACTATTCAACTAAGCCTTTTTCCAAAAAAGAAGGAGAAAGTAAAATTAATGAACTTTAAAAAATATCTGGAAAATAAAAAAAACACCATAGATAAGGCTTTGGATGAGTATTTGCCGTCGGAAGAAAAAGCACCTTCGATTATTCACAAGGCAATGCGCTATAGTGTTTTTGGGGGAGGGAAGAGAATTAGGCCAATTTTTACATTGGCAACAGCTGAATTGTTTGGAAGAGATGATGAAAGTGTAATTAAAATAGCTTGCGGCATTGAATTAATTCATACTTTTTCACTAATTCACGATGATCTACCTTGCGTAGATAATGATGACTTTAGACGAGAGAAGCCAAGCAGTCATAAGGTTTTTGGAGAAGCAATAGCGATATTAGCAGGGGACGCACTTTTAGTTTCTGGATTCGACTCGATTGTTAAAAATTCGGAAGTTAAAGAAATAAAAAAACAATCTATTTTAAAAGTCATAAAAGAAACCTCCTTTTATATTGGAACTGAAAACATGCTGGGAGGAGAAGTAGAAGATATATCCGTAGATAATAAAGATATTACAAAAGAAGCTTTAATAAATCTATATATGAAAAAAACCTCTGCCTTAATTTGTCTTTCAATCAGGTCAGGAGCAATATTATCCGGTGCAAACCAAAAACAACTTAAAGCTTTAACTAAATATGGCGAAAATGTGGGATTAGCTTTTCAAATTGTTGATGATATGCTCGATATTATGCAAGACCAAAGGGATACGGAAAAACCTAATTATGCTAATAAATATGGAATGAAAGAATCAAATAGAGAGTCCGAAAAGTTAATTAAAGAAGCAAAAGATTCTTTAAAAATATTTAATCATAAAGCGGAAACATTGAGAAATATAGCTGATTATTTACTCACAAGAAAAAAATGAAAATAGTCGTTAGTGAATAGTGAATAGTATTTAGTTAGGAGAGAAAGAAAGGAAAGAACTAAAAAACTAGAACTACAAACTAAAGACTTTGAGTTTTTATATTATATCTTGTGCGTTGTCTTTAAAGCTAACGACTAACGACTATTAACTATTGACAAAAATATTGGAGGGGAAATGTTTAGATCAAACAATAGAAAATATAATGAACTAAGACCTATAAAAATTAAAAGAAATTATATAAAATATGCAGAAGGGTCCACTCTTATGGAGATGGGGGATACTAAAATAATATGTACAGCTACGGTTGAAGATAAAGTCCCTTTATTTTTAAGAGGGAAAAAGCGGGGTTGGATTTCAGCTGAATATTCTATGATTCCACGAGCAAATCAAAATAGAAATATCAGGGATTCGGTTAAAGGAAAAATAAGCGGAAGGTCTTCTGAGATTCAAAGGCTAATAGGGAGATCTTTAAGATCGGTAGTAGATTTTGTTGAATTAGGAGAGAGAACCATATGGATAGACTGCGATGTAGTTCAAGCCGATGGTGGAACCAGAACTTCAGCTATTATCGGTTCTTTCGTTGCCTTATTTGATGCATTAAATTATTTAAAGGCCGAAGGACAAATAATTGAAATTCCTATAAAAGATTACGTAGGAGCAATTAGTGCAGGAATAGTCGAGGGAGAAATGTTATTAGATTTAAATTACGAAGAAGATTCTCGTGCTCAAGTAGATTTAAACATGGTAATGACTGAAAAGGGAGAGGTGGTAGAAATCCAGGGAACTGCTGAAGGCAAACCCTTTTCTAAAAGAAATTTACAGGAATTGATTAAGTTGGCAGAGACAGGCATAAAACAAATAATCGAAAAGGAAAAAAACATACTGGGAGAGATATGTTAGAAATACTTGTTGCTACAAACAATTTAGGTAAAGTTAAGGAAATAAAAGATATTTTAGATGATCGTCAAATTAAGATTTTAACAATGAAAGATTTTCCGAATCTTCCAAAGATAGAGGAGGATGGCAAAACCTATCAAGAAAATGCTTTTAAGAAAGCCAGAAAGATTTTGGAGTATACCGGTAAAATATGCCTGGCAGATGATTCGGGATTAGAAATTGATTATCTAGAAGGAAAACCGGGAATATATTCTTCAAGATGGGGAAATAGTGACGAAGAACGTATAGATAAGGTACTTAAACTGTTAAAAGATGTTCCCTTAGATAAAAGAAATGCGAAATTTGTTTGTGCTGTAGTACTCGTTTTACCGGATGGGAAAACATATATGGTTAAGGAAGAATGTAAGGGTATTATCAAGTTTAAACCAAAAGGTAAGAGTGGTTTTGGTTATGACCCTATTTTTTTGGTTCCGGAATATGGGAAAACCTTTGCAGAATTAGGAGATAAATTAAAGAACCAGATAAGTCATAGGGGTAAAGCAATGAGAAAGATGGTTAATATTATAAATGAGATTGCTTAGCTGGTTAACCAGCTAAGCAGATAATCAATGAATTGGTAAATTGGGCAATCGGTCAATTGGTCAATTGGTCAATTTATACTATTTTATTATTGACTTATAGTAATATTTCTTATATAATAGCTTTTGTTTCGGGGCGTAGCGCAGTTTGGCAGCGCACCTGCTTTGGGAGCAGGGGGTCGGAGGTTCAAATCCTCTCGCCCCGACTTTGCGGGAATAGCTCAGTTGGTAGAGCACTAGCCTTCCAAGCTAGTTGTCGCGGGTTCGAGACCCGTTTCCCGCTCCAGTGTAATATCCGCGCCTGTGGCTCAATAGGATAGAGCAACGGACTTCTAATCCGTAGGTTGGGGGTTCGATTCCCTCCAGGCGCGCCATTTAAAATAGAATATGGTGGGCGTAGCTCAGCCTGGTTAGAGCCCTGGAATGTGGCTCCAGAGGTCGGGGGTTCGAATCCCCTCGCTCACCCCAGTTTTCCAATTTGCGCTCGTAGCCCAATTGGATAGAGCTGCGGATTTCGGATCCGATGGTTGGGGGTTCGAGTCCCTCCGAGCGTGCCAAATATAATAGTAGAATTTTACTGAAGAATATAGTATTATGTAGTTAGTTTAAATTGTGGCTTGGTAGTTTGGATAAAAAAAGAGTGAAATATTTTTTCTATGTTTTCCTTTCCTTTCTTTACTAGGTACTGTATACTATATACTCGATACTATATTTTGCACAAGCATTCAATATTTTTAATTTGTGGGCCGTTAGCTCAGGTGGTAGAGCACCTGACTTTTAATCAGGGTGTCACAGGTTCGAGTCCTGTACGGCCCACCATAAAGATAGGGATGCGAGGGTGGTGGAATTGGTAGACACGCTGGATTTAGGATCCAGTGGGTAACTCCATGCGGGTTCGAGTCCCGCCCTTCGCACCATAGAAAACGGAAGGCATTACTAATATTATAATTTACAAAATTTAGTTAAATTAGCTAAAAACGGCCGCAAAATTATTTGCGGCTTTGTTGCAATTATAGTTAAAGACAAATTAGTCGTTAGTGAATAGTGAATAGTCGTTAGCATTGAATTCAGGTTTTCAGTTGCCAGTTTTCGGTTTACAGTTAAATATTTAAAGCGAAAAACCATAATTTAAAATTCAAAACTTTCTCTCATATTGTGTATTGCTTATTACGAAGTGGTTTTCCTTTTTGTCGTTGCGGGAAGCGAAATAACGAAGCAATCTCATAGTAACCGACAAACTAGTTAACTGGATAACTTAATTAATAGGAGAATTGGTCAATTGATGAATCGGTGAATTGATTAATCGGTCAATCAGAAAATTATTATACAATTGAATCGGCGGAGGTTATAGATAATGGTAAAAGTAGAAATTAAGAAGCAAAAAGATAATGAAATAAAACTTAATATTGAAATGGATAAGGTAAAAGTAAATAGTAGTTTAGATAAAGTATATAATGATACATCTTATCAAGTAAAAATACCAGGATTCCGAAAAGGTAGGATTCCTAAAAATATTTTGAACTTGCATTTAGGGAAAGAATATTTTTACGATAAAACTGCTGAAAAATTAATTCCCGAATGTTATCTTGAAGCTATAAACAAAAATAATATTCACCCAATAAATCAACCTGAAATTAAGGTAATACAAATAGAGGAAGATAAACCGTTAATCTTTGAGGCAACGGTTCAAATAAAGCCGGAAGTAAAACTAGGTTCTTTTGATAAAATTACTATTCAAAAAGAAGATGTAAAAGTTGAAAGTACTGATGTAAATAATGAAATAAAAAGAATTCAAGAAAATCTGGCTAAATTAAAAGTTGTTAAAGATCGTAAAGCAAAGAAAGGCGACCTTTTGGTAATAAATTCAGAAGGATATATTGAGGGAAAAGAAATAGAAGGAAGTAAGGTTGAAAAACAAAATATTCAGTTAGGGGGAGATATACCACCTGAATTTAATAATAAACTTATCGGTTGCTCGGCAGGAGAGGAAAAAGAGATAAAGATTTTAATTCCCAAGGATGTTAAGGATAATAAAATTGCCGGAAAAGAAATTACATATAAAGTTAAAGTTATTGAAGTAAAAGAAAAAGAGTTGCCTGAATTAAATGATGATTTTCTTAAAGTAGTAGGCGATTATAAAACTTTAGATGATTTTAAGAAAGATATTAGGGACAAATTAAAAAAACAAATAGAAATGATTAATAAAAATAATTATGAACACAAGTTATTAGAAAAAGTAACGGAAGTTTGTGAAGTAAAAGTACCAAAAGTATTAATTGAGAGAGAAGCTGGATATATGATTAAATCTTTGGAAGATGATTTAAAATCTAAAGATTTATCTTTAAAAGATTATTATAAGAGCATCAAGACTGATGAAGAAAAAGTGAAAAAAGAATACGAAATTGTTGCTGAAAAAAGAATAAAACAAGAATTAGTTTTAGATAAAATTAGTCAGGTTGAGAATCTTAAAGTTACCGAAAAAGAAGTTAAAGATAAAATTGAGGCTCTTGCCAAGGAAATGAAACAAGATGCTTTAAAAGTGGAGGCTACTTTCAAAAAAAATAACAATTTAGACGGTCTAAAAGAAAGTATAAAAAGAGAAAAAGTAATTAATTTTTTAAATACACAAATAAAAAAATAAATTTTAAAAAGGAGGTCAAATCAAAATGACTTTAGTTCCTATTGTAGTAGAACAAACTCCTCGAGGGGAGAGATCTTATGATATTTATTCTCGCTTACTTAAAGATAGAATAATATTTTTGGGAACACAAATAGATGATGCAACAGCTAATACGATAATTGCTCAATTGCTATTTTTAGAAGCAAATGATCCCGATAAAGATATATATATTTATATTAATAGCCCTGGTGGTTCTGTAAGTTCTACCATTGCCATATACGATACCATTCAATATGTAAAACCAGATGTTTCCACCATATGTATGGGAATGGCTGCCAGTGGTGCGGCTTTAATTTTAGCGTCAGGTGCAAAAGGGAAAAGATTTGCATTGCCTAATTCAAGGATTATGGTACATCAACCTTTAGGAGGATCGCAGGGTCAGGTTACAGATATAGAGATACAGACTCGAGAGTTGAAAAGGATTAAAGATACCTTAAATGAAATATTAACTCATCATACCGGGCAAAAATTAGAAAAAGTAAAGAAGGATACTGAAAGAGATTTCTATATGACTGCCCAAGAATCTAAGGAATACGGATTGGTTGATGAAGTAATTAAAAGCAGAGAAGAAGCGGTAAAGAAATAGTATCGAGTATCGAGTATCGTTCATTAGTTATCCAGTTACCCTGTTTGCCAGTTAACCAGTTAAACAACAAGGGATGCAATGTGTATCATGTAATAATTAACGTGTGATAAGCAGGGGTTTTTATAATTTATGAAATTTAAGCTCATTACTCATTACTTATTACTTGTTACTATATTTTATACGCTCTACGCTATAATAGAAAGAGGTGAAAGATAATGAAATGTTCGTTTTGTGGTAAAAGTCAGGATGAAGTATATAAAATAGTTGCCGGTCCTGGTGTCTGTATATGCGATGAATGCATCAAGGTATGCAATGAGATTATATTAGATAGAAGGAAGAAAGAAGACAGGCCATTCGATTTAGAAAATGTTCCTTACCCTAAAGAAATTAAAAATTTTTTAGATGAATATGTAGTAGGACAAGATAAGGCAAAAAAAATACTTTCAGTTGCCGTATATAACCATTACAAAAGAATCGAAAGCAATAATAATGATAGATTAAACAAAAAAGATAAAAAGACAGATAAAAAAAAGGAAGAAATAGAATTAGAAAAAAGCAATATTTTGTTAATAGGTCCTACCGGGTGCGGAAAGACCTTGTTAGCCAGGACTTTAGCTAAAAAACTAAATGTACCATTTGTTATTGCTGATGCTACAACTTTAACTGAAGCGGGATATGTAGGTGATGATGTAGAAAATATTCTATTAAATTTACTGAGAGTAGCTGATAACGATATAAATTTAGCTCAAAAAGGAATAATCTATATAGACGAGATTGATAAAATAGCTCGTAAATCAGAAAACCCATCTATAACCAGAGATGTATCAGGAGAAGGAGTACAGCAAGCTCTTTTAAAAATTATAGAAGGTACTGTTGCAAGCGTACCACCATACGGAGGGAGAAAGCATCCGCAGGAAAAAAATATTCAGATAGATACCAGGGAAATATTATTTATTTGTGGGGGAACTTTTGAAGGTCTGGAAAGTATAATAAATTATCGAATGGGTAAAAATAATATAGGTTTTAAAGCAGATATAAAAAGTAAGAATAGTAAAGAAAGAAATTACAAGTTGGTAGAAAATGTTTTGCCGGAAGATTTAATAAAGTATGGCTTAATTCCAGAATTGGTTGGGAGATTACATATAGTTTCTACCTTAAAAACTTTGGATAAATATGCATTATTAAAAATATTAACCCAGCCAAAAAATGCCATAGTAAAACAATATAAAAAGATATTTGAATTGGAAGGTGTGAAACTTAAACTTACTTCTGAAGCTTTGGAGGCTATTGTAGAAGAAAGTATAAAACGAAAAATAGGGGCAAGGGGATTACGTTCAATTATGGAAGATTCAATATTAGATATAATGTACCGAATACCTTCGGAAAAAAATATTGAAGAATGTACTATCACCAAAGAAGTTGTGAAAAAGAAACAGATGCCCGAAATAAAAAGATATAGAGAAGGTTTAAGAAAGGAAACAGCGTAAAAAAAGGAGAGATTAAATATTTTATATGAATAATAAAAATGTAAAAAGTTTAGATAAAAATATATTATCTTTGTTGCCGTTAAGAGAATTAGTTGTTTTTCCCAATATGATTATTCCTCTTTTTGTCGGCAGAGAACAATCTATTAATGCTTTAGAAGCAGCAATAAATTCAAAAAGCCTGGTATTTATTGCTGCTCAGAGAGACCCGGAAATAGAAAAACCAAAAGTTGAAGAAGTATATTCTATCGGAACAATTGCCAAGATAATACAAATTTATAAACTACCGGATGATACCATAAAAATATTAGTGGAAGGAATCAGTAGGGCAAGAATCAAAAAGGTAGAAGGATTTAATAATTTTCTTAAAGTACAAGTAGAAAAAATAAAAGTTAAAAATGGTAAAAATCTAAAAATAGAAGCTTTAATGAGGTTAGCAGTCAATAGATTCGAAAAATATATAAAATTGAACAACAAATTACCTTCTGAAATTATGATGTCAATAAAGAATGTTGAAAAACCAGATAAATTAGCCGATATAATTGCTTCAAATCTAATTTTGAAGGTAAGAGAAAAACAAAATTTGTTGGAAATAATCAACCCCTTGGAAAGACTGGAGAAATTAATTGTTATATTAAAAAAAGAGGTAAGTATTTTAGAATTAGAAAAAAAGATACAAGAAAGAGTAGAGGTAAATTTAGAAAATTACCAAAAGGATTATTATCTAAAAGAGCAATTAAAAGAAATAAAAAAAGAATTAGGAGATAATGAAGAAAATATTTCCGAAGTTGATGAATTAAAAGAGAAAATATTGTCTCTAAAACTTAGAAAAGAAGTGGAAGAGAAGTGTATAAAAGAAGCAAATCGTTTAGAAAAAATACCTTTTTTGTCTGCCGAAAGCGGAGTAATAATAAATTATTTAGAATGGATTATATCCCTTCCCTGGAACAAAAAAACTAAAGAGAAATTAGATATAAAATTAGTAAAAAATATTTTAGATGAGGACCATTATGGTTTATTGGATATTAAAGAAAGAATCTTAGAATACTTAGCAGTTAAAAAAATGAGTAATAAACATATAGGAACAATCATATGTTTAATAGGACCTCCGGGAGTAGGTAAGACATCATTAGCAAACTCAATAGCCCGGGCAATGGGTAGAAAATTTGTAAGAGCTTCTCTGGGAGGCGTGCGGGATGAAGCAGAGATACGCGGACACAGAAAAACTTATATAGGTTCTATGCCAGGGAGAATCATTCAAGGAATAGTTAATGCAAAATTCAAGAATCCTGTTTTCTTGTTGGATGAAATTGATAAAATGAGTGTAGATTTTAGAGGTGATCCTTCCTCTGCTCTTTTAGAAGTATTGGACCCTGAGCAAAACAGCACCTTTAGAGACCATTATTTAGAAGTCCCTTTTGACCTTTCTGAAATAATGTTTATTACTACGGCTAATAATGAAGAGGAAATACCATATTCCTTAAAAGACAGGATGGAGATAATTAATATTCCTGGTTATACTGAGTATGAAAAATTAAAAATTGCCCGCTTGTTTTTATTACCAAAACAACGAGATAATCATGGCTTTAAAAAAGATGATATAGAAATATCAGAAAAGGCCATGAAAAAAATAATCAAGGAATATACTCATGAAGCAGGAGTAAGGGGATTAGAAAAAGAAATATCTTCTATATGTAGAAAGGTTGCTTTAAATGTAGTTTATTCTAAAAAGAAGAAGAATAAGAAAGTTAGAATTACACTGAAAAACTTAGAAAATTATCTGGGAATACCAAAATACAAAATTGACAAAATTGAAAAAGAAGATGCTGTTGGTTTGGCAACAGGTTTGGCCTGGACTGAAATCGGTGGAGAAGTATTATCAGTGGAAACTATAGTAATGCCCGGAAAAGGTAAGTTAACCCTTACCGGACAACTGGGAGATGTTATGCAAGAATCTGGAAAAGCTGCTTTAACTTACGCTCGGTCTCGAGCAGCCAAGCTTAAGATAAATAATAAGTTTTACGAAAATTGTGATATTCATGTTCATATCCCGGAAGGAGCGATTCCTAAAGATGGTCCATCGGCTGGGATTACTATGGCTACTTCTTTAATTTCTTCGCTTACCGATATCCCTATTCGAAAAGATGTAGCTATGACTGGCGAAATTACCTTAAGGGGAAGAGTTTTACCGGTAGGAGGTTTAAAGGAAAAAATACTTGCCGCTTATCAATCCGGTATTAAAACTATTATAATTCCACAAGATAATGTTAAGAATTTGGAAGATTTACCTAATGATATTAAAAAAAGATT